>Ga0209541_10015037_pt1 | contig 11617 bp, 12 predicted proteins | sample RifCSPlowO2_01_FD_184027 | JGI IMG/M metagenome (GOLD analysis project Ga0209541, IMG submission 184027) | Groundwater microbial communities from Rifle, Colorado - Rifle CSP2_plank lowO2_0.1 (SPAdes) (version 2) | ecosystem: Environmental > Aquatic > Deep subsurface > Groundwater | place...
GGTTATTCCTCCAGTGCCTATTATCGGAACTTTTACAGTTTCATATATTTCATAAACGCACCTTACAGCTATTGGCTTTAATGCAGGTCCTGAAAGTCCGCCGCTTTTATTTGAAAGTATGGGCTTTCCAGAGTCTATATCTATGACCATTCCTGTTGCTGTGTTTATGGCAGTTATTGCATCTGCTCCTGCCCGCTCTGCTGAATGCGCTATCTCCTTGATGTCATAAACATTTGGGCTTAGCTTTGCGCTTACCGGGATTTTGCCGGCATTGTCCTTGACAATTTTTGTAACTTTATAAGTCAGCTCAGGATCCGCATAATACGGCTTTCCGTAATCAAGATGAGGACATGAAATATCTATTTCTATCATTGATGGATTTAAAGAAGCCATCTTTTTTGCAACTTCTCCAAACTGCTCTATTTTATATCCGAATATGCTTCCTATCACCGGAACGCTGAGATTGTCAAGCCTTTTGAATTCTTTAAGCGCAGAATCTATGCCCTGTCCTGAGAGTCCAACAGCATTGAGAAATCCGCCGTCAAAGGCAAACATTGTGGGATTTTTATTTCCTAGTCTTTCCTCGTGGCATAATGATTTCAGCGTTACAGCCCCTGCCCCCGCTTTCCCGACTTTTTCAACACTTTCTTTTGTTACTCCGAGAATTCCAGAAGCGAGTATCGTGGGATTTTTCAGCTTTATGTTGCAGAGAGTTGTTTGTAGCATTTTAATATATTCCAACTTCCAATTCTTTAATTCTATTAAAATGTTTTGAATTTGTTGTTACTAATATTATACCCATATACTAGTGGTAACAAATAGAAAAAATTTAAATAGGTAACTATAAATTTAGAGTAAATGATGAATGGTAAGGAATGCTTGGAAAGATTAATGGAGCAGTTAGATCTGGATTATAGAAAAGAAGCTGCAATTGTAACTTGTGGTTGGCCTAACCATCTTTTGGAAATTGGGAGGTATCAGTCACTAGACCAATATTTCAATGATCCATTAGAGTATGAAAAAGTAAAGGATAAATATAATTCCGCTAGAGGTACAGATACAGAGGCATTTGAAAAATCCCGCTTGGACCTATTTGAAGATCCAGAATTTAGGGAATATATTATCCAACTTCATAGTATTATTCACAATAAAAAAGATTTTGAAACCATGAGGGATGATGTTTTGGTTTTTTATCTTTTACATATTCTAAGTGTGGAAGACTTTAACAAAATTATGTTCTTGTATAATAAATATAGGAATACCCCACCAGAACAGCAAGAGGCTTTTTTAAGAATGGATGACAAGAATGACGCAGATTTAGTGCGTGCGTTAGATAAAGTAGAAAGATATCATAACGAAAAATATAAAGCAATTTACTTATTTTTTTCTGGTGGGAGGGACAGACCTATTAATGAAGGACGTATGTATTCATACCTGATACCTATTGTCATGTCCCTAAGAATTATGGTAGATAAGAAATATAATTTTATTGATAACTCCCTAAAAGATGATATAGTTTAGATTACCACCTCTTTCTAAGATTATACTATCTTTATATCCCCTTTTTCCATTTCCCTTTCGCAGTAATGGCACTTGACTTTTAGTGGGTTCTTTCTGGTTATGTAGAATTTTGTGAGAATTTCCTCGTTGTTTGTTATGCACACCGGGTTTGAGCATTTTATTACATTATCTATTGTGTCAGGAAGGTTGACCTTTATTTTCTCCTTTACCTGATAATTGCGGATTATGTTTACCGTAGCCTGAGGAGCAACTATTGATATTTTACTGAATTCCTGCTCGGTGAGATATTTTCCGGCAACTTTAACCAGCCCTTTCCTTCCAAGGACAGAGCTGCTGAGATTAGAAGCTACTGAGACGACATCTGTATAACTGTCAAGTTTCAGTATCTCAGCGACCTTGAATGTTGAATCCGCAGGAATATGGTCTATTACGGTGCCATTTTCTATTGCCGCTACCTTAAGTTCTTTTTCCGGAGCTTTCTTTTTTTGCATGTTAGCTGTATCTGCTATGATTATTTTAGTTTTCCAAGCACAAGAGACAGCAGAGTTTTTCTTATTGGAATGCCGTTTGCCGCCTGCTGAAAATAAAGTGCGTGCTCTGTGCTGTCAACTTCTTTTGAAATTTCGTCCACTCTTGGAAGAGGATGCATTATCTTTAGCGTTTCTTTTGCATTCTTAAGCGCTGAATTATCTATTTTGTAAACTCCCTTGTATTTCTGGTATTCAAGCGGTTCTGCAAACCTTTCTTTCTGAATTCTTGTAACATAAAGTATATCCATTCTTGAAAGAGAAGGCTCAAGGTTGGAAGATTCGTAATATTTTATTCCCTTCTGCCTAAGCTCTGCAAGATAGTGCTCGGGCATCTTGAGACCCTCAGGAGCTATGAAGTAAAAAACAGGATTGAAATGAGATAATGCAACCACAAGGCTGTGGACGGTTCTGCCGTATTTCAGGTCTCCTAAAAATCCAACATGAAGATTTTCAAGCTTTCCCTTTGACTCGTTTATTGTGAAAATGTCGAGCATAGTCTGAGTTGGATGCTGGTTTGAGCCATCTCCTCCGTTTATTACAGGAACTTCAGAAGCTTCAGCAGCCAGCCTTGCAGAACCTTCCAGAGGATGCCTTATCACTATCACATCCGAATAATTTTCTGTCATCTTCACAGTGTCCCACAAAGACTCGCCTTTTTGCATTGAGGTTACATTTGAATTTGAAAATCCTATAACCTGTCCTCCAAGCTGCTCCATTGAAGAGCTAAAGCTCAGCCTTGTTCTTGTAGAAGGCTCAAAGAACATAGCAGCCATTACCTTGCCTCTCAGAATGCCCGAATACTTTTGAGGATTTAATTTAATCTGCTTTGCAATCCTGATGATATATAATAGCTCCTGCTTTGAGAAATCATAAATTGAAATTACATCTCTGCCTTTGAACTCCATTCTAAAAAGAATATGATGAGCTATCATATATATAAATGTTTTGTATTGGCGGCGATATTGAAAAGTTCATAAAGCAAGGCTTTTAGCCTTGCCCAAAGATTGAAAGCAACGATCTTTGTTGCTATTTCTGATCTTCTTCCAATTACAGTATAATCCTTTAGCGAGTCACCATATCTATTTTTGAACACAAAATTAACATTCTCGTTTCTATTTCTCTTGTTGTAAGTTTTTTGAGGGAAATTTTTCATCAATTTCCGACGAATTCTTCCCCTTCTTGCACCTTTTCTGACAGGTGCAATGCTCCTGATGCCTTGCTCCTCAAGCCATTCATGGAATTCTTCACAATCTCCTTTTTTATCATAGACCAAAGTTGTTGGTTTTTTCTTTACTTTCTTCCAAAGAGATTTTAGCATTGCTAATTCGTCTTTTCTCAAAAGACGAAGTTCCCAACACAAAATATATTTTTTCCAAACCAGCAATTCAAGTCTTGCATATCCTCGTCGAGAATTTGTTCCTAAAACTTTGTGTATATAATAAGAACTGGCGCGCCTCATCTGCAAACCTGCCATATCTGCTCCAGCAACAAATCTCTTTGGCAACAATGATAATACTAACCGCATTGCCAACGCTTCCAAATAAGGCTTCAGTCTTTTTTCTTCTTTACATAGAGTTCCTTCATCAGGTATTGCCTTGAGACCTAAGTATTCAGGAAGTTTTGAATTTGGCAGCCATTCTACAAAATCTGTATAAGAACGAGCATACCGACGGCAAAATACCAGCATGACTCCATGCTGCCATACCTGATATGTATGCGGACTATTCTTGTGCCAGTATTCTGGCAAGCCTTCTTCATCCAATACTTTTCGTAATAATTTTATACTTCTTTTCCAATCTACGCTCATGGTGGCACCTTCCCACCCCCATTGTTTCTGGTTCAAACAATGGTGGGAAGTCCCACCTATTTTAACTTTTCAATATCGCCTTAAATAAGAAAGCTTTAAATAAAAAATTATTATTTGCTGAGATTCAGTGAAAAAATGAAAATCCCAATCGCCCCAAGGGGCAGGCTATTGATTTATAGTGGCGGAAGTAAATAATTTATCAATAATTCCGCCACTATATCAGGAGGACACAAAGTATTTTCAATCAATTATTTGTGTCAGACATTATAGTTGGGATTTTCAATGTTACAAATAACCTGTATAGTTGAATGCTTAAATCCCAATCATCGCAAGCGATGGAGTATTCGTAACAAATAAATTTTGAATGGATTATGTGGATTTTTTTGACAGACGCAAAATTTTTAATTAATGACTTATGTATCTCATAATATTGTCCAGAAAAGATGGCAGAAAAAATAAAAAAACAGTGGGAAGAATTAAGCAGAAAATACAAGCTGCCGGAATTTAGCTTTATGAATGCGGAGTTCAGCATAGGCTCTATAGATGACACTGATTATCCTTTGAAGGCTGTTGCTGAGAATATTGCTGAAAGAATAGAATTTTATGTCGGTGTTTTGGGAGATATACTCCAGCCTGAGCCTTCAAGCATATATGCAATGCACGAAACAAGGTTCTTTGACGAGGAGGAAAAAAAGGCAGTGTACTCTGTTTATACAAAGCTCATGGCTTACAGCAGAAGGTGCCTTGAGATTTCAATAATAAATACAGAGAAGATCTACGCTGAATTTATTTTGGTATTCTGCGGCGAGTGGAATTCAACAAAGCAGGAGCTTCTGGGATTCGCAACAAAAATGAGGCAGTCGTGGGTAGTGGAAGCTGACATAAAGGAAGACTTGGGATATTTGGGATAAAATGGGAGAAGTCTCAAAAAATATTGAGTACGACTGGAATCTTATATTGTCCCGCTCCATTCCAATTGCAGCTGCTGTCGGATTAGTATTTTATTATTCCGACAAAAAACTATTTGTATGGGGCTCCCTGGCGGCAGGAATTATTGTTTCTGGCTTGATTACATATTCAAAAGACAGCAGGAAGCAGAATGTTTTTACAAGCTCGGCATTGGTCATTCTCGTTGCTGTCGCTGTTTTAATCATGAAAAAATTATGGACTATTTAGAATGAATATTGCGCTAATCTCATCAACAAAAGACCAAGCCTCTTTGAATATAAGGGAGAGCCTTCTAAACAAAAGAGGATTTGAAAAAGACGGAGAATTCAAAGACAATGAAGTTTTTTCCAGAAAAAATGCCAAGCTTTTCCTTACTGATGAACCTATAATAACGGCAGAGCTCATAGACAAGAGAATTGAAAATTCAGGATTGATGGGAAAAATGGATGCGATGATTTTTCTTTCAAGGCACGTCTCAAAAGACAAAAGACCCGCGTTCACAGCCCATTCAATAGGAAACTGGGGCATTGCTGATTACGGAGGAAAAGACAGGACATTATGCAGGACATCTCCTTCTATTTTGAAGATGCTTATTTCTGAAATAAAGGAAAGCCGCATACTGAAAGAAAAAGGAATCAGGGAAAAATACGAGATAACAATGGAGGCAACCCATCACGGGCCTTATGTTGAATGCCCTGCCGTGTTCGTTGAGGCAGGTAGCGATGAAACTGAATGGAAAAATAAAATCAACGGAGATATAATAGCAGATTCTGTTTTAAATGTTTTGGAGAGGCTGGAAAACGGAATGGAAGATGCGGCTGGACTCAAAACAGAAACTGCATTTGGAATCGGAGGCCCTCATTATTGCAACACTTTCAACAAGATAATGGAAAAGACAAACATCGCATTCGGCCATATATGCCCAAAGCATATGATTGGAAATCTAAATGAAGAAATTATAAAAGATGCTATTGCAAAGACCGGAGAAAAAACCCGAGTAATTCTTGACTGGAAAGGCTTAGGCGCGGAAAAGCAGAATGTTTTGAAACTGCTTGAAACCTGCGGGATTGGATATGGGAGGAGCGACAGGATATCCTAAAAGAGCTACGCAAAAAAGTTCTTACAGCGATTTAACAGGAAACATAAATATTAAAAAAAATCAAAGTTCAGCACATATAACTCGACTTTGCCCTAAAACAGCAACATTTAAATCCAACCTTTTTTATTCTTAGGTTAATGGAAGAAGCAAGACAGTCAATTATTGAATTTCTTAAAAAAGAAACAGGCATTGACAATATAGATATTGAAATACCTCCTAACAGCGAGATGGGGGATTACGCTTTTCCCTGCTTCCATCTTGCAAAAGTATTCAAAAAAAATCCGAATGAGATTGCGAAAGAGCTGAGCGAAAAATTCAGGAGTAACGAGTTTTTATCTGAGGCAAAAGCCCTGGGGCCCTATCTCAACTTTTTCATCAACAAGAGCGAGCTTGCAGAATCAACATTAAGAATGATTATGAAATTAAGAGATAGATATGGCTCTTCAGGAGAAGGAAAAAATAAAAAGTTTCTTGTTGAGCACACAAGCATAAATCCCAATGCACCCCCTCATGTCGGAAGGGCTAGAAACGCAATTATCGGAGATTCCGTAGTGAGAATTCTCAGATTTCAGGGCTACAAGGTTGATGTACACTATTTTGTGAATGATGTCGGGAAGCAGATTGCGATGCTGGTTCTCGGGGCAAGAAAAAAGAAAAAAGTAGATTTCAATTCGCTTCTGGAAATCTACATAGGGATAAACAAAAAGGCAGAGGAGAATCCTGAAATTGAAAAGGATGTTCTTGAAATTCTTAACAGGCTGGAAAAGGGAGACAAAAAAATAAGGCATGAATTCAAAAAAATTGTTGATGTCTGCATAAGGGGGCAGAGGGGAATTCTCGCAGAGCTTGGAATAAAATATAATTACTTTGATTACGAATCCAAATATTTGTGGAATAAAAAAACTGAAGAAGTCATAAAGAAGATAGAAAAGACCGGAAAGCTTTTTTTGGACGGATACAACAGATGGGTGCTGGACCAAAAAGGATATGGCCTTGGAATGGAGATGCCTGTGCTTGTGCTCACAAGAAATGACGGCACTTCACTTTATCCGTTAAGGGATATTGCATACACTCTTGAGAAGCTGAAGAGCGGAGAGAACATAATAATTCTTGGAGAGGACCAAAAGCTTTATTTTGAGCAGATAAGCTGCGTCCTTAAAGAATTGGAGCTTAAGCCGTTCAGGGCAGTGCATTATTCTTTTGTATTGCTGCAGGAAGGAAAAATGTCAACAAGGAAAGGAAATCTCGTTCTGCTTGAGGATTTTATGAAAGAGGCTGTAAAAAAAGCCTCGATTGAAATAAAAAAAAGGCACAATAAATCAAGCTCAAAGGCCGCAAAAGCAATTGGATACGGGGCATTGAAGTACGGAATATTGAAAGTGAGTCCTGAAAAAAGCGTTATGTTTGACTGGGAGCAGGCATTGTCATTTGAAGGAGACACCGCTCCCTATATGCAATACGCATATGCAAGGATAAAAAGTATTCTGCACAAGAAAAAAATCCAGCCTTCTGAAAAAAATTTTGCTGACAAGTTAGGCACAAAAGAGGATATGGATATAATAAAACATCTCTCAATTTTTCCTGCTGTCGTAAAAAAGGCTACTGACGAATTGAGGCCGCACTTGATTGCTAATTATTCCTACAGCCTTGCGCAGAAATTCAATGAATATTACCACATTCATCAGATATTAAAATCAGATGAGAAAACCACGAAAGCGAGGATTATCCTTATATCGTGCATAGCTTACGTAATAGAAAACAGCCTTGGACTGCTTGGAATTGAAGTTCTGGATAAGATGTAAACATTATCGACTCATCACTAATTTTACAATCAAAACTCTCTTAAAAATTTAATCAGTTCATCAGATTTCTCAAAATCAAGAAATTCTTCTTTTGTGATTGCTGCTATATCTTTCGGTTTTTTCTTGCTGAATATCACAAGATTGTCCGCTTCTATCAGCTTTGAAACTGCGAGCGAGTCAGGATGCACTTTGTCTCCCACCTCGGTGATTATCACTATTTTATTCTTTCTTGCTATGATGTCAAAAGGGCTTTTCTTAGTGTCTGCCGCATCAAAACCCATCCTGACATATTTTTTTGAAAGCTCTGTTTTTGCATTGCTCTGCGGCTCCTCCGAAATTCTGAATATATTTGTCTCGCGAAAGACCGATTCTCCGAAAATATCGTATATTTTCAGGGCTTTGTTCATCGTGACTTCCGAAAGCCCATTTTCATACTTAAGGACCATTCTTCCTGATATTCCAAGATTTTTTGAAAGCGCATTTATGGACAAGCCCCTCTCCTCGCGCTTTCTTCTTAGCTCGTCTCCGATTATTGATGCCGTGAGCCCTGCCTGTGTGCTCTTGACAAAAGGAAGTTTGTCATTTAGGCAATTGGTGAATGTTGAAAAGCTGACAGTGTAAATTCCAAATCTCGTATAGACCACATTACTTTCAAGACGAGCGCCTGCTTTCTCTGCTATTATAATTGGTGTAACATTTATGTAGGAAGCCACAGAAGCCATTTCATCAGAATATTCTTTGCTTATTGAATTCGCGTCCTCCAAGGCTTTTATCAGAAGAATAAAACTATCTCCTTTTGCAAGTATGTCAAAGCACCCTCTTTTTATATTCTTAACTGTAAATCCTTTTTTAAGGAGAAACATGCAGACGTTATCTATAATTGAACTTTTTGCTCCCATAAATCTAAAATCTCAATTTATGTTTAAAAATGTTTTGAATGATTGCGTGGTTTGCTTGCGCAGTCAAAAATCAGTAAGATTAAAATACTAATTAATATAAATATTGTATGATGCCTAAAAAAAGGAAAAAAAGAGCAATGAATAATAACATTTCCAAAACTTTAGAGTCCATAAAGAAAGAGGAAGAAGGAATAGAAAAGGAAGAAAAAAGAATAAAGAAAGCAGAAGAAAATATAATAAGCTTAGTCAAAATTAAGCCGCTCTCCGGAGTAACACTCAAGGATGTCAATAAGGGAGTGATAGGGGCTTTTGTTGGTGTTGTAGCTCATTTCGGATTTATTTACGGGAAAGAGATTGCAGAGAAAATAAGCCCGGTCAGGGCAACACTTTTGTATCTTTTTTCTTATTCGCTGATTATAATCCTGATGTATGAGACAGGCTACAGGCAAATAAAGGAAAAAAGAATCATGAAGTTTCTTCCACTTAGGGCCACTGTTATTTTTATCATATCCATAATTGTAATAATCTTCATATTTCTTTTGTTTAATCAGATAAATTTCAGCAATATAGGGATGCTTTACAGAGAGGTTGCAGTAACTTCTGTTCTCGCTGTGCTCGGAGCAGGCACTGCAGACCTGATTGGAAGATGATTGCGGGCTTTTTCAGGAATCATTCAAAAATACTTTTGCCTATTCTGACCATATTTGCGCCTTCTTCAGCAGCAATTTTATAGCTTTCAGACATTCCCATTGATAGAATTTCCATAGAAATATTCATAATTCTTTTATTTTTCACTGAGTCAAAAATATTTTTCATTTTTCTGAATAAATGCCTGTACTCTTCTCTGTCTTTAAAATAAGGCCCCATTGCCATAAGCCCCTTCACTTTTATATTTTCAAATGAAGACACATCATTAAGAAAACTTTCAACATCGCTTGGAAGGATGCCAGTCTTCTTTTTCTCCATGCCTATATTTACTTCAACAAGGACCGGCATTCGCTTCCCTGACTTTTTGTTTATCTCTTTAGCCAGCTTCAAAGAATCCAGTGTCTGAATCATATCAAATATCCTGACAGCATCTTTTACTTTGTTTGACTGCAAATGCCCAATCATGTGTATTTCCGCCAAACCCCTGATAAAAGGATATTTTTCCTTTGCCTCTTTGACATAGCTTTCCCCTATTATTTTTATTCCTGCATTTACTGCAGACTTTATTTCCTCTATGCTCCTTGACTTTGTTGCAGCGACTATGCCTACCTTATTCGGCAGGCAGTTTTTTATTTTTAGAATGTTTGAGTTTATTCTGTCCATTATACTGCGGTGATTTTATTTGGATATAATTCTTTGGTTTTTGCGTACGCGATTAACATCCTTCGTCAAGAATCTATCTGATTAAACATAAAGCTCACTGTTGCTTATTGAAGAATAATTAGGAAGTGGGAAATGAGGATAGAAAATACCATAGAGTCTTAATAAAAATAATCTCCTGATTTTTTTACAATAATTTATCGCCTTGCCTTGCCCAATCTTTCAAAGAATTCAGCTGACTTGTCTTTCTTCCAATCAACACAGCTTGGACCCGCACAAACCACTGCTGATGATTCAATTATGGTTTCTAATGGCCTGCCTCCATAACCTTTAAGCGTATTGCCTGTATGGAGATTATCCACAATAAACTCATCCCCTTCCTCAAGAAAGCTTTCTGTCAATCCATCTGAAAAATGCACCTGAACGAAACTATTTTTACCAATATTATGCCCCCTCATGACAATCAAAGGCGCGAGCAATCCAAAAAGACTTTGATACCCTTTATTTTTTCTTATGTAGTCACTGGTCAAATTTACATATTCTGTATGGCATATTGCAGGATTTGAATTTCCCCTCCTTGAATTAAAAAAATCAGTGAGGGAATCATAAGGAAAATTCTGAGGTACAGCAACAACAACACTGACATTGCCATATCCCAACTCTCCTATTACCTGTATTGGTTTCTTTAATGACTGCGCATCCACTACCCAATCTCCTCCAATAATGGCAATATCCAATTTTCTGCGCGGCAATGCGTCATAAGGTGCGCTTTGAGGCCTTATAAGTTTCAGTTTTAATTCGGGGTCATTCTTTATAGACAAAACGCTTGGCTGTTCCCTTCCAGGATTATAACCAACAATGTCATAGCCAGCCCTTAAAAGCAACTCATTAGTATTCCCCCTATTTGGGTCTTCGCTGTTTAAGCTTCCCTTTGGAAGCCCTATCCTTAATACACGCTCATTATACTCAGCCATAATATCTCAAATAAGTAATACTCAATCCTATAAAAATTTTGCCAATTAACAGTAGTACAATATCAATCAAAATTTCATGTTTTATAATGATTTTATAGATATAATAATTTATAAAATCTCATTTTCCACCGGTGTATTTTACTGTTGTTTTGTTAGGGAATGAACAGTAATTGGAGATAATGATGGAACATATTCTTAGCCGGAAGGAGAATTCTATTTTTTTATTCGTGCTTTGGCTTATTCATTGCGGAATTATCATGGAAGTCTTGTAATCTGCCTCATGAAACTGGAGCTGTCTTTTCCTGAAACTTTTGGAATTGATGCTGTCTGAAATTCCTTTTTTGCGGAATGCGAAGGAGCTTCTGATTTCTGCAGCCCTATTTTTTCAATCTGCTCCTTTAACTTCAGCTCAACTGTTGACATCTCTTCCTCGTCAAATTGCTTTGGAGTCCATTGAAGATTGACTCCGTCATTCTGCTTTCTTGGTATGACGTTTATCATGAAGTGCGCTACAGTCTGCCCTGCAGGAACTCCGTTTGCCACAAAAATATTTGTTCCATGATAGTTCAGGCTTTCAAAAAGAATGACCGATATCCTGTTTGCAAGAAGAAACATTGAGATTATCTCCTTTTCAGGAACCTGCTCAATTATCGGATAATGATTCTTAGGAAATATGAAGCAATGCCCTGGATTTGAGCCGTTGATGTCCAGAACAGCCATTATCATCTC
>Ga0209541_10015039_pt1 | contig 11616 bp, 15 predicted proteins | sample RifCSPlowO2_01_FD_184027 | JGI IMG/M metagenome (GOLD analysis project Ga0209541, IMG submission 184027) | Groundwater microbial communities from Rifle, Colorado - Rifle CSP2_plank lowO2_0.1 (SPAdes) (version 2) | ecosystem: Environmental > Aquatic > Deep subsurface > Groundwater | place...
TGACTAAGTGCAACACGTTCAGCATTAACCCCCCTCAACCGCTGCTTAACAATCCAAACTCTTTTCTCATAAGTCAACTTGTACATGTAGCCTCACCACAGGTGAGGCTATCAGCCGGAAGCAAAAACGTGATAGCACAAATCCAGTTTCCCCACCGCAACCTATAAATACCCTCTTTCTTCAAAGCAGTTTATGAAAAAAGGAGCAGTCCAGGTTACCTTTGAAACCCTTGTCTATGCTATCCTGATCATCGTTCTCATCGCAGTCATAGGCATTGCGATCAACACTGCTGTCCAGAGGTTCTTTCCATGAAAGGAGCCCTCGCGCCAGAAACCTTGACAGTGATCATCATCCTTCTTGTAGCCCTTGTTATTCTTTTATGGGGAGGAAGCGCCTTTGGCGACGTCCTTAAAGGAGCAGCAGGAAAAAGCCAGTGCTCATGGTCATTCTTCCTCTCTTCAGAGACCCGCTTTCTGGGAGTCGCAGGAATCCCTCCAGAATGCGAGATGAAAAAAACAACAATAACCTGGGCTGGCCTTGAGGCAGGCACAGCCAATGCAAGGAGCCGGATACAGTTCTTTGAAAGAAACCCAGAATTTCAGGATTATGCAAGCTACTTTATAGAAAACAAAAACAAAGAGCACATCCTTGAGGAATATGTCCTCGACGAGATTATCGCAAATGAGATGAAGGGCTGCACAGATAAAGTCCTCAACTACAAGTTCCCCTTATTTGATGAGTGGTGGAAGCTCTGGAAATGGGAAGGAACTCCTCCTGAAACAACGATCCAGGCATTAACGCAATGGATCCCAAGATACAACAAGCCTCCGGTCTTTTGCGTAGTCTGCGCAAGATACCTCTTTGATGAGGAAGTCCAGCAAAACCTCAATCAGCCAATAGCCTCACTGCCAAGCTTTATGCTCTCAAATCCAGCTCCTTATGACCAGAAAAACAGGAATTATCTTGATTACATCACTGATTCAGAAAGCTCAGGCTATTTCACTCCAGCCTACCAATTCGACACCCAAAAGCCATGGGCAGTTGTCTATGCCAGAGTAAACACATTAAAAGGGTTCACCTGGGCTGCAAATGCTGTCAACACGATCACGTGGCCAATAACCCCGGTCGTCAGCGAAGAAACGATCCAGCCTCTCAACACCATGAACCTTATTCCTTATAATGATGTATCAAGCATCTGCAATTACGCAATATCATGACACCATGAGCAGATTCAAAAAAGCCTCCATCGGTTGGGACCACATCATTGCCATGATTATAGGCCTCCTTGTCATCATCGTCCTCATCTTTATTGCCATAAAATCAAAAGACAAGCTTGCTGAGATCTTCAGCCAGATAAAGCAATGGTTTACCTGAAAAAAGGCCTGGTCTGGTCAACATTGATCCATGCTCTGCTAGGCATCGCCCTGATCGCAATCATTGCAGGAATACTCTTCCCCATCAAAGATTATGTAAATGAGAAATTCTTTGACGAGGAAGGAGCATTCAGCTTTTCCCCAAAGGACAGATTCATTCCCTACGGCTCACGGCTTTCCTCTGAGGAAAAGATCGTTGATGATTCTATGAAAGCCCTGCAATGCGCGATAGACAGAACAGCGAGCAGCCAAACCGACTGGAGTATCTGCCCTTCAGGCTTTACAGAAGTGACGCAAGACCCCTATCAGAACAAGAAATGCTGCCAAGTCACCGAATTCTTCGCAGCTGCGGGATCAGGCGGCGTCTCCTCCCAGTCTTCCTCTTATCGGTGGGCAACGGATTGCAGCGAACTCGCAACATCAGGCATTGGGCGTACATCAACCTCTGCTGAGGCAGGCAACAGCCTGTGCAAAAAAGACTGCACTCAGGGAGACATCAGATACGGCTCTGTCTGCGTCTCCTGCTCCTCAGGCCAATGCCAGGTCAAAGGGTTTGAGCTTCCGCAAAAAACAACATTTACAGACGAGTGGTTTGCGGGAGTCGGAGATCCAGATTTCATAGTCTATTACGAAAGTTTTCCCTGGGGCATTGAATACGACTGGCAGCCATCAGGGTTCAGTTTTGTGAGGGACGTCGTAATCTTAGGCTCAGTTGCAAACACCATAGTCCCTGTAGGCCAGCTCTTTGGAAAAGGAATACGGCAGGTGGTCAATGCCTATAGGCTCTCCAGAACCCAGAACCTTGAGTTTAAAGAAGCCCTCCGGCAATTTGCAGAGCGCCAAGGCCTCCCAACCATAGCAGACGATGTTCTTGAGGAGTTTGCCAATCTCTACCAGAAGCAAAGCTACAGAAGGCTGATCCAGACGCAGTTTCTTTATGAAAACCTCCTTGGCGCTCTCCCTGCAGCCCAGGCATCAAGAATCGATGACTTCAGAAGAGCGCTTTTTAATAAAATAATGGATCTTGAAAGAAGAGGACAGCCAATAGACCCTTCAGCAATAGTTAATCAGCTAAAAGACGAAACTCACCAACGTCGCGCATATGTCAAATGGCAGCAGCGCGGCAGCCCCGAAGACTTTTCACGATCAACGCAGGACTGGGCCCAGGCAGAACAAGAGCTCAGATCAGAAGGAAATCTTCTTTTCAATGATGACGCTCTTCCAATCCTCAGGCAAAAGACACCAGAAGCCCTGCAGCCTTTTTCCGCAGCAATAGAGCAGGGCATCATCCGCAAGGCAAAGATCCGAGATTATTTTGAAAGGTTCCTGCTGAAAAAAGAGGGCAGCAGGATAGTCCTCAATCCAAACGAATTCCAGAAGCTCTTCAGCAGGAATGCAGGGAGCTATTTTAATACTCTGAACAATGAGCAAAAGCAAACATTCCTCCGGAAATCACTTGAATATATGGATGACGTTCTTGCAGACCAGAGAGGAGTCGCAGGCCTCAACTGGCAGTCCATACTTGGCACGAATGACCCTGCCATTATCGCCCAGCTCCAAAACGAATTTAATAACCTCATAACCCAGCCGAATATCGCAGCCCTCTTCACAGGCCATGGCCTGGAAACCCTGCAAATCCTTAGGGCAGGAGACAGGCTTGTGCGCTCGATCCCCATTATTGGCAGGAGGACTTCCGATGTTGGCCGTATCTTTATCATCCCTGCAGGAGCTGCTCTGGGAGCAGCAGAATTCGTCTGGGATTCCCGGGCAGCCCGCTACACAGCAGCATTTGCAATCGGCAGCATCCTTGCGCAGCGCGATCTGATGGAAAACAAGTATACGCCCAAAGGCATCAGCACCTTGGCAGTTACGCGGCCTTTCGAGGACCAAGAGCGCGCAAGAACCTATACACTGCAGGCCCCGGGCATAGATACCACCTACCTCAATCTTGAGATGGACACAGGAGACAATTCCCGCTTTTTCCTTGTAAGCCCCTGCAAAGCAGACATTACTTTAAGAAAGACGCGCGCGAAATGCGCAATACAGGCAGGGGACTACCTTCTTCAGACGAATCAGCCTATCGAAAATGAGTTCTCAGAAATTGAAGAGGCTCAAGTGACTAATATTAACTGGTTCAGAGGAGACGGAAGAAGCGCCTTCCTCACTCCGGCAGAACAGCAGGACGCAGTGGATGCGTGCCTCTCCTATCCTATCCGATACCAAAATTGCTTTAACCAGCTCTTCAAGCAGAGCCAGTCTCAACAAGAGCCGTTTGCTCAGGCAATCTTGGAATCAGTGAAAAAAGCAATACGATTCATGGAGGCCTATAGTGTCTCAAACCTCTTCACACAAGATCGGGACATCAGCGCCCAAGGACTGCAGCCTATCGGCTCTGATCCCAACTTCAGATATTTCGCCTTTTTTAGGGATGCAGCGCTCCGGGAATCTTCTTTCCAGATTGTTCCAACAGACACCTTCCAAAGATACAAAGATGGCTCCTTATCCGGTGAGAACTTCCAGAAAGAAGTGCTGGACCACTTCAAGAGCATCCTCTACCAGGGAGATTTAAGCTCCATCTCTAACCAACTCCAGGCAATCAGGAGCATGAAGCAGGAGCACGACACCAATGGCGGCTATGAACCCATTTTCATGCAAGGAGGAGTGCTTTGGAACCTTGCAGCAGACTCTTACTTTAATTACAACACACTCCAAGCACAGCCGCAGACAGTTGTTAAGACCTGCTCCAATTTTGAGCCTGTTACTTACACCTCTCATGTAATAGAAAACCAAAACTATCAGAGCGGATTTGCCCATATTGATGCAGTCACAATAGCCGCAGACCTTGATCTTTCCTATGGGTCAAACTATTGTTATCTTGGACCAAGAACCACATCCGCCATCCTCTCCTGGTCCTTTACAGGAGTCGCAGTAGGCATTGACTTTGCAATAGCCACAACTACAAGTCCTGCAGGGGCTATAGTAATCGCGCCTATCACTGGGGGAGCTGCGGCTTACCTCACCCATCTGGTTACGCCAGCATGGCCCAACCGCGAATAATAAACTATATTAACCCAAACCTCCTAAGCAGTAAACAATGAAAAAAGCAGACCTTTCCCTCAACACAGTTGTCATGGCAATCCTTGCCTTAGTTGTCCTTATAGTCCTTATTCTCGTCTTTCGCGAGCAGATAGGGTCAGCAGCGCAGCGCTATTTCAACATCGGAGACGATGCAGAAAAAACCGCATTAGGCAAAAAATGCCAGAGTTTCCTCTCTCGCTCAACAAGGCAGTGCGGAGATGCAAACGCTCCTCCGACTCAAGATTATGAATGGAGGAGCCTTGGCTCCATGGAAGACTGCCAATCTGGGCAGGTTTGCTGGGAGCGCGGAAGAAGAATAGAAACCTCAACACCCAGCTAACCCAACTCCGGTGAAAGTCGGAGCTGCCGTCCATTTTCGAGGCTTTTTTTTCGTCACAATGTGCAGCGACAAGGGGGGCGTCCCTCACGGGGATATGTCGCTTTGAGCTGAGGCATTCGGAGCCGAGACTGGCGACAGCCACGAAGTGAGACTTTCACCTGCTGACCCAAAACCTTTAATAACCCTCTTACCGTAAATTCTTCTATGTCAAAGAAAGGGGAAGTGACGCTTCTTGCAGAGCTGGTCAAGATGACCCCCCATATTATTCTCCTCATTGTTGTCCTCTTAATTCTAACCAAATTCTACCTTGTCATCGCCAAAGAGGAAGAAACCCAGCCCCAGGTTGACCTGAAGCGGATTGTTGAAGAGATAGAAGGCCTTGAAAAAAGCCAAACCCTTGTTGTTCCAATCCTTGGAAAAGATTATGAGATTCAAAGAATTGAGAATGATCCAAGCAATCCGGAATGCAGAAGGCAGTGCCTTTGCGTCATTGAAGCCAAGAAAACCTGCAGAGTCGTTGAAACCCCAATCGCTCCCACCTCTCTCACCATCACCAGCCAGAAAACCCTGACACTCTCCTATGGCAATCAGGAAATTGAAATCTCTTCATAAAAAAGGGAATGCCCTGGAACTCGTCATACCGCCGATTTTCCAGATACTGCTTCCGATCCTCTTAGTCATGCTGCCATTGCTTGCATACACAAATTCCCTGTCAGACAACAAAACCTTTGAAAAGGAGTTTCTTGCAAATGACATTGCGCTCACCATCACTTCACTTGCATCGTTGAATGCTGACGCCGAGCTCAGCTACCTTCCAGAGCCTGGCTTCACAGCAATTATCCAGGAAAACAATGTACGGGTTGTCAGAGGGCGAGACCCTCTGGCATCAACAGCAGCCTTCTCTGCTCCCAGTCATATCCATGTTCTTCCTGCAGAGGTCTCCTTAAACGAGCCGGTCTTCTTTATCAAGCATGGGGATAGCATTGAGCTAACGAAAGAAAGAAAGGCTCTCTCAGGCCTTGCCTGCTCATTCGATCCAGCATACGAGCCAGAAGGAAAATCCATCCTTATTGACCCAGGCCATGGCGGCTCAGACCAAGGCTTTTCTGCAAATGGCATCATCGAGTCAGAAGCAGTTACTGCTCTGGCCCAGCTCATCCCTGGGGAAAAAACACGGGAAACGAACAGGGATCTAAGCCTTGAAGAGCGGCTCCAAAAAGCAGAGCATGCAGACACCACCCTCAGCCTGCATCTCGGGCAAGCATCCCCTTCATCCTCGCCTATCAAAGTCTTCTTTTCTACAGCATCCTCTCCTCAAACAAAAGACCTTGCCTGCAGGCTCGCATCCAGGCTCGAAGATGCTCTCCCAAACACAGGCGCAGCTATACTTCCGGTCATTCCCCAGGATTTGGATCCCAATGACCCCAAAAAAATACTCCTTGATGGAAAAACTGCAGTGCTCATAGAGCTCGGGAATGTAAACAATGCAGATTTTGTCAGTGAATTCAACCAGCAAAAAGGTGAGATTGCAAATGCGATGGTTTCAGGCCTCTCGTAAAGCCCTGCTTGGAGAAAACCTCGATATGGTGATCATCATACCTCTTATTGCTATCATTGTCTTTACTGTTGTCTCTGTTGCAAACGCTTCTCTTGCAAAAAGGCTCGATACAAACTACCTTGAAGAGCGCCTCCTTACAGAGCAGGTCATTGCCTCGCTTGCATATACCGATTCAACGGGTTACACCATGCCAAACTCTGTTGACCTTGGCCTCTTCCGGCAGGAACTCCTGCCAGCCCAACGCAGCTTCAGGCTTGCCTTGAAGCCAAATGACAGGCCTGAGGCGCAGATCTCCAGCCAGGATTTTGAGGATCAGTATCCCTTGCGCGGCCTTTCATTTATCCTCCTAACAAAAACAGTGTCTATCAGTGTGATAGACGGGTCTCAGGCCTATCCCGCTGCGCTCACCATTGAGCAGCTCATACCGAAACAGAGGGCATTCAATATACAGGAGGATCCTGATGAATAAAAAAGCATTTCCAAAATACTTGAACCTTCTCTTAAGCATAGTCCTGATCGCCTTCTTCTTTGTAGCGTTCTTTATGTGGTATTCCTATGACGCAAATCAGGAGGCAGATGCTGTGGCAGCCTCAATGGCTGGTATTCAGGGAGCCCAGCTGATGTCCAGCTATCTCCTCTCTTCCTATGAAGGAGTTCCGATGGATGAGCTCATCGCCTCTTTTTATCTCACGGAAGATGAAACCCAGCTCAGGCAAGCAACCCAGGCATTCTTCTCTTCTATCTACCAAAACCCCTCCTGGGCGCTCACTGTAGGGGATGAAGTTATCACCCAGGGCAATCCACAAGGCCAGGAACAGACACTCCAGATGCCTCTCCTCTCTCCAGCTCAAACTATCCCTGTAACACTCCAACTCCCATGAGCAAAAAAGGATTTTCCATGCCTGTAGTCCTTGCGGTAATTGTAGTTCCTGTTGTCCTGCTCAGCTTAGCCATCCAGATCAATGAAAAGCTTGGAACAGAGCAACAGACAAGAGTCATTGGAAGGCAAGCAGCCTCAATCCAGGAAGCAAGGCAAACACAGCTGCAGCTCCAGACCACTATCCCAATCGCATTGAAAAACGCAGCCTATCAGGCACATTTTGACATTGCAGAGCAGGGAGCAACATTCCAGTTTGGCGACTGCGGCCAGGCGAACGGAATCGCCTTGTGGAATTCTCCAGAAAGCTGGACAGGCCATTCCTGCATTCCAACACCTTCATCAATCAAAGATGCATATTCCAGATTCCTCAGAATCCGCCTTGGTGCATACCTTGCAGCTATCAATTTTCCGGAAGAAGGCTACTATTTCCTGATTCAGGATGGCGGAGTTGTAACTGCCATAGCCATCTCTTCGATGAGAACCCCAATCACTGCCGGAGGTGAAATCGGGCAGCTCGCGTTCAAGCCAAATGCCAGGACCAGCATCCCCTTCAATTTCAATATCTACGGGCACGCTGCAGACGACGCAAAACAGCTCCTCAGCAATGTCTTTGAATGCCAGTCAGAAGGCTTTCTTCCTTCAGCCTGCGTTGAAAGGGCAATGACCCTCGCTCAAACGCCATGGACGCTCACAGCAAGCGAAAACTCCATCTATTTCTTTGAAGTCAATACAGGCTACTCATTTCCAAAAGAGGCAAACGGTATAATCCAGAACGAGCCGGTGGTCATCAAGTTTAGCCTTGCCATTCCTGACCTGTTATCTGGCCAACAATCTTTCCGGCCGCCTCTCCAGCCATCGCCTGCAACAATCCGGTCCGCAACCTGAATGCCTCTCAATATCTACTCTGGAGCGAGCCCAGCATCCTTTCTGCGAGCTTCTTCGCGCTCATAACCACTGCTGACAGAGGGTAGGCCCCTTCGGGGGTGTCAGCAATCGCAGATATAACCACAAGCGAGCCCGATGCTGATTGGCTTGCTCCAGACATCTCAATATCTACTCCATAACATAAAACTTTATAAACAAACCAACTGACCATGGTGTATGATCAAGATTCCTTTCCAGGAGATTATTAACAAAATAAAGGAAGCCTCTGATCTTTCAGAAGAAGAGATCCACACAAGGATAGACGAAAAAACCAGGCAGCTTTCTGGGCTGATCAGCAAGGATGGCGCAGCCCATATCATTGCAAATGAGCTCGGCATCAGGGTCATCGACCAGGTCTCAGGAAAGCTCCAGATCAAGAATATCCTCTCTGGAATGAGGTCTGTCGAGACCGCAGGAAAAGTCCTGGAGAACTATGGGGTCAGGGAATTCAATTCTGCAGGAAGAGAAGGAAAGGTTGCATCCTTTCTCCTTGGAGACGAGTCAGGAACAATACGCGTTGTTTCCTGGGGGGCTACTGCAGATATTGCAGGTCAGCTTGCTCCGGGATCTATTGTCAAGATCGTCTCAGGCTATGTCCGCGACAACAGGGGATTTATCGAGGTTCATGTCAATGAGAAATCAAAGCTTATCGTCAATCCTGAGGGCATTGCTGTAGGAGACCTCAAGCCGGAGATTGCAAGAAAAAGCATCAAGGATTTGAAGGATGGAGACCGTGACATTGAGATCTTCGGGACCATTGTCCAGGTCTTTGAGCCGAAATTCTTCGAGGTCTGCCCCGAATGCGGATCCCGCGCAAGGCTCGAGGGCTCTGAGTATCGCTGCAGAAGCCACGGATCCGTCGTTCCTTCCTATTCCTATGTTACCACGATTGTGCTGGATGACGGCACCGAGACGATGAGGATTGCATGCTTCAGGAAAGAGGCAGAATCCCTTTTGGGAATTTCGCAGCAGGAGTTCCAGCAGATCAGGAAGGATCCGGGGGCGTTTGAGCCATGGAAGACTGAGCTGCTCGGCAACCAGATCATTGTGAAGGGAAGGTGCAACCACAACCAGATGTTTGACCGCCTGGAATTTGTTGCAAGCTTCCTCAACACCAGCCCAAATCCGCAGGAGGAGATTGCCCGTCTTGAAGCCAAATGATGGCCAGGACTCATGTTGCTTTTGGAATCCTTGTTGGATTGTTTTTTATAACTCCTTACTCTTTTTTTAATAAAATTGTTTTCATGGCATTCATTATCATTGGAAGCTTGCTTCCTGACATTGACACTCCCAAAAGCAAGCTAGGAAAGAAGATAAAGCCAATAGCCCATCTGTTTTCATTCCTCTTTGGTCACCGCGGCATTCTCCATTCCATTTGGCTCCCTGCTGCGTTATTGATCATTCATTATTATTTTTTTAGCAATACTATCCTGTTCGCTTTGGCAATTGGCTGCATTTCACATTTAGTCTTAGACTCCTTCACAATCCAAGGAATAAACTTCATCCACCCTTTCCAGAAGCTTCATGTCTCTGGGTTTGTGGAGACGGGAAAGATCTTTGAGTTGGCGGTATTCTTCATTATCATATCTATGATTATAGTAAAACTCCTATGAGCGGCAGCTTAGAACATCCAGGATAATCTTTCTCTAAAAAGAGGGAATCCTGCTACCATGCCAAGGAAGATAATGTTTGTCCAAGAAGAGCAAATCCTACTACCAAACCCACTCGACACCCCTAACCTCTTCAAATTCTCTAAATACAGCCCTCCTGCCCCTAAAAACCATTTCTCACTCCCCACTCGACACCCTCGGATGAGCTATTTAAACAACCCCGTCCTATGAGTAGCCTGTGTACCAAATTCCCATCCCTGGGATCAAGTAAGATCCATAATCAAGGGGATGTTGAAACAAAACGCGAAAGCAAGGAGGTTGGTAACATGGAAAACGAGGGAAATATCCCTGAAAGGAAATTCAGCACTGGAGCAATCAGTGCAACGGTCTGGAGAAACAACGGCAAGTCAAAGCAGGGAAGCAATTTTGAATTCCGCACCGTGAGCCTGCAGCGAAGATACGCTGACAAGAACGGCGAGTGGAAGACTGCAAACTCCTTCCGCCTGAATGACCTGCCAAAGGCAGCGCTTGTTCTGCAGAAAGCCTATGAGTATGTCGTGATGAAAGAACCCGACTTCATAGCCCCTGTGGAAGAGCTTGTTATTTAATTTTTTTTATCATCCATATACAGTACAATACAAAAACTAAAAAAGGTGAAGCTATTATGAAACAAAAACTCATTCAAATGGAGCAGCCTCAGGAAGAGATGCCGAAGGAAAAGACTTTGTATGATCTGCCAGGAGTAGGTCCGGCAACCGCAGAGAAGCTCGAGCAGGCAGGCTTTACGGATCTTATGTCTGTTGCAGTCGCAACACCCGGGGAATTGATGGATGCGGCAGGGCTCACAGAGGTAGGAGCGAAAAAGATCATTGTTGTCGCAAGAGCATCCCTGCAGATGGGGTTTGAGTCAGGGGCCGACCTGCTCAAGAGGAGAAGCAACGTTATCAAACTATCAAGTTCCAGCAAGGAGCTTGATAAGCTGATGGCAGGCGGCTTTGAGACAGGCTGCATTACAGAAGTCTACGGAGCCTATGGATCAAGCAAGACGCAGATCGCCCACCAGCTTGCAGTCAATGTCCAGCTCCCTAAAGATCAGGGCGGCGCAGAAGGCGAAGCAGTCTACATTGATACAGAAAACACCTTCAGGCCTGAGCGCATCACCCAGATGGCAAAAGGGATGGGCCTTGACCCAGAAAAAGTCCTTGAGAACATCAAGGTTGCCAGAGCCTTTAACTCTGACCACCAGATGATTCTGGCAGAGAAGGTGGAAGACCTTATAAAAAAAGGAGTGAACGTCAGGCTTGTTGTTGTTGACTCCATGACTGCCCACTTCCGCGCAGAGTTCATTGGCAGAGGCACCCTTGCTGAGCGCCAGCAGAAGATCAACAAGCATATGCACGTCCTCCAGAGGCTTGCAGACCGCTACAACTTCGTCGTCCTTGTGACCAATCAGGTCATGGCAAGGCCAGACATGTTCTTCGGTGATCCGACTGAGGCGATTGGAGGCCACATCGTAGGCCACAACTCCACATTCAGGATCTATCTGCGAAGGGGAAAGAAGGGCAGCAGGGTAGCCAAGCTCGTTGACGCCCCTAACCTTCCGGAAGGAGAGGCAGTCTTCCAGGTTCTCGAGGAGGGAATCAGGGATCTTTGATCCTCTTTTTTTCTAATTTTTATTTTTATATGTCCGCGCATCCTGCATCCTGCGCTGGACCCAGTATATGCCACGGCTCTGCGCATTTCAACATCGCAACCTGTCTTATCCCGAAACTATTTCCCTACGGTGAGTTACATTGGAGCATGAAACTCACCAGAGGGAAGCTTATGGAGACCATAAGGCGCAAGAATGATGG
>Ga0209541_10015041_pt1 | contig 11615 bp, 16 predicted proteins | sample RifCSPlowO2_01_FD_184027 | JGI IMG/M metagenome (GOLD analysis project Ga0209541, IMG submission 184027) | Groundwater microbial communities from Rifle, Colorado - Rifle CSP2_plank lowO2_0.1 (SPAdes) (version 2) | ecosystem: Environmental > Aquatic > Deep subsurface > Groundwater | place...
AATATTGGTTTGGATGCAGGGGCAACAATAAATTTTACCCCCGAAGCGACCTTTCTGAATTTCAAAATTCCTGCGGCAACCTTTAAATCCTCCAATCTTCCATTAGTGCAGGTGCCTAAGAAGGCTTGATTAATTTTGACGCCCTTTAAATCTTCTACGCCCGCCACATTATCTACGCTATGCGGCCGGGAAACCTGAGGCGTAAGTTTTGAGATATCGTATTTTATGATTTTTTCATAGCGCGCATCCCGGTCAGCGCTTACTGGCCTAATTTTTTTATTTTTGCTAACTTTTGACCTCAACCACTGCACTACTTTTTCATCCTGCGGCATAAAACCTGCCTTTGCGCCCATCTCTACCACCATATTGCAAATGGTAAAACGTCCGTCCATACCTAACTTATCAATTACTTGGCCTTGGAACTCAATGGCCTTATAGGTGGCGCCATCTGCTTTTATTGTTTTAATGATGTAAAGAATAATGTCTTTGGCAGAAACGCCTTTGGGTATCAAGCCCGTAACTACTATTTTAAACGTTTCCGGGACTTTAAGCCAGTTTTTTCCTGTAGCCAAAGTAATCGCCAAATCCGTAGAACCCACGCCGGTAGCAAAAGCCCCCAGCGCTCCATAAGTACAGGTATGCGAATCTGCGCCTAAAACTAAATCTCCGGGCAATATCTGTCCGGATTCAGGCAGAACCTGATGGCAGATGCCGCAGCCAATATCATAAAGCCGGCTATTGAATTCTGTACTGAAATCGCGCATTTTTTTATGCACCCTGGAAACCCCTTCATTCGGCGACGGCGCATTATGGTCTATGACCATACAAAAATTTGTCTTAAGTGACTTGGCTTTTAAGTCTTTTATTCTATCAATAATAATAGAGGAAGTTCCGTCCTGGCCAAAGGCAAAATCTACCTTACATACGGCAAAATCGCCGGCCGTAAGATCTTTTCCGCTGTGAATACCTAAGATCTTTTCCGCTATTGTTTTAGCCATTCCTCAATCCTATCCATTCCTTTTTCTATTTCTTCTATGCTTGCGGCAAAACTTATACGTATATAGTCATCCCTGCCAAAGCCTTCTCCCGGAATAACTGCTACCTGCGCTTCTTCCAGCAGGCGCTGGCTAAAAGTTTGCGCCTCTAATTTTGTTTTAGAGATATCGCAAAAAATATAAAATGCGCCTTGGGCAGGAACAAAACTTATTTTTTTCAGTTGAGCTAACCTGCTTACCAGGTAATCTCTTCTTTTTTGAAATTCCCCGCAGATAAATCTCACAAAATCATCCGTTGATTTTAAGGCGGCTAATGCTGCCTTTTGAGCGATAGATACAGGATTAGAGGTAGAATGGTCTTGTAATTTAGATACTGCCTCCACTATATCACTGGGGCCGGCAAGATAACCAATGCGCCATCCGGTCATAGAGAAACTTTTGGATAAACCATTAATCGTAATGGTTAATTTATATATCTCTGGATTTAGGGAAGCAATAGATATATGTTTCAGGTTATCATAGATCAGCTTTTCATATATCTCATCTGAAATTACAAAAATTCTTTTGGCTACGCAAACCTTAGCTATTTCTTGCAGTTCATCCTCGTTATATACGCATCCGGTAGGATTAGCCGGGCTATTTAAGATCAATATTTTTGTCTGAGCAGTAATGCGCTTTTCTAAATCCTTTGCTGTGATTTTGAAATTGTTTTCCGGAGAGGTTTTGATAAAAACAGGTTTACCATCGCAGAGATTGACCATTTCCGGGTAACTTACCCAGTACGGAGACGGTATTAAAACCTCATCTGCCTTGTTTACTAAAACCATCAGGGTATTGAATATACTGTGCTTTGCCCCGCAGGAAACCGCTATTTGCTCTGGGGCATAGATTAAGGAATTATCCCTTCTGAATTTTTCACAGATACATTGTTTTAATTCCGGTATGCCGGTGGTGGGGGTATATTTGGTAAATCCGGATTTAATCGCTTCTATTGCCGCTTCCTTGATAAAATCCGGGGTGTCAAAATCAGGTTCGCCGGCAGCCAGGTTTACGATATCTTTACCTTCGGATTTTAATTTTTTGGCTTTTGTGGTTAAAGCGAGGGTTGGGGAGGGATTGATCTTCTTCAGGCGTTCAGCCAGCCTTATATCTATGCGCATAGCCGTTAAATCCCGTTTGTTTATAGAGAATCGCGTTCTTTTTTAAATATTTTTCTTAAACCTCCAAAAAACTTCTTTGATGGTTTTTGAGCAACGGGTGGCTTTTCAGGTAGTTCCGGACTAACCTGCGGTTTCTTTTCTTCTACAGGCTTAACCTCTTTTTCCTTTTTGGGCTTCTTTTTCTCTGTTTTCTTAATTACGGTAAGTTCTAACAGCGCCATTTGCGCATTATCTCCGCGCCGTGCCCTTAAATTAAGAATTCGGGTAAACCCCCCGAGATTTTCCTTAAAGCGCGGGGCAATATCATTAAAAAGCAAACTTACCAAGCGATGGTTGCCTAATATCTTGTAGGCCTGCCTTCTTGCGCTCAAATTATTATCTTTGGCTAAAGAAATCAGCCTGTCTATCCATGGTTTTACCGCCCTTGCCTTTATCTTGGTGGTTTTGATACGCTGATAAATAAGCAGGCTTTTAACTAAGCTAATCAGGGTTGCTTTTCGCCAGCTGGTAAAACGGTTAAGTTGATATCTTGATTTTGCGTGCCGCATCTTAGGCTTTCTTTAATTTTTTGGGGTCTACCGGCATGCCTAGGGTCAGGCCCATCCCGGCAAGAAGTTGTTTGATTTCAGTCAAAGATTTTTTACCAAAGTTCTTAAATGCGAGCATCTCGTTTTCGTTTTTCTTGACTAAATCGGCGATAATTTTAATGTTTGCCTCTCTGAGGCAGTTGGAGCTGCGCACGGATAATTCCAGTTCCGATATGGGCAACCTCAATTTTTCATACAAGACTACTTCTTCCTTAGTCATTTCGGGTTCTTCTTCAATTTCTTCGGGTAATTGCCCAAAATTAACAAATATATCCAGGTGCCTTTGCAGGATATTAGAAGCGTATAAAAGCGCATCTTTCGGGCTAATCGCGCCGTTTGTCCAGATCTCTAATGTCAGTTTATCGTAATCCGTCCTTTGGCCGACGCGGGTATTCTCCACGTTAAAATTTACTTTTTTCACCGGGGTAAATATAGAATCAATGGAAATTACTCCCAATGCCTGGTCCTCTTTTTTATTTAATTCCGAAGGAACATAACCTCTGCCCCGGGCTACCTCCATCTCTAAGTAAAACTTTGTATCTTTAGTCAGGGTTGCGATATGCAAATCCGGGTTGATGATTTCAATAGTTTCGTCGGTTTTAATATCCTTGGCTTGTACCTCGCCCTTAGAATCTTCTTTGATAGATATAGTCTTGGGGATTTTGGAATGGGAATTCAAAACCAGATTTTTTATATTGAGTATTATTTCCGGAACATCCTCAAAGACTCCGGGAAGGGTAGAAAATTCATGTTGTGTCCCTTGAATTTTTACCGAAGTTACCGCGCTTCCTTCTATGGAAGAAAGCAGGACCCGGCGCAGGCTATTGCCTAAAGTTATACCATAGCCTTTTTCAAAAGGAGCGGCAAAGAATTTGCCGTAAGTATCGGTGTAAGTGGTTTCTTCGCATTCTAATCTTTTTGGTAGCTGAAAATCCCTCCATTTTATACCCATCTTACCTCCTTAAAAAAAATCTAATTATTTGGAATATAATTCCACTATTAACTGTTCCTGAATTACAACTGGGATATCATCTTTTTCCGGCAGCCTTAAGACTTTTGCTTTTAATGCTGTGAGGTCAAACTCAAGCCAGGATGGAACCGTCCTGTCCTTGGCCTGTTCTAAATTTTCCCTCAGTTTCTTTAAAGGTTGCTCCTTGGCCTTAATTTCTATTACGTCCTCCTTATTTACCAGGAAAGAAGGAATGTTTACTATTCTAGAATTTACAGAGATAAATTTGTGCCGCACTATCTGCCTGGCCTGTGGCCGGGAGAGGCCGATGCCTAACTTGAATATTGTATTATCCAGCCTCCTCTCTAATAACTGCAAGAGCACCTTTCCGGTGACGCCTTTTGATTTTGAGGCGATCATAAAATAGCGGCGAAATTGTTTCTCTAAAACCCCGTATATCCTTTTTACCTTTTGTTTTTCCCTTAATTGTACGCCGTAATTGGAGAGTTTCTGCCGGGATAACCCATGCTGTCCGGGCGCATTTGTCCTTTTGGCAAGAGTACATTTTTCAGATACGCACTTTGTGCCTTTCAAGAATAATTTCTCTCCTTCGCGCCGGCATAATCTGCAAACTGCATCAATATATCTGGCCATCTACTTAAACTCTCCTTTTCTTTTTCGCTCGGCAGCCATTGTGCGGCATAGGAGTAACATCCCTGATAGAGGTGACCGTCAGGCCTGCTGCCTGTAATGCCCGGATGGCTGATTCCCGGCCAAACCCCGGCCCTTTTACATAAACCTCTATTTCCTTGATCCCGATTTCTTTGGCCTTTCTTGCGGCATCCGTAGCAGCGATCTGGGCAGCAAAGGGCGTAGATCTTTTTGAACCGCTGTATCCCACAATACCCGGGGCAGACCAAACTAAACAATTACCCTGTTTATCGGTAATGGTAATGATGGTATTGTTAAAACTTGCCTGGATGTGCGCTATCCCGGCAGTTATGCCTTTGGCTATTTTTTTCTTTTTTGCTTTATCTTTTGTCGCCATTGTCTCCCTCTCTATTTATTTGGCAGGTTTCACTGCCGGAGCTGCTTTTGCCGGTACTGCTTTTGCCGATTCTTCTTTTCTAATCAGGACTGTTCCGGTTTTACGCGGGCCTTTTCTGGTCCTGGCGTTAGTCCGGGTACGCTGGCCTCTTACCGGAAGGCCTTTTTTATGGCGCAACCCCCGCCAACAGCCAATCTCCATCAATCTTTTGATATTTTGAGAAATATCCCGGCGTAAATCCCCTTCCACTTTCCAACCGCTTTTCTGAATAGTATTGGTGATACGGGAAACCTCTTCCTCGCTTAAATCTTTGGCGCGCTTATCCGGGCTAACGCCCGCCTCTTTAAGAATTTTATTGGAGAGCGCCCTGCCTACGCCATATAAGTATGTCAAAGCAATCTCGATTCTTTTTTCTTTGGGAATATCTATACCTAAAATCCTGGGCATATTTTCACTCCTCTAGATCAACCCTGTCTTTGCTTATGTTTTGGGTTAAAGCAAATCACCCGCACCGTGCCTTTTCTTTTCACGATCTTACAACGTTCACAAATTTTTCTTACCGACGCTTTAACTTTCATTTTACTCTAAAGGTAATCCTGCCCCGGCTTAAATCATACGGCGAAAGTTCTAATTTTACCTTATCGCCGGGAAGTATCCTGATAAAATTCATGCGCATCTTTCCTGAAACATGCGCCAGGACAACATGGCCATTTTCCAGCTGTACCTTAAACATGGCATTAGGCAGGGTCTCGATAATTACTCCTTCGGTTTCTATAAGTTCTTCTTTCATTTTTAATGGGTCAAAATTTCCGGCCCTGCTTCAGTAATGGCTACGGTATGCTCGAAATGCGCAGAAGCTGAGCCATCCAGGGTAACGGCGGTCCAGCCATTATCCATAATTTTAGATTCCCAGGTGCCCATATTTACCATGGGTTCAATAGCCAAAACCATACCGCTTTTTAATTGCGGGCCTTGATGCGGCTGGCCAAAATTAGGTACCTCCGGTTCTTCGTGTAAATTACGGCCTATGCCGTGGCCGACAAATTGCCTGACTACGGAAAATCCGTACTTTTCTACATAATTCTGGATGGCATAAGATATATCCGAAAGGTAATTATTCACCCGTGCCTCTTTTATGCCGCAATGTAGGGCGGTTTTAGTCACCGCAATTAATTTTTTCAGGCGGGAATCTATCTTGCCTACTGCGACGGTAATTGCCGTATCCGAAAAAAAACCCTCATAATTTATGCCGAAATCCAGGCTGATGATATCCCCCTCTTTTAAAACCCTCTCGCCCGGAATACCATGCACAATTTCTGCGTTTATCGAAGTGCAGATATTTGCCGGAAAGCCTTTGTATCCCTTAAATGCGGGTATGGTATTTTCTTTTTCCGCTAATCCTCTGGCTAATTGGTCGATTTCCGCTGTGCTTATGCCCACTTTAATAAGCCTTTGCAGTTTACGCATTATCCCGGCTAAAATTTTACTTGCCCTGCGCATTATTTCCAAGTCCTTTTCAGACTTTAAGGGAATCACGGCGTTCTTTAAGCAGCTGCAGCATTCTATTTAAAACAATCCCCGCTTCTTCATCGGCAAGGATACGGTATAATTTTTGTTTCTCCTCATAATACTCGATTAAAGTAGAAACCTCTTTTCTATAAACCTCAAGGCGAGCCATAATGGTTGCTTCTTTATCGTCCTGCCTTTGATAAAGCTGCCCCCCGCATTTATCGCAAAGATTATCCGCCTTAGGAGGCATGTTTGTCTTATGAAAATTTTGCCCGCAATTTTTACAGACTAAACGACCAGAGAGGCGCTGGATAATTACCTTTTCGCTGGTATCCAGATAGATTACCGCATCTATGCCAGTATTGGCCTCTTTCAGGATATTATCCAATGTTTTTGCCTGATGGATATTTCTGGGAAAACCGTCTAAGATAAAACCATTTTTTATATCCGGATCTTTGAACCTCTGCGCCAGCATATCCGTCACTAATTCGTCGGGCACTAATAACCCTTTGTTCATAAAATCCTGGGCGCGTAAGCCTAACTGCGTGGATTTCTTTACGTTCTGCCGTAGTAAATCGCCGGTAGAAATATGGGGTAAATTAAATTCTTCGGCTAAACTAATCGCCTGCGTTCCCTTTCCCGCTCCCGGCGGACCGAGCAGTATAATCCGCATTACTTTCTTCCCCTAATCCGGCCGCTCTTGATAAAACCTTCGTAATGATGCATCAAAAGATGCGACTCGATTTGTTTTACCGTGTCTAACATCACGCCGACGACAATTAATATTCCCGTGCCGCCAAAAAAAGAGGCCACTAGGTAGGGAATTTTCAGCCACGCCATAATAAAATCCGGAAAGATAGCAATAAATGCCACAAACATAGCCCCGGCTAGAGTAATCCGGGTCATCACAAAATCCAAAAATTCGGCAGTGGAAGTCCCCGGCCTGATCCCCGGGATAAACCCGCCGTATTTTTTCATATTTTCAGATAGGTCATTGGGATTAAATACAATCGCAGTATAAAAATAACAGAAGAAGATGATCATCGCCGCATAGACCAGGGTATAAAGCAGGTGTCCTCTGACCAAACCCTGAGCCCATCTCTGGAATGTAGGGTTGGGTATGAATGAGGCCAATGTGGCCGGAAATAAAATTATGGACTGGGCAAAGATAATGGCAATTACTCCGGATGTATCTACCTTAAGGGGGATATAAGTGCTTTGTCCGCCAAATATTTTTCTCCCCACAATTCTACGCGCGTATTGCACCGGAATTTTGCGTTGCCCTTGAGTGATTAAAATTACGGCAAAGACTACGAATACTAAAAATGCGGCCATAATTAATAAGGTAAAGGGCTGAATTTGCCGGCGAGAGGCGGCAAAAGGCGAAATCAGGGTAAATAATTGGTGCAATGCCGTAGGGATGCGCGAAATAATACCTGCGGTAATTACTAATGATATGCCGTTACCGATGCCTCTTTCCTGGATCTGTTCTCCCAGCCACATAATAAATATGGTGCCGGTAGTCAGGGTAAGCACGGTCAGTATGCGAAAGCCCCAGCCAGGATGCATTACAATTCTTAAGCCCTCAAAGCGCGCGGGATTTTCCAGCCACAGCGCAATAAAAAAAGATTGCACCAGAGAAAGCCCTACGGTGGCATAACGGGTGTATTGGTTTATCCTTTCATAGCCTGCTTTTCCCTCTTTGGCTAATTTTTCTAACGCTGGTATTACTGCGGTCAGTAGTTGTAAAATGATGGATGCTGAAATATAAGGCATAATCCCCAGGGCAAAAATGGTCAGCCTCTCCATAGCGCCTCCGGAAAACATATTGATGATGCCGAATAATGTCCCGCCTTGAGTCTTGGCAATACGGTTAAAGAATTCGGTTAAGGCCTGTCCGTCAATTCCCGGGGTAGGCACGTAGCAGCCAATGCGGTATATCGCTAATAAAAGGCCGGTGACCACCAGGCGCTTTTTTAAATCCGGAATTTTAAAGGAATTGGCCAGTGCGCTAAACATGGATTAACTCTACTGTTCCGCCTGCGCTTTTAATTTTCTCCAGGGCATTTTTGGAAATAGCATGGACCTGAATATTAACAGGCGTTTTAATTTCTCCGTCTCCTAAAATCTTGATTAATCTGCTTTTATCTTTAATCAGGCCTTCTTTCTCTAAAGCCTCCGGACTGATCAACGCTCCTTTGATTCTCTTTAAATCGCTTAAATTTACAATTTGGTATTCTTTTTTAAATTTACTGGTAAAGCCTCTTTTGGGGATTCTGCGGATCAAAGGCATTTGCCCGCCTTCAAATCCCGGATAAAAATCCCTTCCTGAACGCGAGGTCTGGCCTTTGCTGCCTCGGGTGGAGGTTTTTCCGTGGCCAGAGCCCGAGCCCCGGCCTAAGATTTTCCTCTTTTTATGCGCCCCCCGAGAAGCTTTTAGGTTATGTATCCCTGTGACAATCTCACTCTTCTTTTTTCTCATTGGTAGTTACTTTTAAATTGTTCAAACCCTCTACGGTGGCCTTGATCACATTTAGCGGATTATTGGATTTAAGGCATTTAGTCAGGATATCCTTGATACCCGCAGCCTCGCAAATCGCTCTTACCGGGCCAGCGGCAATCACGCCTGTTCCTTCCGAAGCAGGTTTAAGCAGGACTTTTGCCGCGCCAAATTCACCGATAATCTCATGGGCGATGGTTGAGCCTTCCAGGGCAACAGTAAAAATTTCTTTCTTTGCCTTGGCTAAACCTTTACGGATAGCATCGGCGACTTCATTGGCCTTGCCTAAGGCAAAACCCACTCTTCCTTTTGTGTCTCCTACCACTACCAGCGCGCTAAAAGAAAGTTTTTTTCCGCCCTTGGTTACCTTGGTCACGCGGTTAATGGTAATTATCTTTTCTATGAATTCCGGCTGACGGTCAATATTTAATTCGCGCATTTTTAAAATTCCAACCCCCCTTTTCTTAAACCTTCGGCAAAGGCCTTGATCCGGCCATGGTAAAGATAGCCTGAACGGTCAAAGATGACTTTGGAAATTTGTTTATCTTTTGCTTTTTTGGCAAAGACCTCGCCAAAAAAAAGCGCTGCCTTTACATTTCCTGCGCAAGGAAATTTTGATTTTAGCTCTTTATCCTGCGTAGAAAGCGAGAATAAAACTTTATTTTTCGTATCGTCAATTACCTGGGCATAAAGATTCTTTAAGCTTCTGCTGCAAGCTAAACGCGGACTTTTGTCTGTCCCTTGCATCTTTAAAAGTATGCCGCGGTGCCTTTTTTGCCTAGAGAGTTCTCCTGCGTCCTTCATATTATTTTGTGGCGGTTGCCTGCGCCTTACCTATTTTCTTTTTTACATACTCGCCTAAGTAACGTATGCCTTTTCCTTTATAAGGTTCGGGTGGAAATATTGCCCGGATCTCGGCAGCCACCTCGCCTACTATTTCTTTATCCATGCCCCGGATTACAATCTGTGTCTGTTTCGGGGTTTCAATTTTTATTCCTTCCGGGAAAGGAAAAATTACCGGATGGGAAAATCCTAATTGCAGGGTTAAGTTACTGCCTTGAACCTGGGCGCGGAAACCCACGCCCACTATTTCCAATTCCTTTGTATAGCCATCAATCACGCCTTTAATCATATTAAATATCCTGGCGCGGCATAACCCATGCAGGGATTTATCCAGTTTTATATCAGACTGCCGTTTTACCAAAAGCTGGCTTTCTTTGATTTCTATATTTATCCGGGGTGAAAACTGCCAGTTCAGGCTTCCCTTTGGGCCCGATACAGTAATAGCGCTGTCTTTAGTTTCTACTTTTACATCTTGCGGTATAGTAATAGGTTTTTTACCGATCCTGGACATTGTTCCTCGCTTACCAAATATAGGCCATAACTTCTCCGCCTATGTTTTGCGCCTTTGCTTCTATATTAGTCATAATTCCTTTAGAGGAAGAGATAACGGCTATGCCTTTGCCTCTTAAAACAGAAGGCACTTTATCGCGTTTGACATATACGCGCAACCCCGATTTAGATACGCGCTGTAAATTCCTGATTGCCGGCTTGCCGGATAGGTATTTTAAATAAATCCGCAAGATACCCTGTTTTTTATCTTCAATCTGTTTAAAATTATCAATGTAATTTTCTCTTTTTAAAATTTCCAAAATGGATTTTAAGGTGCCGGAAGCAGGCACATCCACGTTTTCTTTTTTCGCCATTATGGCATTGCGTATCATACAAAATGCATCGGCAATTAAATCTGTCCTGGACATTATTCTTTACTCCTTATCATTTACCAGCTCGCCTTTTTTACCCCGGGGATCATGCCTTGCCAGGCCAATTCCCTAAAACAAATACGGCAGAGTTGAAATCTCCTTAAATAACCGCCAGACCTTCCGCAAAGAGGGCAACGGTTATATTTACGGCTGGAAAATTTTGCCGGCCTCTTCCATCTGGCAATCTGTGAATTTTTAGCCATATCTATTCCTTAGCCTTAAAGGGCATGCCGAATAATTTTAAAAACTCATGCGCCTGCTCTTTATTTTTTACTTTTTTAATCACCAGGGTGATATCCATACCCTGTGCTCGGTTAACCCGGTCGTATTCAATCTCCGGGAATATGGACTGTTCGGTTATCCCTAAGGTATAATTTCCTTCTTTATCAAAGGAATCAGGGGAAACCCCCCTAAAATCCCGGATGCGCGGCAGGGCAATATTTATTAAACGGTCCATAAATTCATACATTACGTACCTGCGCAGGGTAACCTTACATCCGATCGGGTGGTCTTGTCTAATTTTAAAATTAGCAATGGCTTTTTTTGCCCGCCTTAAAATCGGCTTTTGGCCGGTAATCGAACCTAACTCATCCATTGACTTTTCTAACAGTTTGATATCCTGCACGCCTTCACCTACGCCCATATTCACCACTATTTTTTCCAAGCGCGGGACAGCATACTGGTTAGGTAAATTAAACTTCTGCATCATCTGCGGAACAATTTCCTGCCTGTATTTTTCTAATAATCTGGGTATCATCTGATTAAACCGGTTCTTTACAACGCTTACAGAATCTTGTTTTTGTGCCATCCTTAAGCAAGGTAATGCCTATTCTAGCAGGGCGATTACAATGTTTACAAAGCAGCATTAAATTTGCCATGCTTATCTTTGCCTCAATTGAAACAATGCCGCCTTGCTGGTCTTGCTGAGTCTTGCGCTTGTGTTTTTTGACTAAATTTATGCCTTCTACTAAAGCCTTAGTCCTTTCAGGCAAAATCTGCAATATTTTACCTTTTTTACCTCTGTCTTTTCCCTTAATCACCTGAACTGTATCACCGAGTATGATTTTAAACATCAAATTACCTCTGGCGCCAAAGACACTATCT
>Ga0209541_10015043_pt1 | contig 11615 bp, 6 predicted proteins | sample RifCSPlowO2_01_FD_184027 | JGI IMG/M metagenome (GOLD analysis project Ga0209541, IMG submission 184027) | Groundwater microbial communities from Rifle, Colorado - Rifle CSP2_plank lowO2_0.1 (SPAdes) (version 2) | ecosystem: Environmental > Aquatic > Deep subsurface > Groundwater | place: Rifle...
GCTTTAATTTCTTTAATATTACCTTCTTCACTCCAATTAAGATATTTAAATAAAGGTTTTACATAAGAATCTCTTATACTGCCTTCTGATGTATCTTTATTTATAATGCCTTCTTTAATTTCATTATCAAAGCTTTCAATTAATCTAGTTATTTCCTCTTTTGCTTGTTCTTTAGTGTAAGGCATAAATAAGTAAATTTTAAGAATATTTATAAACTTTGTTTAAAAATACTCATTTGAAAATGCCAAAAACAATTAAAAAGGTGCATAAATGCTGAAAAAATCCATTAAGAAGTATTTGGATAATTTATTGCCAGAATACAACCCAAATGGTTGCATGTGTAAGATAATCGCTAAAATCTATAATAGAATTGACAAGGAAATAGGAGTAAGTGTGTGCGATTGTATATGTTACTTAGAAGAAAAATACAATAAGAAGGTGTAAATATCTTTCTTGGATATTATTTTCATTGACTTTTTACACAAAAAACCTACTTTTTACACAGAAGGGACTTATTACACAAAGCGGGAATTTATGGATACGCCCCGAATAAAGGTTGCCATCAATTTAGCATATCAGGAATTTATTTAAAAAATTCCAAAGCCTAAAAAAAGTTTCCGCTAGTTTTGGACATTTGTTTTACTTCTAATATATAAAAATACCCAAATCTTTAAATAGTAGTATTATGAAAGTATTGTAAAACATATACTAGGATACTTAAATAATATTGTTATAGTATTACATAAATTTAGCTGACTTACTATGCCTCAAAAAACCAACGAAAAAAGATTGATGGTTCATGTTTACTTGACTGAAGAAGAAAAGAAACGCATAGAAGAATCTGCCCAAAAGCTTGGAATCTCAGTTTCTGCATATATCAAAGTCAAATTATTCAGCGAAAAATGACAGACAAACCTCTGCAAAAAAGGACTAATGGAAGATTAATGGTTCATGTTTACTTGACAGAAGAAGAAAAAAGAAGAATAGAGCATGAAGCCTACAAATTAGGAATTTCAGTTTCTGCATACATCAAAGTCAAATTATTCAGCCAAACATGATAGAAAGCAAACTAAACCAAACAATAGAAAAGGAAATTGAGAATTTAAATAGATCAAAGAATAAACAAATAATACTAATTACAGCTATTTTACTCTTGATCCTTACAGGAATTTACTTCCTAAAACCAGAAATAACAGGCTTTATAACTCTTGAAAAACAATTCAATTACTCAGACATCATAAACCTAGACTTTGAAGAAAGCTCTGAATATATCTGGATACCAGAGCATACAGGCACAATTAAAGCTCTAAAACTAAGCGGAAGCTATAAAACAGAAGGAAATGTCAAAGTCTATTTGGAAGATGAAGGCATTAAGTACCTAATATTTGACAGCAGCAAACTAGCTGAAGAAGGAATTGAAAGTATTACTGGGTTAGCTGTTTTAGACAATAATGCAATTAATAACCAAACAATAGAAAATAATAACACAATAAACAATGATTCAATTACAAATAATAATATTTTAAATAATAACGAATCAGTAATTAATGAAAACAGTATTGTCAATAATGAAACAAATAATAATTTAATTATAAATGAAACTTTAGAAATTAACAAAACCCAAATAATAGATGAAACAATAATAGAAAATAAAACTCCAATAATAAATGAAACAATAGAAGAGATAATCAACAAAACAATAAACATAGACTTAGAATACAAACCAGATTCAGTATATGACTCTAATAATGATGGAATAGAAGACATTTCCGGAATAATAGACTTAACAGTTGAAAATACCAAATTTAACTGGCAAGTTAATGAGGAAAACTTATGCACAAGATGGGAAACTTATTCTGTTGAAAATAAAGAATCTACAATAGTGTGCTATGGAAGCCAGAAATGCTGCAGCTTTGTTGAATTAATGCCAACTAGGCCACAATGGAACGAGCCATTCTATTCTGCTTATGGGCAATATGGAGCTACATCTAATAATATTGTAAGCGCACAAGTATTGTATGTTGATTATAATCTAAGTGCAGAAGAGCCATTTGCTGAAATCTATAATTCAGAATGGCAAGAGCTTTCAACTGTGTTTACTGAAGAGTTTACAAGCTTTGAAAACATCTGCATAGAAACATGCGCATTAAACTTAAACAAAACAAATTATAAATTAATAATAGAGATAGAGAATTCGACGTTAAAGCTTGCTACTATAAATTATATTATTTCAGAAATTAAGGAAGAAAATAATGCTCCAATATTGATTAAAGACATACCAAACCAAACAATAACTAAAGAAGGAATTGAAATTAACCTAAGCGAGTATTTTACAGATCCAGATAATGATATATTAACTTATAATTATTATAAGCCAGAAAATATAAATATATTGATTGAAAACAATATAGCAACAATTATTCCATATGAAACATTTACAGGAACTGCTTACCTATACTTCACAGCAAATGATTCTATTGAAACAGCAGTTTCGAACTTATTTAACATAAACATTACTAAAGAAAAAGAAAAAATAACCAAAAGTGAGATAGTCATTAATAAACCAGTCAAATGGCTCAAGAATGTCAAGCTAGGAAAAATAGAAAGCAATGTTACTGTTAATATAACATCATTTGCAACAAACATAACAGTAAGGAAAATATCCGAAGGTGTAACCGAAGACATTCCAGAAGATAAAATAAAAATAAAAGCTAACGGAGCAGTTAAAGAACTTAGGGAATACGAAACAGAAAAAGAAAACATAATAACAGGAGCCATAACATCAATAACAGGAAATGCAGTTCTGGAAAATGCTTTGCCAAAAAATACCGAAAACTATACAGAACTAATCATAGAAGACCTAGTTGAAGAAGTTGAAGTTGAATATTACACACCTGCTCCCACCTCAGAAGAAGTCGAAATCAATGATTATAGAAAACAAATCATAATCAGCTCAGATATACATTACGAAGATATTCTAGCATACACTAATTTACCAATAGACGCCAATAGTGAAGTAATAAAACTATATTGGTTAATAAATAACAGCAGACTGGAAGTTAGCATTGATAAATATGATACCAATAATAATAGTTTAATTGATTATATTGAATGGATTGTTCCTTCTTTAAGCAACCAGACTTATGAATTAATAATAGAAATTACCAAAGCGGAGCATCTAGATGAAAATAGAAATTACGTTGAAGACGTTTATAATTTAGTGAAAGCAAGAGACAACAATTGGACAGACTTAATTCCACTAAGTCATTATGTACGTGTTGCCTTCAAATACCCACTAAATAAGGATAGAGATATTACAATATACGCTAGAAGCAATTACACTAATGTAAGCATAAATGTATTTGAATATAACAAATCCGATTTAATAGCTAGCTTTGAAAATATCCAAGAAGATAAAGAATACAAAATTTTCTTAACAGGAATGCCAGAAAACCATTCACAAGATGTCTTTGACTTATTGATTATAGGAACTGAAGGGGGTATAGAGTTTGATTATATTGTTGATCCAGATACAGTAAATCCAATAGTTAATGGAAGTTTAAACAAAAGCATAAGCAGTATTTATCAATATGATGTAATAAATGCAACATTTAATGCAACTGACGAAGTAAATTTAACCAATGCAACCATACAAATAAACAATACAGGAATTTGGAGATACTTTAATTTCTCCTTAAATGGAAGTGCAAACATAACCTTGCAATTCTCACAAAACTTTACAATAACTGAACCAGCAGGAACTGTTGTTAATATAACTGGAATAGCAAGAGACAATAGTAGTAATGAAGCACAAAATTCTACAGTGTTTACTGTTGCACCTCTCAACTGCACTACTTTAGATAGGGTTAACACAATCTATAACTTGACACAGAATGTAAGCAGCTCAGGAACATGCTTCAATATAACTGCAAGCAGCGTTACTCTTGATTGCCATGGTTATGAGATTAATTATTCTCAAAGTTCAGCTGGCTATGGTGTTTCAGTAGATGGACCATACACATACGCAACAATAAAAAGCTGCAATATTGTTCAGGGTTCTGCTTCAACTAGGTCCTATGGAATAGTTATTAATGATACCGCTTTAGGTGATCCTACGTATGGCTCAGTTTTAAACACAACAATAACAACTTATGGCGATAGTTCTTCAGGTATATATTCAATCATATATGAAAATGCGTGGCATAACTTTAATGGCATCAACATAACAACTTATGGTGCTAGTGCTGACGGCATATTTTTTAACTATGCACATTATACCAACCTTACAAACATACGCATAGAAACAATTGGAGCAACTTCTGTTGGAATAACCACTGGAAAATATAAAAATTACAATAATATAACAATAACATCAACTGATTATGGCATAGACCTACCACAATTAAGCCAATTCTTCAATACTATAATTAAATCAGGCAGTAATTGTGTTCATGCGTATGGAGGGGATGATATTAATTTCACAGACTCTAATTTTACATGCAGTAGCAGTGATATATTCCTTGAAAATCAGGGTTCTAAAGAATGGAGATTTGTCAATACAAGTTGGTTGGATGAAAGCGTTGGAGCTACTGTTAATTTAACCAGATGGTGGTATTTAACTGTTTATGTCAATGACAGCAATGGAAATGCAATCAGCGGAGCAACAGTAAAAGCATGGAACAATACTTATGGTGACCCAGTATTCACGGAAACAACTGCAGCAAATGGCTATATAGCAAGGCAGACATTATTGGAATACAACCAATCAGGAACAGAAAAGTATTATTGGACAAATTATACAATAAATGCAACTAAAGCTGGTTATAATGTAGTTAGCAAGCAAATAAATCTTACAAGCAGCAATAACACATGGATTACATTAACAGACACAGGAGGATTAGAAGTAAACACATCTTTAAACAAATCCTTAACAAATATTTTGCAAGGAGATGTAATAAACATATCAGCAAACATAACTGACAATATTGGCTTAAGCTTCTGCCAGTTCATACATAATATGACAGGTATAGTTAATATAACGAATGTTACATTATCAGGAACATCTACACAATGCTCTAATGCAACAGAAATAAATGTTGCAGCTGGAAATGTAATCAACTTTACAATAAGAGCTAATGATACTTCTAATAATTGGAGGACTAATGATACTATAATTACTGTCATAGAAACTATACTGCCAGTAGTAAACACAACCTTCAATATGACTCAGATAGTAATAAATGACGTTATTAACTTTAGCGGCAATATAACAGATGAAACTGGATTGTTATGGGCAAATATAACCTATAATATGAGCGAGACAACTAATGGTCCTGGAGTGTTGACAAAAATAAACTTCAGCTTATCTGGAACAAAAGCATCCATTCATAATGTAACTAATATAACTTGCGGAGCAGGTTGTGTTATTAACTTCACTATGTACGCTACTGACACATCAAATAATGTAAGGCAGAACTCTACTTTGATAAATGTTATAGCGCTTAGATGCGGCAATCTGGATACCCCTAATTATATCTATAATTTGTCAAGCAATGTAAGCAGCTCAGGAACATGCTTCAATATAACTGCAAGCAGCGTTACTCTTGACTGCAAAGGATATACAATTAATTATTCTCAATCACAAACTGGTTATGGTGTTGCTGCTGGTCCTTATAATAATGTAAATGTAAAGAATTGTATTATAGTACAAGGAGACCGAACGCAGACAAGCTCTTATGGTATTTATTATGAAGATACTTTTAAGTCTCATATAGCAAATAATACTATAACAACATCTGGTGGCAGCAGTTATGGTATTTTTATGACATATTGGACTAAGTCATTTAATACTATATCTAACAGCACTATAACAACATCTGGTGATACTGCCTACGGTATCAATACTCCATCTGATGAAGCTGGATTTGCCAATGTAACAAATACTATTATAACAACAAATGGCACTGGCAGTAGAGGTATATCCGCTTCTGATGATTGGATTATTTCTAATGTTAACATAACAACCACTGGACCTAATGGTATTGGAATAGAGTTTAATGGCAATAACATTAAAATATTCAATGTTACTATAAAGACGAACGCTTCTACTGCTTATGGCCTTTATACATCTGGAGGGATTAATAACAACATAACCTCTTCATCAATAAATGCATCAAATGCCAATGATATTTACCTACAAGTAGATGGTTATAATTGGATATTTCTTGATACCAACTATACAGACGAGAGCGTTTCAGCAGATTCTTCTCTTGAGAGAAGGTGGTATCTAAACGTTTATGTCAATGACAGCCAAGGAAATGCTGTCAGCGGTGCAACAGTAACTGGTTGGAATAAAACTTTTAACCAAATATTTTCAGAATCTACTGCAAGCAATGGCTACATAACCAAGCAGATATTAACAGAATATACTCAAGTCGGTTCAACAAAAACTCACTGGACAAATTACACAATAAATGCAACAAAAGCTGGGTATAACACTGCTACAATAAGCATTAACCTTACAAGCAGCAATGACACATGGATTACATTAACAGACACAGGAGGATTAGAAGTAAACACATCTTTAAACAAATCCTTAACAAATATTTTGCAAGGAGATGTAATAAACATATCAGCAAACATAACTGACAATATTGGATTAAGCTTCTGCCAATTCATACACAATCAAACTGGAATTGTAAATTACACAAATGTCACGCTATCAGGAACATCTGCACAATGCTCAAATGCAACAGAAATAAATGTTGCAGCTGGAAATGTAATAAACTTCACAATAAGAGTAAATGATACATCTAATAACTTCAGGACTAATGATACTATAATTACTGTCATAGAAACTATACTGCCAGTAGTAAACATAACCTTAAACAAATCATTTACAAACATCAAATATGGAGATATGATTAACTTATCAGCAAACGCAACAGATAACTTCCTATTAAGCTATGGACAAATAATTGTTAACGATACTGGAGCATTTAGATACTTTAACTTTAGCCTATCTGGAACAGCAGCAGAATTTAGCCAGAACATAACAGTAAGCTGTACAAGAGGTTGTGCAATAAACTTTACAGCAAGAGTTAATGATTCATTTAACAACTTCAAAACAAATGATACAATAATAACACTTATTAATACACCTCCAGACACACCAACTATAATATTCCCAACCTCAAATCTATATACAAACTTGCAGCCTTTGGACCTAAATGTAACTGCTGCTGATGGTGATAACGACGTTTTGAATATAAGCTATTATATTAATGGCATATTTAACCATAGTTCTCTATCAGTGAACTCTACATTTAATGCTTCTAATGGCTATTACACATTAAATGTCAGCGTATTTGATGGTACAGATTATAGTGCTAATGTAACAGTCAACTTTACTATTGACACAGCACCGCCAAATGTAACCTTTAAAGCTCCTACACCTAATAATAATACTGCAGGTAGCGAAAATGTCGTGTTTAACTGGACCGCTACAGACACTTTCGGCCCAAATATAACTTGCTACCCAACAATAGACAATGTGCTTAATGCAACATTGCTAACTCCAAATGGCTCACATTCCAATACAACAGTAGCATTAACAGGAGGAAATCATACAATTAAGGTAACTTGCTTTGATACAGCAAACAACTCAAACACAACAGAAGAAAGAAAATACACAGTAGGAATAATAAACATAACAACGCCAGGATATGATGATGTAATAAGGCCGTCTGAAAACATTCCATTCAATGTTAATGTTATAGCAGGAGCTAGCTGGGTAAACAACATAACATTAATCATCTTCAATGAAACTTTCTATATGTCAAATGCAACAAATCCGGTATATACTTACACATATCCAGCAATTAATGTAACCCCAAGATATGTTAATGCAACAGCATACGCTTTCAACAATGTCACAGGAGCAAGCGTAAATGTAACTTCGCAAATACAGCTCAGAATAGGAAAATTAGGTACTACACAAGCACCAACAATAACAACTGCATGCTCAAATGAGTCATATACAATGAATGCAACTAACGTAACAATAGAAACAATCTCAGACTTAGATACTTTGCTGGAAATTATTAATGTAACAATTATTATGCCAGACGGCCAGACAGAGCAGCCAATGCAGCTATTAAATGCAACAGACTCAAACTTCATTACAAAATTCAACTACAGCAACTTTACAAGCGTTAAAGGAACCTATACAATAACAACAAAAGTAAAAGACATAGAGAACCAGACAGTTACAGTAAACAATACAATGACAGTCAGCAACTTCTCAAGAAATGTTAATATAACAAAAATTAGTATTAGCACTTTAACTTTCAATGATGTCTGCAGTGGCAAGCCTATCATTTCAGGCACTTCTGCAACTATACCCAATGTTTCCTACTATGATGCAAATCCAACAATAACAACAGCAATAAGCATGAGCTTCAAAAATATGTCTTTGCACAGTAATTTAACCAATGCAAACAACACATTTAATTACACAGCAAGGACAAATGAAACAGCTGCACCGTCAGGACAAAGAAGGGTTGATCTTTGGGATTTAACTACAAACATTGCTTATAAAAATGCAACATTATTTTACAATTACTCTTCAATAGCTCATACATTGACAAGCGAAAGCAGTTTGAAATTATACAGATGTCCTGATATAAATAACTGCGTTCTTACAGAACAAAGTGCAACATTAAACACAACCTCAAACATGTTGGAATTAATCACCAACCTATCCAGGTTTATGCTTACAGAGCCTACTGTAACAGAAATAGTAACTACAACTACCACAGTAACAACAAGTAGCGGAGGCGGTGGCGGAGGAGGTGGAGGTTCTATAATAACCAGGACAGCCTCATTAGACATGGTAATACCTTCCCCAATATCAATGCGTACTAAAGACACCCTTACAGTACCCATTATATTAAAGAACACAGGAGAAGTTAACCTAAATGAGATCAATTTAAGCTCTTCAGTTAAAGCTGAAGGAATTACAGTAGAGATTGAAGACATTTATTTTGAATCTTTAGACAAAAACGAGAGTGTTTCAACAAATGTTATAATAACAACTGCTCTTGATGAAAATGCAACTGAAAATGAAATAACAATTACTGCAAATGTCAAGAGTCCTGAACTTACAGAATCTGTCAGTATTATAATTGATACTGTTGATATTTACAAAGGTAACAAAACTATAGTGGAAGAAAAAATTAAGTTTACTTTAGACTTATTCGATCAAAATCCAGAATGCTTGGAACTAAAAGAATTATTGAAACAAGCAGAAATAGCCTTGGAAAATAAAGAATTTAAAAAAGCCCAGGCATTGACTGAAAGCGCAATAGAAGCCTGCAGGCAGCTTGTAGGCAATAAAGGACTAAGGCCTGTACCAACAAAGCCTAAATTAGTAGGTTTTAAAATAACACTGCCATTAATGCTCTTAGCATTAATAATTATTTTGGCATTAATAATTTACGGAGCCAGAAAAATTAAATGGAAAAGACCAAAATTTGGATTAAAACTAAGATTTCCAAAAAGAAAACATGAGCATAGAAAGATGGGTCCAACAAAAGAAGAAATTGGAGCTTTTGAATCAGAAGAAAAAGAAATAGGAAAGATGTTGCGGGGCAGGGTATAGCTATTGCCTATTCTTCTTGATTTTTTCCTTATTTTTCCTCTCACGATATATTTTTTTTATATCATCATAAACTTCTGCTTGTTCTTTTTGATCCAAAGAAGGATAGATTTTCATAATTTCAATGTAAAGCTTTTTTGCGTCTTTTAGCTTAGACTTCCTTACCATAACTTTTGCTTTATCAATCTTTTTCTTAATTAATTTGACCCTATCAAATTTTTTCTTGGATTTAGCTGCAGGTTTTGCATGCTTTATTTTCTTCTTTTTTGTTCGTTTAATCCTTTCTTTTTTCTTATCTTTTTCCCCTTTTTTTTGTTCAATCGTTGCCATCGTTGTCCTTTTCTTGCTTTTCCTTTCATTATACAACTCTTTTATGCCACCATAGACTTCTGCTTGTTCTTGAGGCTCTAAAGAAATATAAATTTTCATAATTTCAATGTAAAGCTTTTTTGCGTCTTTTAGCTTAGACTTCCTTACCATTACTTTTGCTTTATCAATCTTTTTCTTAATTAATTTAACCATATCAAATTTTTTCTTAAATATAGGTATAGGCGCTGATTGCACTATTTCTTTCTCTTTCTGTTTGACTTCTGCTTTTTCTTCAATCTTTTTTTCTTTTTCTTCTGGCACTTCTAAACCTTCCATGCCTGTACTGGAAAAAGGGGGCGGAGGTGGCAATATTATTGGCCTCTTCCTTTTTAAAAATAATAATTTCTTAGCTTTTTCCTCCTCCATTTTTTTCTGTCGCTGTTTTTCCTTTTCAACTTCTCTTTGCCTTTTTTCTTCCTCTTCTTTCTTCTTTTGCTCTTCCTTAGATCTTATCTTCAATTCTTTTTGTTTTATTTTTTCCTCTTTTTTTCTATCTTCTTCAAGCTCCTTCTGTCTTTTTTCTTCAAGTTTCCTCTTTATTCTCTCTTCTTCAACCTTTTTCTTCTCTTCTCCAGTCTTTGCCAAGCCTACCTTATGAAAAAAACCAAATAAAATACCTTTCTTTGTTTGTACTTTTTCTTCTTTCTCAGCTTCCCCTTTTTTTTCAACTATGCCTGTAGCTAAATTTACAATATTTTCTACTTCGTCTATCAAAGACTTAAACTTCTCTCTGGATATTTTTTTGTCTTCATACTCAATTTCAACTAGCAATGTTGAAAGTGCTATTATTCTATCTTTTAAATCCTTCAATATTTTTGTTTTGTCTAATTCGTCAATAAGTTCCTCTAAAGTAAACTCATAATTTAACTTTAAATATCTGAGCAAGAATACCCTGAAAACTAGACTAAATTGATCTATAGTCTTAGGCTCAAATTTCTTTTTACGAATACTGTCTAGTTTAGTAAGAATTATCTTACTAAGAACTTCATTTCTTTTATCCACTACCCCTTTTTTTACCGAACCCATTTATACAACAAATCTTGCTAAATTTAATTCATGCTGACAAATTAGTTTTTTTGCATACTTTTGAATAATATCTCCTATTCTATTCTAATACTTGTTGGAGCCCAGTTAGACCCCAAAATTAAATCTTGTCTGACACATATATCCCCTTTCCCAGTCCCAACTATACTATAACATGTCGGGGTTATTACGGTTTCATTAAGAAGATAAAACTTAAGAATGGACTCAAACTCATAATTTTCGCATTGTTTTGTTTTTTCTAAGTTAAATGCATTAATCAAAACCTTTGAGCACTCACTGTCTTCTAATCTAATTCTCTCCCACACCACTCCTGTCTGGCTTATTATAGTGGCACCAATCGAAACCGCAAAAGCAATTAATAATATTGTAGCTATTATTGGGCTCATACCTCTTTTAAATAATTTTCTCATCATTTTCAGCCTAACATTTGTCTATAAACTTAATTTTTTTGCTATATAAAAATTTATTGAATTATATGAATATTATACCAACTCTTTTTTAAATATTACTGATGCTGTCAAAAGCATAACTATAAGCACAACCA
>Ga0209541_10015045_pt1 | contig 11615 bp, 10 predicted proteins | sample RifCSPlowO2_01_FD_184027 | JGI IMG/M metagenome (GOLD analysis project Ga0209541, IMG submission 184027) | Groundwater microbial communities from Rifle, Colorado - Rifle CSP2_plank lowO2_0.1 (SPAdes) (version 2) | ecosystem: Environmental > Aquatic > Deep subsurface > Groundwater | place...
AGCCATGCTTTTTGTACCTTTCAATGAGATAATAAATTGTTCTTCTAGGAACATGCCTATTCCTTGCTATTTCACTTACCGGCGTAATTCCTAACTTCCATTGGTTGATTATATACCGCCTCAATTTTGGTGTCCATTTGGGATTGGACACCAACACGGTTTTTTTTATAACTGTGCAATAATTATGGTTTAGCATACCTTTACTCAAAACAACAACTTATTTAAATCTGAATAATTGGAACAATGATTGGGTGCGTTTTAATAGCCAATATTGTATATACCAATTATAGGCATAACGATAACTATCCTAACCAAAATTTGATATCGTATAATAATCTAATTTATACAAGCAATTATGAACAAATATATACTAAAATTAAAAAAACAGGGTGATAGTATGATCGGTTTCATAGGCTTGGGAAGAATGGGTTTTCATATGGTGGAGAGGCTTCTTAAGCATGGAAAGAAGGTTGTAGCATACAACCGGAGCCAGGAAAAAACAAGAGAGATTGCCAAAAAAGGGGCTATTCCGGCTTATTCTATCCAAGAATTAGTAAATAAATTGCCTGGGCAGAGACTTATCTGGCTAATGCTTCCTGCCGGGGAACCAACAGATGATATGATTAAACAACTCCTACCGATGCTGAAAAAAAATGATATAATCATTGATGGCGCAAATGATTTCTACAAAAATGCTGAAAAACACAGAAAATGGTGTGATAAATACCATGTAAATTTTTTTGACTGCGGGGTTTCAGGAGGCATTCTTGGCCTCAAAAATGGCTATACACTTATGATTGGCGGCCCTAAGGGCCAGTTCAAGCGCATTGAGCCGTATTTAAAAGCCCTTGCCTCAAAAAACAGTTATGGTTATTTTGGAACTGTTGGTGCTGGCCATTTTGTGAAGAGTGTTCATAACATAATTGAATACATCTATTTGCAAGGTTTAGCTGAAGGCGCCGAAGTATTAAGCAGCTTCAACCAAAAAATTGATTTGAAGAAAGCAACAGAAGTCTGGGGGCAATCTTCAATAATAAACAGCTGGCTTTTATCACTTGCCAACACTGCCCTTAAAAGGCCGGACTTTGACAGAATATTACCGCAAATAGGCAGCGTTACGATTGACGAGCTTAGAAAAACAAAAAAAGCAGTAAATGCATATGCCCCAGCTTTTGATGTAGCTGCCAAAGTAAGGGAAGACAGAAGCAGAAAGTTCATCTTAGGAAAACGCTTAATAGCAGCCATAAGGAACGAATTCGGAGGGCATGCCCTTGAAAAGAAAAAATGACAAAATGAAGCAGCAAAAGAATGTTCAGGCATCAGCTTTTGTAATCTTTGGAGCTACTGGAGACCTTATGCACCGCAAGTTGCTTCCCGCGCTTTATTTCTTGGAGCACCATCAGGCTCTTCCAAATGATTTCTCTATAATATGCACTTCCAGAAGTAACAGGAATGATGCGGAGTACAAAACTAATGCAGAAATATCTATCAAGAGATATTCTAGAGTTAAAGTAAATGACATTTACATGGAAAAAATCCTTTCAAGGATACATTATCACCAAGTTGAATTCAGCAATCTAGAGCATTACAAATCCCTTGCAGCATACATCAAAAGCCATACAACCCAAAAAAGAGAGGGGATAGTATTCTATTTGGCTACCTCACCTGTATTTTTTGATATTATAGTCAAGAATCTTGCACTAGTAAAATTAGCCGGAAAAAACAGGGCATTCATTAATAACAGGGTGGTTTTTGAGAAGCCATTTGGCAAAAATCTTGCAACTGCAAAGAAACTCAACAGGGAGATAAGCAAAGTATTCTGGGAAAAGCAAATTTTTAGGATTGACCATTATCTTGCCAAGGAATTAGTGCAAAATTTGATCGTGATGCGCTTTGCAAACTCTATTTTTGAGCCGCTGTGGAGCTCAAAGCATATCGATCATGTGCAAATCACTGTTGCAGAGAATCTGGGAATTGAGGGCCGGGGAGAATATTATGATAATAATGGGTCCTTGAGGGATGTTATGCAAAACCATATAATACAGCTACTTTGCCTTACTGCAATGGAATGTCCAGTCAGTTTGAATGCTGACGCAATAAGGGACGAAAAGGTAAAAGTGCTCCGCTCTATCGGAAAAATCAGAAATATGGGGAAAGAGTCTGTAAAAGGGCAATACATATCTGGCATCCAGGAAGGCAGGAAAGTTGCCGCTTACTGCGATGAGGAAGGCGTAAGAAAAAACTCCACAACCAGCACCTATTTTGCAATCAAGTTTTTCATCAACAACAGAAAATGGAGGAATGTGCCATTCTATGTGCGGACAGGAAAGCATCTTAAGGGCAGGGCAACAGAAATTGTCATCAGATACAAGGGACCTTCAAGCAAGCTTTTTACAACCAAAGGTTATAACCTTGAGAATAATCAGCTTATCATCCGTGTACAGCCTGATGAGGGAATAACCTTCAAGTTTAATGTGAAGATTCCTGGAAGCAAGTTTCTGATAGACCAGGTTAGTATGGATTTCTGCCATGAGTGCAGATTTGGCCCAAATACAGCAGAAGCATATGAACGGCTTTTATCTGATATCATAGGAAATGACCAGACATTGTTTACAAGATGGGACGAAGTGGAGCATGCTTGGAGAATAATAGATAGCATTAGGGATGCGTGGCACAATGTTCAGCCTCATCTCTACATGCCTGGAACATGGGGGCCAAAAGAAGCAGATATTCTAATAAACAAAGATGGAAGAAATTGGGCAATACCACAAAGACCCAGTTATTCCTCATTGCTTGAAAAATGAAAATTTTTGATATTTCAATGGAGATTAGCGGAAAAATGCCTGTTTATAGGAATAAATCGGCAAAAAGGCCGTCAATAACTATGACCAGAACATTGAAAAAAGGCGCTAACGAGTCTAAACTGATAATTGAATCTCACACCGGAACTCATGCAGACTCTTTTTTCCATATGCTGGCAGATGGAAAAACAATAGACAGAATATCACTGGACAAATTTTTAGGAAACTGCATAGTATTTGATTTTACAAAAGCTGGGGAGAAAATAACAATGCACGATTTCAACAATATGGGCTATAAAAACAAAATAAAAAATGGCAGTCTAGTCTTGTTAAAAACCATGAAGAAGCCCCTGAAAAAATTTAATAAGAATTTTACATATTTGGATAAAACTGCTGCTAAATTCCTTGCGGACAAAAAAATAAAATTGGTTGGAATAGACAGCTTGGGCATTGAACGCAGCCAACCCAAGCACGAAACCCATAATATACTGTTCAAAAACCAAATTCCAATTATAGAAGGTCTGGATTTATCAAAGATAAAGCCTGGAAGATATTTTTTTATTGGCCTGCCATTGAAAATAAAAAGCGGCGATGCCAGCCCAATAAGGGCAATATTGATACAAAACAAGCAGCTCTAAACGGAAACAAAATCGCTGATTCTGTTATTTAAGACTAAAAACGCTTTAAAATTGATTTATAGGCGCGGACATTAGTAACTGTAGATCATATGCCATGCCTATATCAGGCAGACATTAACAAGATTCATATGAATATTAATGTCTGCCGCTATAGCATAGTGGTCGCTGTTATAGCAAATGACTTTAATAATCGTAACTTGTAACTGTAAAAAGTCATTTGCTTATTAGGGAAAGATATTACAATATGAAAAATAACTTACGAAAATTAATGTCTTTTCCTATAGTTATGATTTGAGGTTCTGATGCAGTTTAGAGGTTAGTGTAGTACTTTAAAAGTAGTGAATAATATAAAGATTTAAATACTTGTCGTTATAACCATATACAAGGTGAATTAAACTGGAATACCAAGAAGATCCAAGATTAAACCAAATAATAGGCTTTGCAATAAATGCTGCATGCCAAGGAAGAGTTGCTGGTACACTCAATCATCTTGAGGACGCAATAACACAAGCAGCTAAAGTTGGTGTCAAAATTCCAGAAGCAACATTACAAACACTTGAACAAACTGCTTATAAAAAAGGTGTTGAAGTTGCATTAGCATTTGCAAGAAGTGCAGCAAGTGAAGAGAAAGTTGATGTAGCACATGGTTATCTTAGAGACGCAAGGAAATATGCAGCTAGAGTTTATTTAGACATAGCCGAGAGTGTTCAACAAATTAAATCAAAGTTAAGGAAGTAAGACACCAAACTCTTTTTATTATTTCTTCAAAATCTTAGATTGGCTATTACTTAATTCAAACTAAAATTACACTAGCAATAAATATTTTCGCATACAATAATTCTTATTTGCATCTTAATTGTCATCAAAACAGATAAAAATATAAAAACATAACTATTCCCAAAAACATGGAAGAAAAATACCCTATAACAGCGCAAAGCCTTCTTTTGGATTCCTACAGATTAGCACAAAAAATTCTGGAATCAGATTTCAGGCCTGATTTTATGATATCCTTATGGAGGGGGGGTGTTCCGATAGGGATAGCTGTGCAAGAGTTATTGTCTTATTCCGGGCTCCATCCTGACCATATCTCTATTAGAACATCAGCGTATAAGGATATAGGCGTTATGAACGGAAAAATCATGGTTCACGGCTTGCGTTATATCTCAGATTATATAAAGCCTAATCAAAGATTGCTTCTTGTTGATGATGTTCACGACACCGGCAAAACAATGCAAGCTGTTATAGAAGCGCTTAAGAAGCGGTTAAATGGCCAAATACCGAAAGAAATCAGGATAGCTACTGTTTATTTTAAGCCCGCCCAAAACCAAACCAACATAACCCCGGACTTTTATGTCCATAAAACGGATAAATGGATAATTTTTCCTCATGAATTATGTGGGCTCACAGAACAGGAGATATATGCCTATAAAGGCCGGGAACTATTCGAAATTTTAAACAAAATTAAAAGTCGCAGCGAGACCACCCCCGTTTGAGCCGGCAAAATTCTACATGTTTTGGACCAGTCATAATTTCCAACATGAATCTTACCTAGTGTACTGACAGTTTAATTTTGAAACACTTTCGTAGCCAATCCAGCACTATTCTATCAAGCTCTATGTTTCATAATTAATGTGTCAAGGTACTAGCCCATTAGGTTCCAAGCCAAAAAACCTTGAGTTGATGTAAATCGCTCTCTCACCAGTATTTGTTTTCCACATGCCTTTTTTGTGCGTGAACTAAACTCTATATCCTAAGAACCAAACTAAATTTTTAATTCTTTTTTGATTCTGTCTGCATACTTATGCGCCAAATGCAATGGTTCTGGCAGCTTATGGGGATATTGTATGCAACACCTTATAATATCTAAGCTTGTCTTCAGTGAAACTTTATTTCCTGGACTTATATATATTGGTTTTGCATGCTCCCTGCTTATGAACTTATAGCCACGCGCCTCTTTGTCTACATAAACAGTATTTTCTTTTGACTCTCCAATTGACAATTTTTTAGCAATACCTATTGTTGGCATATCAAGCAGAATCCCAAGATGTGAAGCCATACCAATCCTCCTTGGATGTAATATACCATTACCATTGACTATAAGGACATCGGGCTTTTGCTCAAGTTTATTATAGGCATCCATGACTGCAGGCCCTTCCCTATAAAACATAAAGCCGCTTATATATGGTATTTTTGAATCAGCTACTGCATGCTTCTCTTCTATTGCTCTCAAGCTCTTGAAATTGCAGACAACTATTGCGCAAATAACTTTGTTTCCAAAAAAAGCCTGTTCAGCACCAGCTATGGTTTTTATACTCTTTATATTACCATTGATTACTACTTTTTTCGCCAGCTTTATCTGTTCCTCTTTTAGTCTGTTTATGTCTATCATGGCTAATTTGTTATTAATTCGTATTTTTAAACATTGTTAATCAGAATTTAGTTAAATTTTGCCCAAGTAAGTTCTCAATGGCCTTTTTATGCTCTTCATTGCCTTGGATTAACAATCTTCCGTTCTTGTACAAGGTTATTGTACAGGGCCCTTTCATCCTGACATGCTCGTGCTCTGTCGAAGTTGGAATAAACTTATAGCCAAAATCTTCAAGCATCTTTAATTTTTGTATAATATCACTATTTTTGCTGTCTATTTTTTCTATAAACTGCGAAAAATCCTCCAATTTGCTTTGGAATCTTTTGCTCATGATATCTTTGTAAGGGAACCAGCTTTTCCTGAACAGGTAGCCATATTTCTCATAATACTTTTCCAGAAATTTTAATGTCTTCGGATCTGTCATATACCCTGAGCCAAAATCAACATTTATCTCTTTCTTTATCCTTTCTATCTCATTGTCCCTTGTAACTTTTGCTATTATAGAAGCAGCGCTCACAACGGGAAAATTTACATCGGCCTTATGCTCCAAAATAATTTCCATATCTTTTTTTTTTATTAATTTTGATAAGTACTGTTTATACGATTTTATATTGTTGCTCGGGGCATCTATTATCGCTTTGTCAGGGTTCAATAAATTAAGAATTTCCGCTGTTTTATTCGCTTCCAGCTTGTTTAAATTTAGCCCGTCATGGTTATTGACAGCTTTGTCAATCTCTTCAGGCTCGATAATAATGACTTCATATTTGTAAGAAATATCCTTTATCTTGGGAAACAAAGATTCTCTTTTTTCTTTGGTTAGCAGTTTGGAGTCTTTAACCTGTATCTTGACTAGCTTCTTTTCATCTTCCTCTCTTATCATTAAGCCGCACATTACTAAGGGACCGATTACCGGGCCTCTTCCCGCTTCATCAACACCGCAGATTAGGATTCGCACCACCTTTTTACAAAACAGAATTACAGATGAGTTATAAAAATGTTTGGGAAAAAGATAGCGGGGAGAAGATTTGAACTTCTGACCTGTGGGTTATGAGCCCACCGGGCACTCCTGGTTAGGCGTGAAGGAGCAAAGGCTCCCAGACTCTGCCCTACCCCGCTATAAATTTTAAGAATAGAAGTTGGTTTATAAACATTACTGATAACGATTTCATAAGCTTAATCCAAGCTTTTTATACAAATCTATTCTTGCTAATTGCACGATTTGCCCAATCTCAATATTCTTAAGAGTAAGCCCGTTAATTGACTCCCTTCTGAGGTAAATGACTTTATTTCCGACAGCTTCAAGCATTTTCCTAATCTGCCTTTTTTTGCCCTCAGTTATTGTTATATAAATCTCCTTTTCGTTCTTCATCCTGATTTTGGCCGGCAGGGTGATATATTTTTGCTTATCATCTGCAATAAAAACCCCTTCTTCAAGCTTCTTTATGCCTTCTCTTGATGAGGGTTTTTCAAGGATTGCAAAATAATTTTTTTCAATATTATTTCCTGGGTTCATTACTGCCTTTGACAGTTTGCCGTCATTTGTTATTATCAGCAAACCTTCTGTTTCCTTATCAAGCCTTCCGGCTGCAAACAAAGATTTAATTTCATTTTCGCTCAAATTAAGCTTTTTTAACAAATCATAAACATTTTTTTCGTAATTAGATTTTTGGGTTACGTATCCAGCGGGTTTGTTCATCACAAAATAAAGTTTCTTAATTATTTTAATTTTCTTATCATTAATTTTTACTACATCTTTGCCGGGATTAAAGAAAAAACGAGGATTTGTGGCTATCTTTCTGTTCAGAGTAACTTTTCCTTCCCTGATAGCGCTTTCGCAATCGAATGATTTTTCAAATTGCCCCGTTCTCATCAGAAATTGCTTAAGTGATATTTTTTTGGTCATTTCAAATAAAATTAAATTTCACTTTTAATCCTTTCTAAGAGAGCGTCAAAAGTTAAGTATCCAGCAGCCTTGTTGAAATGGCCAGCTTTAGGAATGAAAATTAGCTCAGTGCCTAATTGCTTTGACAATTCCTCCCCGTTCCCTATTGAAACATAATGGTCATTATCCGAATGAAAGACAAAGAATTTGCCACAATGGTTTTTTATCTTGTCCCAGTCAAATGAAAATTTTCTTAAAAATAACCTATCCGCTTCATAGTTCTTAATTGGCAAAACCCCTATAGGAGCTGCCACTATGAAAGAAGCGTTAATTTTTATACTGGCTTTTTCAAGAACTCTAAGCAAAAATGCGCCTCCAAGGCTGTGGCCAACTAATATTGTGTTCTTATTATAACATTTTTTATGTAAATTAAAAATTTTGAACCAGTTCTCAAGTGTTTGATTTTCAGGACTTGGAAATTTTGGGATTATCACCTTGCACTCAAGTTCCTCTAATTCTTTTTTTAGCCAAGGAAACCAATTTTCTTCTGGATAGCCCCCAGTCCCATGAAAAATGAAGACATTTGACATTTTAAATAAAAAAACGCCGAGGGGGAGACTTTCACAGCATTTCGATTTTCTTTGATCTTCGCGTGTTTGCGGAAGCAAAAAGCTGTTTTGAACTCCCGTGCCCTTTCGGACAGAGGATTTTTCTGGCCTTTTAGGGAAAATAGCCTTAGCAATCTTGCAGCAAAATTTATTCATCCCACGTCGATCGCGAGACAATGTCTCCGCAATGGCCAGGCTATGCGACCTCGGCATAAAAACAAGCTAATTCACGCCATTTAAAATATTTTGCTATTTATGGAGAAACCTTCTAAAACCCTATCCAGCTTCGGGCTATATCCTTTTAGTCCTTTATATCCAACATTCCCTATATCTTTCTTGTAAGCACTTAGGTTCCTGTATCTGCTAAGCTGGTCTTTTGTTCCAATAAGAAAATTTAATGAATTAATGGAAATTTCCGCTTCAAACTGCTTCTCAGTTGTTGGATGTTCATATCCAGGATAACCAACAGAATCCCCTATAGATCGGCATAATGCAAAATTCCACCTCTTCTCAAATTCGTTCATGTGTGGAAGCCAGTCAGATGTCTTAGCAATATACTGCCCTAAACCATTAACAAGCTTTTCATTGGGTTCTTTAGTGTAATATTTTTCAAATTTGGTTATATCCACATCAACATGGCATTTTATAGCCTTCATATCAATTTCAGTATCATTCAAATCTGCACCTATCCTGCTTTCTACATACTTTCTTAGCAAGTCTTCATAATTTTCAGACTGACCTTCAGACAACAATTTTACCATATAATCTTTAGATATTCCTTCAGATAGAAATTTTATCATGGGGAATATTAATTTCCAATCAGAATAATAGATTTGAACAAGGAAATCAGTCATATCCTGTAAATTCTTAGGCTCTTTTAGGAATTTCTCCAAATCCCCTTTGACTGTAAGGAACTTACCAGACTTGAATGCCAGCTCCTTTACAAGTTCCCAATTATGCTCTCCAAAATCCGCAGGGATACTTAATTTTTTATCACCATTATAAAATCTAATTTTTTCTTTCGTGATATAATCCTCTAGATTTCCCATAATTAGATCCTCTATTCACAATTATATAAGCCTTGCCGCTTCTTACCCATTATTCTCGCATTACTAACAATTATTAGATACTTATTTAAATAAAAAAATAAATTCAAAATCAATGAATAGGATCCTATTCTTTTGCCTTGTATTATCGTTAAGCATATTTATTGTTAATGCCCAGGAAGAAGATTTGTTTTTAAACAGCAAAAACTTGATAATAGGCCTCACTGTTTCTTCGGGGGCAGAAATAAAGCCGGAATCATCAGATTACAGCATAGAATACATAAGGGTAAACCTTTCTCATTTCCCCTATGAAAGCTTAAACCAGCAGGTTATATCCTTTGATTCTTCTCCGCAAGCAGAGACAAAAGATAATGCTCTGCTTTTTGAATGGCAAAAACCAAGAAACAGCATAGAATTTGGTTACAAAGCAAAGATAAAAACTAACAATGATGTAGTGAAAATCACCAGAAAAATACAGTTCCCTACAACGGATTTGCAGGAAGAGCTAAGAAAATTTACAAAGCCCGCTGAAATAATAGATTCTGATAATGAGGATGTCATTGAGTTTGCTTCTAAATTGGTGGAAGGTGAAGATGACTTGTATATTGTTGTCAACAAGATTGCAGAATGGACAAAAGAAAACGTACATTACAATTTGAGCACTTTAACTGCGAATGCAAGCCAGAAAGCATCATGGGTTCTGGAGCAAAGGCAGGGTGTATGTGATGAATTAACCTCTCTGTTCATAGCAATGTTAAGATCCGTTGGGGTACCGTCAAAATTTGTTTCTGGTGTTGCTTACACTAATAGCGAGCTATTTCCAGAAAACTGGGGTTCCCATGGATGGGCAGAAGTTTATTTCCCTGGATTTGGCTGGGTCCCTTTTGATGTTACCTATGGACAATTTGCATATTTAGACCCAACACACATAAAGCTGAAAGAATCTATAGACAGCGCAGAACCTTCTGTTAAATATCATTGGTCCGCAAGAAATGTTAACTTGGAGACAAAAGAACTGGATATTGACACTAGCGTAGCAGAGAGGATAGGAATGGTGCAAAAGCCTATAGCCATTGATATTAACATGCTTAAGGAACACATTGGTTTTGGCTCATATAACCTTATAGAAGTTTCTTTGGAGAACTTGGAGGATTATTATGTATCATCGGAGATTTATCTTTCAAAGCCGAAAGAGATTTTGTTAGAAGGGAATTTTGCCAAAAACGTAGTATTAAAGCCAAGAGAAAGAAAAAGTGTATTCTGGATTATTAAGGTCCCAGAAAGCCTCGAAAAAAACTTTGTATATACTTTCCCTATAACAATAAGCACTGCGAGTAATATCGTGGAGAGCATCGACTTTAAGTCTACAGAAAGCGACATAATGCTCTCGTTTGAAGATGTGAATGAAGTCTTGAAACAAAAAATTGAAGAAGAAACCAAAATATATTCCCAAGATGTCGATATTGATTGCAACATTGGGAAAGAGGAATTTTATCCTTACGAGGAAACTTTGGTTTATTGCAGTATTAACAACCTTGGAAACACATTTTTGGGAAATTTGAAGTTTTGTTTGTTTGGAGATTGCAGAAAAATTGATTTAGGGATAGCCCAAACAAAATCATTTAACTTTTCTGTAACAGGATTAAAAGAAGGAAAGCAGCAGCTTGCTCTGAGCCTTAAAAGCCCGGATGTTTCCAAAACTGCTTATATAGATGTTGATGTATTGGATGCGCCTAAGATAGGAATAAGTGGCATAGAAGCGCCTTCCGAAGTATTCTACACTGATAAATTTAAGACTGTTTTTTTGCTGATAAAAGAATCCAAATCCAATCCCAGAAATGCTAAAATAACACTTTCAAATGGAGATTTTGAAAAAACCTGGGTTGTTGAAGAGCTTGCTGAGGATAGGAAAGTTATCATAAACTTGCTCGGAAAGGATTTGAAGAAAGGCTTAAATGAATTTAAGATAAATGCTAAATACGGAGACAATAACAGGAAAACCTATGTGGCAGATGGGAACTTCACTGTTAGGCTTGTAAACGTTACACTAGTCCAAAACATCCTATTATACTTAAATAGTGCGGCAAAAAGCCTTGAAAAGCCTGGAGCAATAATATTTATCACTATAGCTGGCATTTTGATATTCTCGGCAGTTGTTTGGCTTATATTTAGAAAAAAATAAATATTTTCCTTATTATAAATAAATTAAATCCATTCAATTTTTATTTTTTTCAATAAAGAAATTAATTAAATTAAACCTAACTATTCATTC
>Ga0209541_10015046_pt1 | contig 11613 bp, 17 predicted proteins | sample RifCSPlowO2_01_FD_184027 | JGI IMG/M metagenome (GOLD analysis project Ga0209541, IMG submission 184027) | Groundwater microbial communities from Rifle, Colorado - Rifle CSP2_plank lowO2_0.1 (SPAdes) (version 2) | ecosystem: Environmental > Aquatic > Deep subsurface > Groundwater | place...
ACAGAAGGATTTTGAAAGAAAGAAAATCAAAGAGATTTATAATGAGGTTGAAGAATTATTCAACAAACATAAGAATGTTGAAGGATTGACTTATATTTATTCCAATGAATACAAGGGTTTTGTATCAAATCCTTTGCCTAGTTTCTGGAGTTCTAAAGTAAGCAAGAGCTATAGTGATTTTAAGAAAGATTAGTTTATTTCCTAATGAACTTCTGCAATAATTTTTTGTTTTTCTTCCTTGCTGATATAATAACCAAAAATTAACCCGACAAATAATCCGGTTAGGTGTGCAAGATTGGCTATGCCTGTATTTGGTGAAAACACCCCAATTATATCTAGTAAAGCCCAGATTATTGCTGCTACAAACATTGGCATTGGCATATTAAAAACCCATACAACCATTTTTGGTTTTAGATATGTTAAGGTTCCTAAGATTCCGAAGATTGCCCCTGATGCTCCTAATACTGCATTATAAAAGAATATACTTGTAAAGCTCGCTAGCAAACCTGCCAAGAAGAATATTAATAAGAACTTTTTATACCCTATTAATTTTTCTAGGATTGAACCAAATAAGGCCAAAGCAAATAGATTATATAATAAATGCCCTATATTTGAATGTAAAAATATTGAAGTTAATAATGTATAAGGCCTTATTAAAACCAATGATGCATTTAATATAAATAAATCTGTAAACCCCTGAACAAGTTTTTGCAGGATAAAAATTATTATGATAATTACTGACAACTTTATTGCATAAAACCTGAATTTCATAATATTTTAGGCTTAAGAAGATTTATAAATTTTGGTTTTTATATTATCTTATGAAAGGATTTATCACATATTTAACTTATAACATAATTGAAGAAGAAGCATGCGTCTGCTTATTTGGAAGATTAGAGAATGGAGAGAGCTTTTTAACTATTAATAAATATAGACCTTATTTTTTTATCAAAGAAAAGGATTTGAAAAAAGCACTAAAAATAGATAGTTTTGAGTACGAAAAAACTAATTTTAATAATTTTAATAATGAAACTGTTGTCAAGGTTATTTTAGATGTTCCTAGTTCAGTCCCTAATTTAAGAAAAAAGCTTGAAGAAGAAAATATGGAATGTTATGAAGCGGATATAAAATTTCCTTACAGGTTTTTGATTGATAAAGGTATCAAAGGAAGCTTGGATATAGATGGATATTATGAAAATAGAGAGCATGTTGACAGGGTTTATAAAGAGCCTGATTTAAAACCAGCAGATTTTATTCCTAAATTAAAAGTAGCTTCGATAGATATAGAAACTAATAGCGAAAGCGCTGATTTATATTGCATTTCTATTTATGCAGATAATTTTAAAGAGGCATTTATTATTTCTAAAGAAAAATTAAAGAATGCTATTAACTGCAAAGATGAAGAAGATCTTTTAGAGAAATTTAAGGAAAAAATACTAGAACTAGACCCAGACATAATCACAGGATGGAATTTAATAGATTTTGATTTAGTTATACTAGAGAAGAAATTTAAGCAGTATGGGATTGAATTTAAGTTAGGAAGAGATAATTCTAAATGCAAGCTAAAGATAGAAAATAGTTTTGTTATAAGCTCCAGAGCTGATTTTCCTGGGAGAATGGTTTTAGACGGCTTGTTATTATTAAGAAATTCTTTTATTAAATTACAGGATTACAAGTTAGATACTGCCGCTGGAATTTTTTTAAAGGATAAAAAATTAATAAGAGAAAAAGACAGGCATAACGAGATAGACAGGATGTACAAGGAAGATAAGCAGAAATTAGTGGATTATAATTTAAAGGACTCTGAATTAGTCTACAGAATACTTTATGAAAGCAAGGTTTTAGAGCTGACAATACAAAGAAGCTTACTGACTGGAATGCCTTTGGATAGGGTAAGCGCTTCAATAGCTTCATTAGATTCCTTATATATTCGAGAAGCGAGAAAGAGAAAAATAGTGGTTCCTACTGGGAAATATAATATCAAAGAAAAGCCTATTTTAGGGGGTTTTGTAAGGGAATCTGAACCAGGAATTTATGATTATATATTAGTATTGGATTTTAAATCACTATATCCTTCATTAATAAGGACTTTTAATATTGACCCTTATTCTTATGTTAAAGATTGCAAAGAAAAAAATTTAATTAAAGCTCCTAATGGAGCATGTTTTAGAAATGAAGAAGGAATATTATCAACTGTGATACAAAAATTATGGGAAGCAAGGGAAAAAACAAGAAAGGATAAAAATGAATTAGCAAGATACGCAATCAAAATACATATGAACAGTATTTTTGGAAGCATGGCTTCGCCTTCATGCAGGTTTTTTAATTTAGATATAGGAAATGCAATCACCCACTTTGGGCAGTTTATAATTAAAAATACAGAGAAGAAATTTAATGAATTTGGTTATAAGGTTATTTATCAGGATACTGACGGTTCTTTTATTTTATCTAATGCAAGAAATATAGAAGAAGCTGATAAAATAGGAAAGAAATTACAGGAAGAAGTAAATAATTATTACGATATTTATGTAAGGAAGAATTACAGCAGAGAAAGTTTTCTTGAATTGAGCTATGATAAATGCTTTGTTAAATTTTTAATGCCTAAAATTAGAGGCAGTGAAAAAGGCGCCAAGAAAAAGTATGCTGGTTTAGTGATTAAAGATGGAAAGGAAGATATACAAATTACAGGATTAGAGGCCGTTCGCGGGGATTGGACTGGTTTAGCTAAGAAATTCCAAAATGAATTATTAAATAAGATATTCCATAATAAAGAAGTTTCTGATTATATAACTAATTTTATTAATGATCTAAAAAATGGGAAGTATGATAATTTGTTAATCTATAGAAAAAAATTAAAGAAAAATATTGAAGATTATGCTGTCAAGGCACAACATAAAAAAGTAGCTGATATTATTATTAAACATAAAGGTAAATTAGAAAGCAATGTTATAGAATATGTAATGACTGGGGAAGGGCCTGAACCTTTAGAATTTAAGAAAGGAGAAATAGATTATGATTATTATATAAAGAAACAACTAGTCCCTATAATAGAGCAGGTTGCTCCTTTTTATAATATAAATATTGAATTATTAAAGAAAAAAGCTGACCAGACAAGCTTGGATTCTTTTTGAAAAGAAAGGTTTTTAAATGTAATTAAACCTATTTTTAAACGATCAGGCAATATGCGAGGGTTAATACAAAATTAATTTTTGTTTTCCTCAGAGCAAAGCCTGGTCAATCTTTCATAGATTACTATGCAAGGATCTTATGCGCAGGTTCAAAAGATGCGAAACTTAAGATCCTGTCGGTTAGTCCGTTCGGGGGTTCAAATCCTCCCCCTCGCACTAATTTAAAATGATGAAAATAGGCATTGATTTGGATGATGTAATTGCAAAATTTTTAGAAAAGTTTTTAGAATATTATAATTGGAGATTTAAAACTAATTTTAAAGAAGAAGATTTCTTTTGTTATAGTATGTGGAAAGTTTTAGGTTGTAGCAAAGAAAATATGACTGAAATTGTCAGGGATTTCGATGATTCTAGATTATCATCTGAGATTGAACCTGTAAAGAAATCTATAAAAGGAATAAATAATCTAAAAAAACAGTATGAGCTAAGCATAATTACATCAAGGCATTTAAAAATCAAAAGAAAAACTATTGATTGGTTAGATAAATATTTCGGAAATTCTTTTAAAGAAATATATTTCTCTTCCAGTTATTTTTCAGGAGAAGAAAAAGGCCTTAATAAAGCGGATATCTGCAAAAAAGCGAATATAAAATACTTAGTAGAGGATTGCGCAGAATATGCAATTGATTGCTCTAAAAGCGGCATTAAAGTTTTATTATTAGACAAACCTTGGAATAAAGATTTTAAAACAGAAAATGGAATTATAAGGGCAAATAATTGGAATAATATAATAAATTATTTCAAAAATATTTAATAATACTTATCTAGTGCTCATATTTGAAAGAATTTCACTTAATTTTTCAGACATATCTTGATAGGGTATGACTCTACAGCTACTTGGCACTGATACTCTTGATTGAGGCTGTTGTATTTGTTGCTGAACCGGGCTTACAGAAACCTGCCGCATGTTTGGATTTATGCCGATATTTAACTGTGATTGTGGTAAACCACCTTTATTTGTTATAGTTTCCTGAAGAATTTCATAAATTTTCTTTAATTCTTCAATGCTGTCATTTGTATTGAATGTAATTTGCATAAAAATATGTATCATATTTAATATATAAATGTTTTTATTTTTTAGAACTTAGGTGTAGAGACAAGACATAACTATTCAATTATGTTATTTATGGTTACTATCTTCAAGTTTTTATCTTAAAATGAGGTTTTAAGGCGTAAACTATAAAAATAAGTTGTTTTCATCACTTTAGAATTTAAACAAAATGGCTGATGAAACAAGAAGAAAGATATTGAAAGGGATGTTGGCAGGAATCGGATTTGCTTGGCTAGGCCCAATGATGGGTGTTGGCATGCCACGTAAAAAAGAGAGATTCTATGGTATGAACTTAACTAAAAGGATGAGCAATGGAAAAATAGTAGATAAAAATTTATTTGAATTACTAGAGTATGCAAATATTAAAGATTTTATTATTCACATAGGTTATTTTCAAAAGAATAGGTATAGCAATGAGATAAGGTGCGATGTTGACGGAGAAAGGGTTGTGCCTGAAGACAGGTGTGTTTTAGATCTTATAGAAAATTTAAAGTCCAAAGGTAATAAGATTACAATTACACCAACTATTTATATTTCGCAGAATAAAAATTGGAAAGGACATAAATGGAGAGGCAAGATAGAGCCAAATAATTTTAGTTTATGGTTTAAAAATTATGAAGAAATTTTGATGAATTATATTAAATTAACAAAAGAATTAAAAGTTGATGCATTTTGCGTTGGTTTAGAATTAAATAGCATGCAGAAATATACAAAAAAGTGGGTTGATATAATTAAAGAGGCAAGGAAAGAATTTAATGGAAAAATAACTTATTGCGCCAATTGGGATGCTTATAAAGATACAGGTTTCATAGATAATTTAGATTATTTGAGCATTAGCGCATATTTCCCTTTGAGAAAGCCTGAAGAAAAATCAAGCTTGGAAGGCTTAATTAATTCCTGGAAAATTATTGGAAATGAACTATTAGATTTTAAGAAAAAATATAAAAAAGAAATTGTTTTTGGCGAGATAGGCTATAGAAGCGCAGAAGGGGCTGCAACACAACATAATGTAAATTTAGATAAGCAGGATTTTGAAGAACAAAGATTATGCTTTATGGCTTTAAATTATGCTTTGAAAAAAGAAATAATACCTGTTAAAAAAACCTATTTGTGGGTCGATGATACTCATAATATAACTTATCCAAATAAAGTCGGCTATAGCATTTTTGGCAAGCCTGTTGAAAATGATTTAATTTCTTATAACAGTGGATAGTTTTAAATATACTAATTCTTAAATATGTTTACGCCCCAGTAGCTTAGAGGTAAAGTGCGGCCATGGTAAGGCTGAGATCGTGGGTTCAACTCCCATCTGGGGCTTATTACTATAAAATATTTACTTTCCCAAAAAATTTAAATAATACCAAAATAGATAAAATTATGGATATTTTTAAACTTATTGGCGCTTTGGGGATTATATTAATTTCTATCGGAATATTAAATAAGAAAAGAAAAATTCAAAGCATTTTCTTCATTATAGGGGGTTTATGTTTAGAAGCTTATAGCATTTTTGTTAAAGATACTATTTTTATAATTCTCCAAATAATTTTTATTTTATTTGCTGTTTATGAGTTTATTAAAGCAAAATATTAAGATAAATCCCTTATTTTATCATACATACATTGCCTTTGCACACAACTTTCTTTTTTTGTTTTGTTTTTTTTGTTTTTTTCATCTTAAGATTTTTATAAATTTCGCAGAATTTATTATTTTTATGCCTTTATATTCTTTTATTTTTAATAAATGAGCATCATTTGTGATTATATAATCAACAGAACCTTCAATTGCGCATTCCAATACTTTGTTATCATCAGGGTCTTCCGAAATATTTATTTTAATTTTAGGCTCTATAATTATAGAGTTTGAAATGACTTTTTCTATGATCTTTAACGTAATTAATTTTTTATTTTCAACTTTATCAATAATTTCTTCACTATTAATAACTTTGTTATACTCTTTTAATATTTCTTCTGACAATACACATTTAATTTTATTTGTATCTATTAAATTTAAAATCTTGAAAGAGTCTCCAGTCCAAAATGTTCCGGAAATTAATATATTTGTGTCTAAAGTTACTTTCATTGTTTTCTAAGTTTATGTATTAATGCATTAACTTCAGATTCTTTTATTTTTTTATTTGCTTCTCTTAATGGCTTTGTTAGTTCAGCAAAAGAATGTTTTGTTACTTTTTTGACTAATAGCGTATCGCCCTCTAAAAAAAACAAGACTTTTTGCCCTGTTTCAAGCTCCATCTCTTCCCTGATATCGCTCGGTATAGCTATCTGCCCTCTTGAACTTACTGTCCCAATCTCAATTATTTCCGCCATTTTACCTCCATCTTATTTACAAGATAAATAAGATATATCTTATATATAAACTTTTCTAAAATTATTCTTTAAACATAAACTTATCAATATCTTTCTTAGCTAATTCTCTTTTCTTTTGGTGCTCTTTCAAAAATAAATTAACTTTGTCTATTAATATTTGTTTTAGCTCGCCTGTCAACAATTTTCCTGACTTGTAATCGTCATATATTTTTTTTAATTTCCTGTCATCAGGCTCAAAGAACATCCTTAAGTATTGGTAGGATATGTCTATGTCTGGGCTGCCTCCTTTTTTCCTGTGCTCTTCTATTGTTGCCTGCCCGCCTGAAAATGCATATTTTTTTATTTTTGTTTCAACTTCTTTTGGAGAATCTGTTAAAGCAATATATGACAAAGGGTTTGAGGAAGACATCTTACCCCCTTGCAATCCAGGTATAAACATATTGAATGTTGCTGAAGGAAGAATAAATCCATATTCTCTAGACATTTTATAGGCTATATCTCTTGTAAAGTTTATATGGGGCAATTGGTCTGCGCCAACTGGAACCACAACTGGTTTTGGACCGCCATGCTCTTTTAATTGGGGATGGAGTATATCTGCAACTTGTGTTAAAGCTGATACAAGCTTTGCCGGGCTTATATCCCCGAATATTGCACTAACTTCATTAAATGTTGTTTTATTTGATATAAGCTTACTTAAATTCATATAAGCCTTTGAACCATTGCTTTGAAAATAAAATTTTGTATTCTTTGGCTTCAAACCCAATGCAATATAATTTATAAGATATTCGTCTATTGCAATTTTTTTTGCCTCTTCAAGCGAAATGCCCCTTGTTAAATAAGATTCTATATCAGCAACGGCAATATAACATTCTGCCCCAAGCTCCTGATAGTATATCATCTGATCTGCTACAAGCTTATGGCCGAAATGAAATTTTCCAGACGGCATCAAACCAGTCATCATAACAAATTCTTTTTTGTTTTTAATTGCATCAAGAATCCTTTGAAAATCCTTATGGCCAAATATAATGCCTCTTGTGAAATAAAAATTCTGTTTTGGGAATTTATTTAATAACGGCTTAAATGACTCTATACCAAACTCCTTCATTAACTTGTCATAATCTTTAATGTCTAAAGATGCCCAAGGATCTAATTTTTCCATAGATTAAGGAAGAATATTTAGTTTAAATTGTTTTTGGTTTAATCAGTAAATTGCAAAGTAACTTAGAAGGTTAATTTGCCTATTCTGACAATGTTTATAAATAATAGATATTCCTTAGTTTATATGATTAACCAACTGGAGTTTGAAGAGAAAGTAAGGAATAAAAAATGAGCACATTAACAAAATCTAAATATCTGATTGGATTGCAATGTCCTAAATATTTATGGATTATCTTTCATGAGTCTGAAAAAATTCCTAAAGCCACTCTTGCTGAGGAATTTAAGTTTGAGCAAGGTACTCAAGTTGGGCAGTTTGCTAAAAAGTTATTTCCTAAAGGCATTGATTTGCAAACTAAAGATTATCTTAAAAACATTGAAGATACTAAGAAAGCTCTAAAAGAAAAGAAGTCTTTGTTTGAAGCTGGATTTGAATTTAACAATTGCTTTTCAAGAGCAGATATTTTAGTTCCTGTTAAGGATGAATGGGATATTATAGAAGTTAAGTCTGGAACAGAGGTAAAAGATGAGAATGTACATGATGTTTCTTTTCAGAAATATGTTTATGAGAATTCTGGGCTTAAAATAAGAAAGTGTTTTTTAATGCACCTTAACAAAGAGTATAGAAAGAAAGAGGATTTAAATCTAAAGAGCTTTTTGTAAAGGAAGATATTACCTCTAAAGTTGATAAGGTTATAGAAGGAATTAAAGGAAGGATTAATTCTATGTTTGATGTGATTAATTCCAAGAAATGCCCTGAAACTTCTATTGGGAAACAATGCAAAGCTCCTTATGATTGCCCTATTTGCGGATGCTGGGAGCATTTGCCTGAAAATCATGTATTTTGTTTGTATAGGGGTGGAAAATTAAGCTATGAGCTTTATGACAAAGGTGTAGAATTAATAAAAGACATTCCTGAAGAGATAAAATTAAATGATAAGCAGGGAATACAAAGATTTAGTGGATATAAATTTTACTATGCTGGTTTTTTTCTTTTGAAAAATAAGTTTTCTTTTTCTTCACTGCTAAAACTTTCAAATTCATAATTATTTAATACAATTTTAAGTTGATCCGCACTATTCCTCACAATCTTAGCAGCCGCTTTTATTCCAGAAATAATAAAAATAGAAGGAGAATGAGCCTCAACTATAGTATTTGCATTCTTAATAATGTCTAGTTTCTTAGTTGTCACTTGAACAAAAATAGTATGTTTTTCAATATTTTTTAGAATATCTTCGATTTCTTTTTCAAGATTTTCTATTGAAATTAATTCATCCATAAGGATTCCTACATATCTGTTTAATATGCCATTTTGAACAAATTCTGCAATATGAAGCCCTTTAATTTTATATTTTTTAAATATTTTGTCTCTTAGATTTTGCAATCTTTCTTTATCCACCTCTAATTTTCTTAAAGTTAAACCGAGCCTTACAATAAATAAAATTTCTTTATCTTTAATAAAATTTAGCTTCACCAGACCTATATTGTTCCTTAACCAACTCTATTGTTTTAGGTTCTTCTATAAATGCCAGCTTTCTTTCTTTAAATTTTTTAATAAAAGAAGTAATTTTAGCATCAGACCATTCAAGCACAGCTTTTGTTGTCCCTTCAGCAACATCAGAGATTGGGCTATCAGAGGACATCTCCAAATTCCTCTACATAGGAAGAAATACTCAATTCGTTATCATCTAATATAATTGTGCTACCAGGAAATATTACCATATTGTCTATTCTTACAGGAATTTCTATATATTTATCAACAACTTTTTTCCCTCCTGAATCTAGAACAAATTCCCCATCAGAGTTGTAACCTAACTCCTTTAATAACAAAATCTTAGAGTTTTGAGGCACATTTTTTAATGATATTAATTCCATTTTAACCTCTTAATTTTAGGGATGATTTACCTTTTATAAAGTTTTCTATACTTATTTAACTTTTATAATTTAAATCCTTAATCAACCTTTTAATGTCTTTTTTTTTCATACCATGGACTAAAGCGCCTTGCTCTATAGTTTCAGCTGTAGAAGCCATGCAACCAATACAATGCAATCCATGCTGCATAAATACCTCTGTTGTTGAAGGATATTTTTGAATAACTTTGTCAATTAACATTTTTCCAGATATTTTTTGTTTTTTTGTTGTTTTCTTTTTCATTTTTTTCCATTTTTTCATGAAATTCTTTTAGCCTCTTTGGCCACTCTTTTATATGGGTAAGGTGAGGCTCTTTATTTACTTTGCCTTCTTTACCACAGACAATACAGACTGGCTTTACATCTCCTTCTTTACATTCATCACATTTACCAGGTTTGATATTCCATTCACCACATTTTGGGCATACATACCATTGCATTTTAATTGCCTTTTTTATTTTTCTTATCCTCATAATCTTTTATGGCTGCTTGTAATGCATCTGCTGCAAGATTGCTACAATGTAATTTAAACTTAGGTAACTCTAAATCTTTTGCAACATCACTATTTGTTATTTTTTTAGCTTCTTCCAATGTTTTCCCCTTTGCTAATTCTGTAACTTCTGATGAAGTAGCCATAGCTGCAACGCAACCCATTGTCTCCCATTTTATATCTTTAATTATTTCTTTTCCTTTTTCTTTCTTAACTTTGATGTATAAATGCATTATATCTCCACAATTATGAAGACATAAAGCATCTGATGTAAATGAATGAGTATTTTTTACTTCTAAATTATAAACTTTCCCATTATACTTTGATTTTCTAATCTTGGTGATTGGTATATATAAATAATTATTATCAAACCATGCTTTTACAGAAGCATATGATTTAGGTTTATATTTTATATTAAGAATTGAACATAAATTTATTAGAGACTCTCTTTGCCCAACATGAATTCTATAAGCTTTTTTATGTTTAGCCCATTTAGAGATTCTTTCTTTCTCTTCATAAATAGAAGGAAGAATATTTTGTCTTAAAAGTAAAATCTTTATTTGTTGAGCTAATTGATAAGAAATCGTAACATATCCTCCTCTAGGTCCGTCTCTATTTAAATTAACATAACCATCCCCCTTCCAAAGTCCGTAAATCAATGATTTTTGCTTTTTTGCAGGGAGATTCATGATAAAATCTGGAATCTTTTTATATTTTGCTCCATTTCCAAATAAACTTTTAAACCATCTTGCTAATCTTGCACTATATAAATATACTCTAGCAGTTTTTCGTTTCTCTATTTCTTTGATTTTTATATTCAAATTAAATAAATTCTTTGAAATTTTCTTGATGTCGTTTATTATATTTTTTTCTTTTATATTTAAAGAGAATGAAATATATGTGCGACATGGTTTATCTTGTATATCTCCCTCCGAGAGAAAATAACCAAATAATCTTAACAAATCATGATTGAGTGGTATTCTCTTTGGTATTTCTTTACTTTTAAAATCATATTTTGGTTTTTCTTCTTCAATCTTTAAAAACTTAATATCTTTCTGTTCCTTCGAAATAGGATATAAGATAATATCTCCTTTTTTTAGATCTTCAGCGTGATACCATGATGATATAAGTGTTCTTTTCCACATATTTCTAAGAAATTTCTGTCCTTTTGGTAGCTTAATTGAAAAAATTAAATGTTCTGGTGTTAAATTTATTTTGCCAAGCTTATTTCCTATACCAATAATATTTCCCTTGTATTTTCTTGAATGTATAGAATCTATTTTTTCATATTTTCCTTTATGGGACAAGACACTTTGATTTTTTTCTAAATTAGAGATTTTTATAACTTCAGAATTTTTGTGTATTTTTTCTTTTGGTAGCAAACATGTTGGATTTCCAACCTTTCCTATACCATCAGCATTTTTTATCTTTCCATAATTCTTTGGGTTCCTGAAACATTTCATTACTTTTTCTGAATACATCTTTATTCTCCTT
>Ga0209541_10015050_pt1 | contig 11611 bp, 10 predicted proteins | sample RifCSPlowO2_01_FD_184027 | JGI IMG/M metagenome (GOLD analysis project Ga0209541, IMG submission 184027) | Groundwater microbial communities from Rifle, Colorado - Rifle CSP2_plank lowO2_0.1 (SPAdes) (version 2) | ecosystem: Environmental > Aquatic > Deep subsurface > Groundwater | place...
CCCCGTATTCATGGAATGCAACAAGTATGTCCTTCAATGCCTTGTTCGCCTTCCACGACACGATAATCTCCTGCAACTTCCCTTCCTTTATCCCATCCACTTCTGCTAACCGCTCCGGCGTTTCATCCAGAATCTTCCACACATCCCCGCCGAATTTTTGTACAATCCGTGCCGCCAAGACCGGCCCAACCCCGTTGATCGCGCTCGCCAGATACTCCACCATCGCCTCATGCGTCTCCGGCCGATACATCCGAATAACCGTAGCGACAAATTGCTCACCATACTTATCGTTCCGACCAAACGCCCCCTCAATCTCCAGATACTCCCCCTTGGAGAACTCCGGGGCAGGCCCCACAACCTTCACAGACTTGTCCGTGTCCATCTCCCGCACAATCATCACCGTGTAGCCCGATTGCGGGTTCCGATAGATCACCCGGTCCAACGCGCCCCGGACAAGCACCGTCTGGTTGTCATCACCGAAAATGCCGTTGCCATTCACCATCATTCATTCTCCAACCACAAAACTCGTTCTCGTTTCGTTTTACACAACTGCTCAAAAGTCACCGTTACAAACCACTCATAGCGTTTCCTCTCGTATCATTCCATAGTGTCCATGATGGTCGTTCACGGCAAATGCAACCCCTACCACATTCTGCCTCTCGCTTTTTCTTATACATCTTTCACCAAATCCGGCATGTATTCTAAATCCATATAACCATCCACCCGATGACTTACTCCCAACACTCCACACATACGATGAATCTGGTTTCAACTCAAACACTTGGTCTATGTTACACTCACCCACATCTTCCTCATACAACCCCGCTACTTCATCACGTGTGGGCATTCGCCAACCATGACCCAACGTCGCAACCCATCGAACGGCCTCTTCATACCTGATTGCCCCGCGCTCATTAACACGCCACTGTTTGCCATACACATGATCGTGAATGAACTCGTAGTCGGTCCCAATACTAGGCCACATCTTACTATATCGTTGTATTCTCCCATACAACAGTTCACTCTCTTTTTCTGCCGACGCACCGGCTATTCCACGCATCTTCTTCAACAGCTTTATGATTTGCCCCCCTACCTTAACACAATCAGGGCACCCCAGTTGGCATCTCTCGCATTCCGATACAACCCAAATCATCTCCGACGCCCGCGACGCCAGGACAATCAGACGGTTTACATCGGACTGTTCGTATTGACTATACTTTTGTCTTGCCATTACACTTTCCCTCGTCTTTCCGCAATACCTTTGGCACACAACACACCGGTCCTGCTCTCAAACGCATCCATCCGCTTATCCAACTCGTCCATAGCTTCTTTTTCAGTACCAATCCACTCGCTGATACAATCATTGCCTGCCAGACCTAAAGCATGGTCTTCATCATACTCATCTATCGCTCTAAATTGCCAACAATAGACGAGGCTCTTCATGCGCACCACCTCTTAAACTGAATGTCACGCGCCTTCAGAACTTCACGTGCCAACAATTTGAGTTTCTTGGGACCATGTTCCGCTACATAACAGATAAAGTCTATGTGCAGTTTGTCCTCTACGCAATGTGCGGATTCAGGATCATACTTCTCGCGCTCTATTTCGGCAACCATATCTGTGATTTGTTGAAGCGTCATTTACCGGTCTCCTTCATCGTCCAGACAATCATTGCTTGCTCAATCACGTCTTTCGCCCGCAATCCGCCCCATCGCTGACAACCCGTAGCCTTGCATCGCTCGTTCCAGCCATGCCGCGGCACATGCCAGCACGGTACCTTGCAATCTGGAGACGCTCCTTCCAACGCACGCCAGTTTTTGTACACACCACAATTCAACCCGTTCGTCGTACTGCACAGCGCCACGAACGGCACACCCAACACACCCGACAAGTGCATGATCCCGGACTCCACGACAACGCTCATCCGCGCATGTTTCAGCACCGCCGCAACCATTCCGATCTCGCCCGCCAAATGAACAACGCCTTGCACGGACGGTGCGATCCGGTCCACCCATAAAACCTTGCCCCATGTCGAAAGCTCGGCAACGATCTCCCATACAAGCGGCGCAGGCAACGTCCGCGCCAAGTGACACGCCCGGAACGAAACCGCAATGAATGAATCCGATACCCCGTTGGCATCCATCCACTGCTTCGCAGCATCGTCATCCCCTTCCAGCGCCCTCCAACGCGGGGCCACGCCCTGCAAGCTCGTCGCCCCGCCCGCAATTGCGAACACCTGCATCCGCCCAAAATCCCGAATCCGATTCGCCGTGGCTTCGTAGAGATACCCTGGACAGTACAACGAGATTACCTCGTCCAGTTGCACCCGAAAGACCCGTTCAAGATACGGCATCCACGGATCAACCGGCGCATCCCGGTTCCGCCGCCGTCCCATGTCCTTCAACCATCCCAAGGAAATCACCCGGTCCACATCCGACAAATGCCGCGCCACGTCTATGAAGTCTTCCGGCACAAACGCAATGATCTCCGCACCCGGCTCCCGCTGCCGCACCCCGCACGCCGCAGCCCCGACGCCAAGAATATCGCCCAACCCACCTGCTTCCCGCACAAGCCCAACCCGATACTTGAGCGTAGTCATTTTTTCACCTCCGCAACTGGCGGCGTCTCGATCTGCTCAAGCGTCATCAGCTTCACGAAACCCGGCAAGATCAGCACGAGTTCCTTCCCAAGCCGTTCCGCCGCCAGATTCACCGTCTCCGACAACCGTTCAAGCTCACCCGGCTGCATCGACATGTACATCTCAGCATCCACTGAGGCAACCAACACCCCATCGTAATCCGTAACCTCAATCGGGTCCATGTCCGGCACATCCATCTTCGTCGCCGTCCCTTCCAGTTCTATAAGCCGGAACTTCTTCCGATTCGCCTTGGGCACCCGCTTCAAGTTGATGCCCTTCAGTTGCTTCCGCAATTCATCGACTTCATTCGGCATCGTCCCCGTCCCCCATCAATCCGACCCACTTGCTACGGAGCGCGTTCCGCGCCTTCATGCTCGGCATTGCCGGCCCGTCCCCACAGCCGCACCGCAGCTTCAACACGCCGTTCAGCTTCTCCGCGCCAAGCTCGCCCACAATCGCCACGCAATTCCGAAAGAAGATGTCCTTGTACATGCACTCCCGAACGCTCGGAACCCGGATGTCCCCCATCATCGTAATGGACTCCTCACGGCAGCCTCCGCCGCAACTATTCCGAAACTTACACGGCTTGCACAATGGTCGATTATACCGCCGATTCTCCAGCCACGGTTGTTGTAACTCCGGGTCTATACCACCCTTATCGACATGCCCAACGTAAGTATTCTGCAAATGATGACAAGCGTGAATGGCACCGCCTACGTTAATCGAGAAATAGCCCTTTGCACTTCCGCACTCACATAACGCCACTTGCCGCCCTACCAAGCGTTCGAGCGTCTTATAGAAGTGCTGGTAGCGCGGCTTCAACCCATTCTTGATCCGGTCGATGTACCACACCCGCGCCGCCTCATATTCCGCCTCGATACGCGCCAATTCCTCCTCACAAGCCTTCTCGCGCATGTTACCATCTTGCTTACCCATCGCCCGGCACGGCGACTCTGAACTCACCGCAGGTTCAACCGCCACGCCAGAGGCGTACCCGTCGTCGCAAAGGGCGTTCAGGAAGGCCAATCGCTCCACAAGGCGTATCACCCCCCGATCATCGAATGTCCCGCGTAGCGTCGTCCTAGAGGCCAAATCTGGGGCTTCCCGTTTCACGATCTCCAACGCCGCGATCACCCGATCATAGCTCTCCTCACCAGCCCCCATCACCCGCATTTTGTTCAACTCGCGCGGCCCGTCCAGTGACAAGATCATCGAAAATTTGTGCTTTGACAAGAACTTGACCCGCTCTTCCGTCAACAGCACCCCATTCGTCGTTACCCCGAACTTCCCGCCTTGCGGCTCAAGCCACTCCACGACCTTCTCAATCAGTTCCCAATTCAGCAGCGGCTCACCCCCGAAGAAGCACACGCTCAAATTCTTCGGTTGGTTGCCCGTCACAGACATAACAGACCGCTGCGCCACGTCAAATGACATCGTGCCTGATATAAACTCGTGTTCCCTTTGGAAACAGTAAGCACAGGCTAGGTTGCACTTCAACGTCGCTTGAAGCACTATCATCCCAACGCGGCCCCCAGGGTAGCCCCGAACGACCGGCTTGTAGGGATTCGGCTTCTCCGGCGTATCGTAGAGCGCCAAGATGTTCGGATCCCACCAGTACTTCTTGCCCGATACCTCAAACTCAATGATCTCCGGCACATCCGCCGGCACCATCGTATCGTACCCCTGCATCGGACCCGGATTCAAACAAGCCATCCGTTTCTCCTATCTGCGTTTATCCGCGAAATCTGCGGCTTATTCTTCGTGTCCTTCGTGGAACCCTCTTTCTCTTTCGCGTCCTTCGCGGGCCATTCCTCTTCCTCTGCGCCTCTGTGGTTGTTCCATCCGCCGCTTATTCCATATAGTATAGCATATCCCTTAGCACTTGTCAAGTGGAAATCTTGCGCTCCGGGCAGGAAATGCACTGATTCAGCGACGACTCCCGTTTGAAGTGCTTGCACTTGATATGCGGGCTGTTCGCCCCGCAGCAGCCCTGCTTGCGGAACGGTTCCCCATCTCGATACTCACACTGCCAGTTCCCCTCGAATGCCCACAAAATATCCACTACTTTTTTGAGAGTCGGGCATTCTGAGCATTCGGTATTCGATACAATACACCATTTGTCTCTACGGTATTTGCATGTCTCAAAATGCGGGCCAGACTTCCGCACACGTTTCGCTTCTGGCGAAACTGTGTGTTCTTTGTGAATCATGCGCCTCGTCAAATCACTCAGCATTGGTTCCCTACGTGCAAGCGAATTGCCAACATCCGACAGCACATCCTCGCCACGCACAGCGTCCGCCTCATTGACACTTACCGCCCCCGGAAATCCATTCCGCCCACCACGTATTAACCACGACTCCCCATACGGGCATTCCCAGTCAACACCATCCATCTGAAAATGTTTTGCCATGAACTCGCGCCACTTAACACCGCCAACTCTATCACGACACGTATGACAATGCACTTTTGATGCACAATGAACTGATTCAAAGAACGTTTTCATATATAGTCCTCGTAATCGTCCCCCCAAACCCACGGACACACGTATCTCTCAAGACTGATCTTCTGCACAGTTACTTCCGCATGTGATCCCGCGGCAACCAGCGTCCACATTGCGCCATCACACTCAAGCGCCACAGAAACACTCCCTAAACTTCCTTCCCATGTATTGCCTACTCCTTTCGTCAACAGAATAGACACTTCATCAACGCAACAATCTCCTTCGCCAGTGATTGTTGCCATGTAATCATCGCCGGTCTTCACAAGCACTACGCTCCCGCTGTCACAACAATCTCCAGTAAGACTTATCGGAGACGGCGCATTCTCATTACATACCCCAGCACTATCCCCAGACAAAGTCCATCCCAACGGAGTGCCTACAACCGTTGCCCGCCATTTACCGGCTCCGTAACATGTAATGTCATCTCTCCATATATCGACTGTATACGATATGCACCCATCAACCGTAATCCCTTCACCATAGTAATGTCTAAACCAGTTAGTATCGTTGTCCTCATGAGTAGTTAAACCAAGAGTAACCACAATCCCGTTCAATTGCGCATTGCATCCAGTGAACCAATTGCTTCCAATAACGAAGTCATACGATGCGTCACACTCTAATGGACCAGAACCTGCTGCGCCAATGCTAACCCATACAGACGCCTCAGAGAGACAATCACACACTAATGTTTTCCATGTCATCATGCCGCCGAGCGGCGGGCAATTACCATAACCTATTTCACTGGATTTGAACACAGGGATGCTGTGTGTGTGAGGTCCATCAGTAACTATTACGCCTATATACCATACGGCCCCGCTACACATCATTTGTACCACAATGCTTGCGCCTGTACCACCATAAGGAACGGCAGATGATGCCCATTCGCATTCGTCACGTGCCAACGAATAAGTTCCTCCTAATACCAAATGCTCGCCATCACTATCAATACTAACATTCCGAATCCATACTGTTATGGCTTCGCAATCATCGCAATCCTCTGGACATGTATCGCTACTTGTTTCAATATACAACAACGAATCTAGCGGCGGGCATAGTGTCTTCTCTTTAGTCAAAAAATACTTTGTCTCTGATGGGCCGCCATTGCCAGCCGAGAAAACCCATCCATCCAGATCCGGCCCATAGAAATCGTCATAACATTCCAACGTTGCACCCGTTCCATCTGGCGCAACACCAGACCACCCAAATCCATCCCATTCCAACAAAAACGCATCCATAGGAGTATCACAACACACGCCACTTCCGCTTATGCTTGCCCAATAGTCACCATTATCATAAGACAACGAGACTGATCCACTTGTGCAACAATCTCCAACAAGCGATATTGAATCAGGAGCGTAATCATCACATGGCCCTGGTTCATCACCAAACAACGACCATCCCCAAGCCGAAGCAGCCGCCGTCAAGAACCACATGCTATACCCTTCACAATCCATGTTATATCTTTCAATCCAAATAGATAGCGTTACGCACGGCGGTTCGGTTGTGAATTCCCCATAGTACCATTGCCACCATCCACACCACCACAACCCCATATCCACTAACACTGTATTCACTAACGCAAGACAATCATCCCCCCACCACGCTCCGCTTGTAAACACGAACGGATCATCACATCCTGGATCAACAGCGTCAACACACGGATTATGACTAACTTCCATTTCAATGTTGTTTCGGCATAGACACGCAGACTGCGTCGGCCACCACGTCACATTAACTACACCATGCACGAATCCTTCAGGAGGACAATTAGGAGTATACGACGCGCATGCCTCAAAAATTGGGAAAACTAATACACCGGCACCAGAAACCCAACACACCATTACCCAATATCCGTCTGAACACGTAATAGAAATTCCAACCGTGCAATCAGTTGTCACAACAACACCCACGCTACTCCACTCACACGTTCCGGGATTTCGCGTCAACGCCCAATCACCGTTCAGATTGAAATACCATCCCAAAGTAGGATAGTAGATAGACAAATTCGCTATGGTCACACAAAGATCACCGCAATCCTCGCAGTCTTCAGGACATTCGCCACTGGTACACGATTCGTATGGCAAATCAGTGTTTGGATTAGCAATCCACCCCTCGACAGTAATAATTCCCGGCGGTCGTTTGACATCGCCCTGTTCACAATCACCACACTCTGGCCCAATGCTATCAAGGATGTATTCCCCATCAGGACAGTCGGTCGAATTACACGACTTGTACTCCCAATAGTAGTCACTCCATACATACGGAACCTTGTTATGAACATGCCGCACGTACCAATAACCGTTCACGCAATACAATACCAATGTGCATCCATTAGCATTACAATCAAACCCCCACTCGCAATCAGCCTGCAATGGTGGACTGTATTTCTGTAAGTTGTATGTAAACTGACAATCCCGCCTGATCCCCGGTGCGCAATGATCCTCACCGTTAATGATCTCGTATGTGCCTCGTTTCCTCTTACCTATCGTCACTCTATAGGCATCCGCGCAAATACCTTCACACGTCTCCGGGCACGCTGGTTCACACACAGCAGTCGCAACCACAGTCTTACCGGAATCTATAATCGTCACTGGCCCGGCAAGAGACGCATGACATGGTTCGCTATTCAATATGACCTCCGTAACCAACGCGCCTACATCATCGTCAATACAATCTCCCGCCGCACTACCCTCTTCGTACGTTCGGATAGTTGCTTTGCATCGCACAATCGTTCCTGTGCATGTTCCTTGATCTTCTGCCTCATATTCAATCTCGACCTGAATCCAATAGTACCATAGTTCTGTTGCGTGATGAAACCATGCGAACGGCTCGTTGTCTTGCTGACCAATTCGTATATACCCATGATTCTGCTCGTAACCAAATTCAGCTTGACAATACAACTCCGCAGGCAAGTAAAATCTGTAGCAATTCAGGTCTTCCCACGGTGCGGCAAACCCACTGAATGTAACCACCCAACACCCGCATGACTCATAATAGCACCCCTCACCTTCAAAGCCGTCAGGAAATTCCTGAGCCGATTTGATACAACACTTTAATGTCGTCAACAAATCACAGCACTTCTTGTTTGACGGACAACACGTGCTCACCATATCCGACAGAGCATTACAAATATCTTGCATAACCGCATACGCATTCGGGCACCCCGTAATCACCATCCACGCCCATCCCTCACATTCCCCAGCGGCCCGTGCCGCGTCAACGTCCGCTCGTAATATTGTGATCGCATCCATCACGTTGTTGCATGCCTGCGGGATGGCCTGCCCTATATCATCCCCTGTACAGTACAACGCAATCCCATGAATTACATCGCGTATCTTCTCCAATTCTGTAACCAGCAGAACGCACCCGGCGTCTATCTGACACAATGATGGTGGGCACAATGCTGGAGTTGACATTCATCATCCTCACGTCGGAACTTGATATAGCGTTTCACATGCTGTGCTACACGTTGCCACATATCCAACCGCATGCCCCGCATAAATCTCCATATTGTTCAAGCACATTTTAATCCCCCAAATTACCATGTGGTGACAATCCACAGCACTATTCGGATGGATAACAAGCGCCCCAAATCCAGGAAACTGATCCTCACAACCGGCACCCTGAACCGCGATTGTACAATACCCAGACTCACATGCGGATGCAGTACATGAAATAGCCTGACAAGTCGCCTCGCAATCGCCCTCACAACTCCCCGCCTCACACGCATGGGCCTGACAGTCATATTCACACGCGCCCTGGCAGCGTGTATTCTGACACAAGAATTGACACGCCAATTCACAATCGTACTGGCACCCTTCCTGACATACGATCTGACAGTTGTCCTGGCAATGCGTCTCGCATTGAAACTCGCAACCCGTTTCACACCCGGTCGCGCAGCCCGGAAAACCCGCCTCATAAATCAGCATGCACGCCAACTGACAATCGTTCTGACAAAATGTCTGACACCGAACTACACATGTTTGCGTAACCGTCAAATTGCTATCGTCTGGCAAGTCGATCTCGTCTTCCGGGCCGCTTCGGATCGTCTGAAGGAATTCTTCACCAATGTCCCCCACGTCATCGCCAACCGTATCCGCTTCCACATTCGTCCGCAGCAGCACATGAATCGGCCGCCACGACGCGATAAACTGCCATACCGCCAGCGCGTCCGTATAGGACAACGGCGCACCATTCTCGTAAATATCCACACGCGCGGCCTTGATCGTGTGCCCCCCGTCCTGACTGGCCGCGTAGTCGCCCCGTTCCGCGTACACACTCTTCCAAAGCTCGTGGGCCGTGTACGTCGCACCCGGCGCATAATGCGACCAGATGAACCGGAAGCTCTCATGCGTAGCCTTGATCTTGTAGAACGCAACCAGATTTTTGACGAACCATCGTCTGAATCCTTCCGGCCCATCACCAATATACGTCCCCAAGTGCATCGCCAAGTAAGTCAAAAACTCTAACGGAATCAAGTCTGCGTTGTACAAATCTCTTATGCCTTCTGTCGCCTGCGCAATGTCCTCCATCTGCGCCTTCACCCCGCCCATGAAACGTTCCAATATCCCGCTGGAGCCGTCCGGCTGCTCCAACCGATCCTGGATTTGTACAATTACAGGCAGTAGTTGATATGGATCGAGCATCAGAATTCCACGCCAGATGTTTGACAGATCAGTTCACATTCAAGCTGACAAATTCCGCTCTGACAAATAAAAATGCACGAATACATACACGCATTCTCACACGTCCCGTCGCACGGCCCCTGGCAAGCATACTCACACAGTTCTTGACAATGATTTTGACAGAAACCTTCGCAATCCGTCTCGCACGTCCCGAACTCACACGTGATTGCGCACCCGCTTTCACACCCATACTGGCAGCCGCTCGTCTCACAATACCCAAAGCAATCCACGGCAATCTGCAAGCCTACCAACGTACACGGATCGCCCGGCGACAAGAGATACGTCTGCCCATCGTCCGGCTCGTCAATCTCATCCGCGGGCGCACACCGGATCGCCGTAGATACCTCTTCTGCCAATTCCGGCACAGTATCACCCGCGGTGTCCGTCGTCGCTGTGTAGAACGGAAGCACATGAATCGGCCGCATCTGTTCAATCGCCGTCCGTTCTTCTTCCGTCAACACATCCGCGAACCCAATCCGCGCGGCCTTGATCGTATGCCCCGCATCCTGCACCGTCGAATAGTCCGTGTACTCGTTGTAAGTGCTCTTCCAATACTCTGTAATCGGCAACGCCGCCGCATGGCCCCGCGCCCGCAACACCGCCCCCAATCCCTTCACCATCCCCTTCGCCTTGTACAACGACACTACGTTCGACAAAAAGAACCGCCGTTTCTCCAGCGTCCAACCGCTGTCCTGGTTCAACGTCAACCAGTCATCAAGATACCCCAGGAACTCTTCCGGGCAATCCCGTAGACTTATCAAGTCCCGCAAGCCCGCAATATCCGCCTCAGTCGCATCACATGAAACGCGAACCCCCTCAAGGAACGTCTCCACTATCCCGCCATTGGAAGCGTCCAATTCCCCTACAATCTGCGGCAACAGGCGCATCAGGTCTATCATGTTGTCGGTCGAACCACAGTAATATGGTAGGCGTTGGGCGAAGCGATCATGCCTTCATCTATAGGCACATCTTCGCTTGCCGTCCGCAACCGCTGGTAGTAACTCGCAACCATCTCAACGCCCGCGCCCGGAGCCGCCCCCCACGTCAGGTCATACTTACCAGTCTCATAGTCAATTACGTTTTCACCACCTCCGTCAAGATTGCCAACCAATGCCCCATTCCCCAATGGGTCTGAACAGACCTGACTCCCAGCGGCGAACGTAATGCCCTTCACAGCCCCGTCACGCGGCGTAATGGGCGGATAGGTGAGCACGCCCGTAAAGCGCGTCTGTGCCCCGTCCCCGGTCTCTACAACGTCACTGGAACGCGCGTAGTCCACAATCGGCCCATTGCTGCCGATCACGTCAAGCCCCAACGCCGGCGCAGTCGCAAACGTCACGTCCACAGCGCCCGTAATGTAATCCACAGTATTCGTCCCGCCTGAATCTACGTCCCCGATCAAGTTCCCATCCCCATCGTCGTATGCCACTTGCGTCCCGTCCGTGATTGTCACGGTCTGCGCTTCAATCTCGCCCGCTGGCGGCACCGTCAAATTACCAGTAAAATTGGTCTGTGGCGGCGCTCCTACCCCAATCGTGTCGAACACCCGATCAGTCACCACAATCAGATCAATCAACACATGCGCAACACCCGGCACATCCATGATCTCTTGGTAGATTTTTGACAGCCTGATTGCATCGCCAGGAGTCAGAGTATCAAAAACCCCATCGAGCTTCAACGCACACGCTGCAATGATGTCGCCCGCCGCAAACGCCGACTCCGCCATCACCGTCAAATACACGTCCGTATACGCGATCTCCCCGTCCAGCACGTCCACATCCGTACACA
>Ga0209541_10015053_pt1 | contig 11609 bp, 8 predicted proteins | sample RifCSPlowO2_01_FD_184027 | JGI IMG/M metagenome (GOLD analysis project Ga0209541, IMG submission 184027) | Groundwater microbial communities from Rifle, Colorado - Rifle CSP2_plank lowO2_0.1 (SPAdes) (version 2) | ecosystem: Environmental > Aquatic > Deep subsurface > Groundwater | place: Rifle...
AAGTCGAAGCAACATCCATCAACATTCTAAGCAAATCAGAAACGCCTTTGCCAATAGAGTTTAGTGAAGAAACAACTACAAGCATCGACAAGCGCATTGATTATCGCTTCTTGGACGTCAGAAGAAAGAGAATAAACGCCATATTCACAATCAGGTCAAATATCTATAGATACACAGTAGAATTCTTTACCAATGATGGATTCGTAAACGTACAGACGCCTAAGTTGACTGCTTCAGGTGTTGAATCCGGGGCAGAAGAATTCAAGATCCCTTACTTTAAGACGACAGCCTCCCTTGCGCAATCTCCTCAAGTCTATAAGCAGATGTTCGTCGTTTCAGGCCTTGAGAAAGTCTTTGAGATAGGAACCATCTTCCGTGCAGAAAAGTCACACACAACCCGTCATCTTACAGAATTCACAGGCATAGACTTCGAGATGGGCTTCATAAACAATGAAAACGATGTCATGGATGTAATTGAGAAATACTTAAGGTTCTTGTTAGAAAAGATAAAATCTTCATGCAAAAAAGAACTGGCGCTCTTAAACATCCAGATAAAGATCCCAGGCAATATCCCAAGATTAGACATTGCAGAAATACGCAAGTTATTGAAGGAACGAAATAAAATAATTCCGGAAGACGAAGATCTGGACGCAGAAGCTGAAGCCTTAACCGGCGAGATTGTCGAAGAGAAATTTAATTCGCCATTCGTCTTTGCATTGGACTACCCATGGAAAAAGCGCCCGTTCTACCATATGAGGCAGGAAAACAATCCTAAAGGCACCCGCTCATTCGACTTGATCTATAACGGTGTTGAAATAGGCACTGGCGCTCAAAGAGAACACCGCCTTGAAATCCTTGAGGCGCAGGCAAAAGAAAAAGGTATAGACCTAAAAAAAATGAAATTCTACCGGGACATATTCCGTTACGGTTGCCCGCCTCATGGCGGCGTTGGCCTCGGCCTTGACAGACTGGTGCAGCAGATGCTGCGCCTTCCGAATGTGAAGGAAGCTATTCTCCTCCCCCGCGATCCAGAAAGGCTCACTCCTTAGGCAACAGGCGCTGATTCCAGCAATTCAGCTGTTTCAGTTCCTGAAGTCTTCAAGGATGCATGTATCTGTTTAAGGATTTCGTGCGCCTTCTTCAAAAGCTGATGCGCCTCCTTCATGACAGTTTTAGCATCTTCTAGTTTGTTCTGTGAAAAAAGTTTCTTTGCTTCCTCAAACTTTTGCTTGGATTCGCCTAAAGTCTTCTTAAAGGACTCGACCAAGGGTGTCACTTTCGTAACGTCTTTCCCTCGTTCTTTAGCCTTCTGCAGAAGTTTCTCAAGCCTTGCTCCCAATTGTTCAGCCTTGATTAATACGCCTCCAAGCCTGTAATTGAAAGTCTGCGGCAAGAACGCTCTAATGTAGTCCTGCGCCTTTTTAACAGAATCCTTCAATTCCATAAGCGCATTCTTGTATTCTTCTTTCGTTGCTGCGCTCTTTACAGCTTCGAGCTTTGAATTCAGCTCAAATATCAAAGCATCAACTTTTGATGCTGCATTCGTCGCTACGTCAGCATCTGCAGATTCTATAGACTGCATATTCGCCTTTAGCTCCTCAAGCTTGGTAATCACCAACTGCACAACCTCGGATATGTGCTCATTATATTTTCCTTTGGCATTGCTGCAGTCATCAGTTGCAACATCTGCGCAAGATCTTAGTTTTGTCCTGGTCTTTTCAGCCTCAGATTTTCCCTCGCGCACCTTTAGCTTTAACTTGACAAATTCCTCGCGCGACTTCAAATATTCAATTTTTTTTAGTTTAATCTTCTCCTTTGCTTTAAGCCTTGAGTCATCTAAAGAATCATCACCAGAGTCTTCTATTTCAGTCTCTGTTTCATGCTCAACTTCATTCTCATCCTCTCGTTCAACTTCTAAGCGATTTCTTCCACTAGACCTACCATTCTCGGCAAAAGCCATTGGAACAATGCTCAACAAGAATATGCTCATCACAATTAATGCAATCAATTTTTTCTTATTCATCTTCGGCCTCCTAATTTGAATGCATGCAATCTCTTTAATGAACTTTATAAGCATGCTTTCATGAAGCTTTCAGCGAAGCTTTACAGTGCCAGATAATGACCAAAAAAGCTCAAAAAAAGCTTCTTTCCAAGGAAAAACTTTTATAATCCTCTTTCCATAAAGGTAAGATGAAACTGCTGATACTGTTTGCAATATCAATAATAACAGCCCCACTAATAGTCAATGCATCCAATATTGAAGGCAAAGTCTACGACTTCTACTTGGAACCTGTAAACAATGCAATAGTTGAAATAAACACCGAGCCGAAACAAGTTATCGTGACAAAAGACAGCTCATATTCCTTCTCTGTTCCGCAAGGAGACTACATTTTGTCAGCTAGTTATTCAAACGATGAAGAATTCTATTATGAAGAAAATTTAACTGTCAAAGAAGACGGTGTTTACAACATCGATATAATCCTCGCCCCTCTTCTCGAAGAAGACGAAGATCTAGAAGGCATAGAGATAGAATTCGAAGAGCCAGCATCAAAGAAGTCTTTTTATCTGTTCCTCCTAATAGCAGTGATAGTCCTCGCTTCGTTCTTGTTCCTTAAAAAGAAAAAAACAACGCCGGTTGAACACTCAGATGAGTTGACAAAAAGCGTAATAAAATTCATAAAAGACAATGGAAACAGAACAACTCAAAAGGACATCAGGGAAAAGTTCCCTGCTTCAGAAGCCAAGATAAGCCTCATATTAACAGAGCTCGAAGATGGCAGGATAATAAAGAAGATAAAAAAAGGCAGAAGCAATGTGATTATTCTTTTGAAAAATGAACGAACTTAAGTTTAGGCGCAATCTTTCTAGCAGATGCCAAATCCCTCTCAAAATTCTTCATGAACTTTTCCATCTTCTCGATTGCAATCTGCTTTATCTCAGAAGACAATAGCTTTCCGCTCTTGTAATCATGATATATCTTATCAAGCTCTTTATCGTCCTCAACAAGATGCTGTTTCAATAGCTCAAAAACCATGTCTTTCTCAATTTCAGCTCCACGTTTCCTATGCTCCTCAACAGTCTTCCTTCCGCCGGTAACAGCCTTCATTATCTTCCTTTTCACCGAGTCCATGTCTTCAGGCAGTTCAATCGCTGAATCAGGCTCAGACTTGGACATCTTGAAAGAGCCGTTAAGCGATGGAGTAAACTTGTGATAGATAGAACTCGGTAAAAAAAACTTCTGCATTCTAACCTTTCTCACATAGTCTCTGCAAAGCCTCAAGTGATTGGCCTGATCAATTCCAACAGGAATCACCCCGGGCATTCTCTGTTCCAGCTGAGGAAAAAGCATATCTCCTATCTGTGTAACCGCGCTCATTATTCTCCCAGGTTCATCAGATCCGTAAGCCGCTCGAAATTCATTTATCGTAAGTTTCCTCGCAGCCTCGTAAGCAATCTTAACAACCGAAGTGTTCTCCGATTGAAAATAAAACAATGTCTTCTTCGGATCCAAACCCAAGGCAATGTAAGCCGGAATATGAGACTCCAAGGCTCTTTTGCGTGCATCCGCAACAGAAACTCCTCGTGCGGCGGCAGATTCCAGGTCCGCAATCAATATGTACGTCTTGGCCCCGTGTTGCTGAAAATAACTCAAGTTCTCAACAACCATCTTGCTCCCAAGATGTATTTTGTCAGAAGTAGGCATTATGCCGGATAAAGTATAATATGGCTTATGTTCCCTTATGCATTTGGCAATCAACCCCAAATCTTGGCCCGCAAAAGCAACCATCCTTCGCATCAGCCTGTTCGGATTTGGAAACAATCCTGGGTCAAACCGCTCAAGTCCAAACTCCTCAATCAGCTTCCCATAGTCCTCAATAAGAATAGAGCCCCAAGGATCAATCAGCACAGTCATGATAAAACACACTATGCTTCAATATAAAAGAGTTATTATTCCTCAATAAGCCAGTCTTTGATCTGGTAAATCCTTGCTCTTGTACATTTCTTTCGTTTGTATATCTTTGGATGCGTTAATCGCCCATATCTTTAAAGGTCCAAAGAGATTTCCAGCAGGATAAACTGCCAAAGGAAGCTGTGACTCATCAGTATACGCAAGATCGAATCCCTCCCACTTCTGCCCAAAGAGGTAAAGATTGCCAAACAGTGTGCTTGAAACCCTTCTGGAAGCATAAATCGCAGCCCCAACAGGATTCATTTTCCCATCACTAAAAAGCCTAGGCACTATTCGCAAGCAGCCTGGCAAGCCTTTTTTCTCAAATCTGATGATCTTGTCATTTGCAACCACGCACTCTAATGGAATATTAGCTTGTTTGTTGTTATAGACCACAATCGCTTCAGGCTGTAAGATTGTCGCAGAGTCTTTCGTGATCTGCATAGGCACCAAGAACGCGCCAATGCCAGAGCTTCCAGCAGGATAAACCTCGCCATTATACTCTAACGGTTCGTCAAATGGATAAGAGCCGACATATGCATAGGCTGTTGTATTTCTTGTCTCTTGTGTTTTAGATGTATCCAAAATAAACGCATTGATGTACGAATACCTGTCATACGTAAGATCAGATCCGATAGTAGAGTAAGCGGGATACTTGCCGATTTCATCAGATACAACAAGCAGATAAGTAGCCCCCTTTGTCTTTAAGTACTCCAAAGCTTCAGTTGCATTTTGTCCAGTAAGCACATGCCTGCCAATGAAATAGTTCAGGCTATTTCCGCCAGTATTGCCTCCATCAGACAGCGTTGCTCTTCTTGCGCCATATATCACATAGTAACCATAATCCCACCAATGTGCAAAAACAGCATCTTTCGGCGTGTTTTCTCTTGCCCATTGCATCGCCGCTTGCCATTGTTGATTGTAGCTAGATCCAGAATATTTCGAAGCAGAATAACCATTATTATAATTCTCAAGCATGCTGTGCGAAAAATAAGGTCTTAGGTTTCCGCCGTCATTAGGAAAGATTCCCAAAATAGTCGTCGGCATGACCAACAACACAAAAGCAGCTACAATAAAAGTATACGTAACCCATTTGCGCCCCAATCTTGATATTCCATTATAGGCCCCGTCTATAGAGTATCCGATCATTATAGCTATCGTTGGCGCAATCATAAGGAAAAGTCTAATCGCCGATCTTGCGCCTATTGCTGTGATCAAAGCAAAGCCCAACATGAATATCAATGAAGCATCAATTTTATGAAGCTCGCTGTATATATCTATTTTCTTGTATCTGGAGTAGATGTAAACTGCTATAAAGAATATCGGAACAAAGACCAGCATGCCAAAATATAAAAAGTTAGCTAGGCCTGATTGTCCATTCAGTATACTGCCTGATGAGTATCTGGTATAAAGCACAGACAACCAAAGCAAGGCAAATACTATGCTGAATTTGTACCTGTGTTCTTTGACTACGCTAAATGAGCGATAGACCATAAGAAATATCCCGAAAACAAACAGAAGGAAATAGAATCCGCCGACTTCTCCAATCAAGTCGCGAAGGTATGGTTGTCTGCTCTCAGCCACCGTCCTTGCCCATCGTGTAGCGCTAAAAGCCTGTGTAAGGCTTTCTTGAGTCTCTGCAATCTTTGAAAATAAAAAACCTGGCCCATAGAGCACAATGACCAACAACAGTCCAAGAAGGACGCTTGCAACAACACAAACCATGCCTAGACGATGCTTTTGCTCTAGCTCGTGTATGAACGGCTTGTTTAGCTTTTTAGCGATAAGATAAACGATTGCGACTGCGAAAGCCAATGTGCTGTCTACAACAGCAGTGTTGCTGACTGCAAATCCCAGGTTAAACTTTGCAGGAAAACCAAGATACAGCACAATATAAGTTGCGATAAACCATGTTATGTACGCCCAAGCATCCTTCTCTTTGAATTTATTCAACAAAAACTGTAACAAAGCAAATAATCCGTAACTAAAAAACAAAAATTGCACCCCTCCCCACACTAATCCTGCGCAAGCAGTAGCAACTCCAGCGATTCCAGCATAAACGATAGCCTTCTTTGAGCTCTCAGTCTTCCAGCTCGACGTAAAAAAATACAAGGACATGTAGATAAACATCAAAGCCAGGCTTTCTTTATCTGAGAACCCGGCAGTCGTTCTGTACAAATAGAGGGAAGAAACTGAAAGGTACGCTGTTGCAATCAATGCTACTCTCTTATTAAACAGCCTGGAAACAAAAAGAAAGAAAAAAATCAGGCTTACCGCAAATGTCAAAGGCGGATAAAGCAGATCCACAAGTTGTATCGTCACATCAGAGCTAAAAAAATTCATGAACTTGTATAGATAAACCAAGAAATAAGGCAGGAAAAAGAACTCTTTGATGTTATCAAAGCCATCTGGATAATACCTTAAAGTATCTTTTTCAGGCAGGTGTCCATTTTCAAGTATATACTCCGCATAGTACAGTATCATAAAAGAATCAGGTTCAGCGGGGATATACTGGTTATTTGTAACATCGCGCAGATTCTTTATCGGTTGTATCCTCATATTGAATGTAACCAATATTATTATCGCTAAAAGAGCCATGTACACTAGAGTATCATGTTTCTTCAGAAATGCAATTACTTGGGTCTTTCTCTGTTCCAGCACATCCGTATTCTCTTTAGTTTCTGTCATTAGAAAAACAGCGGCGTGATATATACTTCAACAAATGCGGCAAAAGCAAGCACCGCAACGCCGATTATAATAAGATCGAGCGAATCACGAAGCACATGTTTGAAGTTGGTAGACCCAAAATCATGCTGTATCACAGCCACGCTGATTATCCCTCCCGCTAATGCTCCAATATAATACCCAAATATTTCAGGTATTCCATGAATGAAATAACGAAATATGCTCATGCTGTAAACTGCAAAGTAAGATCCAACGTTCGTCAAGCCAAAGCTAGTGGCAACCTCGACAATGTTTGTTCTAAAAAAGTTTCCAATGGCTGCGCTGATGACAGAAGCATTCCAAGTCAGCACAAATATCGCCCCAGCGCCATAAAAGAATGAAAAGAACAGGCAGAACAGCAAAACTTTCAGGTTATTGCTCAGTATCTGTATGAACAAAGGAATTCCCTGCCCCAATGAAACAATGTTATTTCCTGTGAGATCCCCATTAATCTTCTCAATTGTTGTTATCTGTGCAGAAAAGAGCACTTCCACCAAGTCTGTAGGTAAAACAATGTAAGCGATCGAATAAGCTATAACAAATCCGACAAATAAGAACATAAAAAAAGAAAGTGCCCTACCGTGCTCTTTCAATAGTATGGATTCTTTGGATATAAGATCATCCTTCTCTTCCTCAAATTTAAGTGTGTTGTGCAAAAGAGGTATGCATGCGATTACCGTCAACAAAACAGTGACTATGCTCGATTCCTCTTTGAATATCCAAATCGCCAGGAAAACCGCAATCGCCGCGTACATAGCTCCAATAAAAAGCATGTCCCACGGTCGTCTCTCTGCTTTCTCTGGAGTTGTAATTGACTCAAGGACCATAAGCATAATGCAGTTAGACCATTTAAATAGATTTTGGGTCTCATGGCTTTGGCATAAACAAGAATGCTCATCAAATTTTTAACAACATTCTAATCACTCCAGACTACAAAACAGAGACCTAAACCTGGAACGCGTGAACTAATCAAAACTAAAGCCGCTGGGAGTTTTGCGCTGCAGATACGCTCAAAACAGGTTTCTTCTCGGAAATAACATGCTTCAGCACCTGTAGATAACCGGAGAATTCATCTTCCATTACCGCCTTGGACTCAAGTATCTCAAGCTTCTTGTTAAAAAAAGGCGCATCAACAACTAACGTATCATAGTGACCCCCTTCGGCGCCAAGATGAAACCCAAACCTCTCGCTCAAATCCTTTAGTTCAGCAAAAGCTTCAAAATCTATCTTTCTCCCAAGCCATTTCTTGGACAATCCTTCTGCAGCGATTTGTGTAACGCGTATGTCATATCCTCTTCGAATCAGATCATAAAGAACCTTTCCGTGATCTTCACCAGTATGCGCCGCAAATACCTCAGTTCCCAAGTCAAAAACAGCGTCCCTTATGCTTTTTATCTGAGTTTCCTGTAATCCTGTGCCACCCAATATCAAAGCGTCAACAGGTTCCTTGTTAACAACATCTTTGATAAGATCCGCTTCCTTCTTCGGATCAGCAACATCGCAAGTGACGTACACATGCTTAAGCCCAAAAAGTTTAGCAAGATCCTTAGTCAGTTCCACAGTAGCAAAATGGAACAGAAAACAATCAGTTCTAGTTGGCTTGACGCTTATCAAATATTTGATATTCCATTCTTTCCTCAGAGCATGATCTATGGCCAATGTGCTGTCCTTGCCTCCAGAGTACAATATTGCGACGTCCATAAAATGTCTCGTGTCACAAACTATTTATAAAGGTTAGCATCATCAAATAAGCCGATTGCTATGGCCAAGCAAAAAGTCGATATTGTAATTCCAGTGTATTACAAAGAAGCAGGTCAGCTCAAAGAGAGAGTTGAGAAACAAATAAAATTCTTCAAAAAGAATCTTAACAAATATGAATGGAGAATAGTGATTGCAAACAATGGCCCAAGAAAAGACGCTTTAGAAGTCGCAAAAATAATGAGTAAAAACTCAAAGTACATCAGTTATAGCGATATTGATAGTCCTGGAAGGGGCTGGTCCTTAACAAAGACATGGCAGGAAAGCAAAGCGGATTTAGTGATGTACATGGATGCAGATTTAGCGACGAATCTTAAGTCAGTGCCTGCAATGCTTGACCTATTATCAACGAACAAATGCGATCTTGCAATAGGCTCAAGATACGTCCCGGGAGCTGATGTAAACCGGACCGCAAATAGGTACATTCTGTCAAAAGGTTACAATATTATGTTAAACTTGATCCTAGGCCTGAAGATAAAAGATGCGCAGTGTGGTTTCAAGAGTGCTAGGATCGAGGCGATAAAGGACATCATCCCGCGCACCAAGGATCGAAAATGGTTTTTTGACACGGAAATCATCTACCAAGCGCAAAAAAGAGGATATAAGACCTTGGAAATACCCGTAGAATGGCAGGAGCAAAAAGAAACAAGCGTCCAAATAATCAGCGTAGTGTTCGACTACATCAAGAATATATTCAGGTTATTATTTGGGAGATAAGATGAAAATAAATCAAGGTATCAAGAATGCAGCACTGGTCGTAGCTTCTTTGTTATTGCTCATTCACATGGCGATAAGACTCGTTGACTTGTCTACAATTGTAGCATATTTCCCCTTTGATTATACGAATGACATAACCTCTTACCTCGGCCAGCTTCATTTCTTAAAAGTATGCGGATTCCACGAAATATGCCCCTACTGGTACAATGGTTTCAAAGCATTCTTAGTAACCCCTCCGGGTTGGTATTTCTTCGCATTCCCTTGGTACATCCTAACCGGCAGTGCAAGCATGGCGCTCTATATCTCCGTCATTCTAATGCTGGTAATCTCTGTAGCAGTCATCTTTTACTTCAGTAAAAAAAATGGATTTTCTAAAATAGAGGCCATTGCTATTTTCGCATTTATATTCGGCAACGCTATAAGCATTGGCAACTTCCTAAGGCTTGGAAGAGTTCACGCTATGTTGAACACTGTTTTGTTTATATCCCTCTTTCTTTTGATTTGGCATTATAGAAAGAAGGGGTTAGATAAGTGGTTTCTTTTGTCAGGGCCTTTATTCGCAGGAATGATTATAACCCACTACCAAGAAACAGTCCTAGCTTCGCTGTTATTCTTAGGCCTGCTAATCGCAAAAAAAAGTTCGAAAGAAAGGGGAATCATAATTCTTTCAGGGCTGCTTGCATTAATTCTGTCATCCTGGTGGCTGTATGGCTTTTTAGGAAACCTGAATGAATCTAGCTTGCTTTCATTTCACGAAGGCAAACGCGCTCTTGATTTTAATGAAGATAGATGGTTAACAAACATTCTCACATACTTATCGCCGATCATCTTCATCGTCATGGTCTATCTTTACAAAAAGTACAATCAGATCAAAAAAGCAGAAATGCTGTTCTTTAGTCCATCTATCGGCCTGGCCTTGTTGTACCTGCTCCGGTTATACGCATATATACCCATACTGAGGAACATATCCCAAGACCCGTACATAATGTTCTTCATGATACAAACAATAATTCTTCTTTTGACTATGTTGGATAAGCTACCTGTAAATATTCAGAATACAGCCGCTGTTGCACTAGTCCTGCTATCAGTGCTTAGTATAAGCGTTAACTTCGCTATAACTCCGTGGTTTCAAAAGTATACTCCTCTCGATGAAGAGATGATAAATATCCTAGGCTCTGTGTCTGAAAGGTATCTAATCATTGGTCCGCTTGACACGAGCTTTAAAACATCTTACAGCAAAGCATACTATGCTTATGGGGCCATATTCAAAGGAATAAGCACTTCAGAAGGTTGGTCTCAGCCTTTAGCAAGTGCAGAGTACCTCACAAAATTAGATAGACTGGGCAAAAGCTTAAGGGCTTCCTCTTGCGGCGAAATTGCAGATGGATTTAAAGCATTCAACACAAGTCAGATTATCACATACGATAGTTCATGCGACTTTTTAGATAAGTGCAGATTTCAGAAGATAGCCTCAACAGAAAATATTTGTCTTTATGAGACCAATTAAAGTTTGCGGGCTTTGAAAGCTATCGCCCCGCCAGTATTTTTCAATAATGGAATATGGCCAAAGAAATCATCGAAGAATCTTAAGACCTTCTTTGAAGTAGTCTCACTGAAGAACTTAAAGATGTGCGGCGGTAAGAACGCATGAGTAGACGATTTTACAGTAAATCCATTGAACAACCTGTCTAAATCCTTCGCAGAAAAGAATTGTTCCTCGCCCGCTTCTTCATGCCATAGTTCGCTTATTTTCATCAGCATGTTAAACAATGGTCTAAAGACTGTCTTGTTGTTCTCATGTCCAAGATAAACTCCGTCTTTTTTTAAGCATTTTTTTGCAGATTCAACAACTTCCTTCGGACTATGAACGTGGTGCAGTATCCCCATGCCTATGCATGTATCAAAGATTCCCTCTCTAAAAGGCAGGTTCTCGGCATCAGCAACGATAAATAAATGCCTTGTTCTTTGGTCTTTGTCTAGTCTAGATAAGGCCCGCTTGAGCATCTCTCTTGAGATATCAACTCCGATGATATGATAGTTCTCATTTAAGAAAGGCAGGCTCGCTAATCCGCTGCCGCAACCCAAATCAAGTATCAAGGATCCCTTCTTTATCTTGCTATAGAACCTGTCAAAGAAAAGAGAATAATATGCCCTCCAAAAAGGGTGGGTCTCCAATATGTAATGACCTGAAAAGTCATCAAAGAAATTCATCTGAGACCTCTTCTGCTTGACAGACTCTGCATTAAGGATTGATCGTGAGTCTTTTAATCTCAAGAGGTTCATCTTTTTTGAATAGCGCTTGTAGAACTCTTTTTTTCGGTCATGGTTTAGGTCGTCTTTAACAAGCTCAATTATATCGTCTTCAACAATGTACCACGAATTGCAGGACCTACATCTCAATAAACCGTCCTTTAGCCTGCTAGAGAACTCGTTATACGTAATACCCGAACTATCACAGGAA
>Ga0209541_10015054_pt1 | contig 11609 bp, 8 predicted proteins | sample RifCSPlowO2_01_FD_184027 | JGI IMG/M metagenome (GOLD analysis project Ga0209541, IMG submission 184027) | Groundwater microbial communities from Rifle, Colorado - Rifle CSP2_plank lowO2_0.1 (SPAdes) (version 2) | ecosystem: Environmental > Aquatic > Deep subsurface > Groundwater | place: Rifle...
AGACAGTTGCAAAGCAACTGTCAGATTTTTTCTGTCTCCTAAAAACAAATTCCTATCACAAACCACATCCTTTAGGATGTGGTGGAATTTGTTTTTTTGATGTTCAAATTTCTGAGCACAAGAAAATCTTCGGATTTTCTGTGCAGAAAATTCAGTGAATTTTCATGCACCCTAAAATTCCTAAAGGAATTTTTTGGAATTGAGATAATAGTTTAATCATTAATGATTGCAAGCATATTATCTCCAAACATCTCACCTTCCCTCGGTATTACCATAACTTTCTAGTTTATAAGTTTTAGGTTCCACCGATATGAGTCAATTTTATTTTTCATTCTCTCTCGAGAATGCAACGCCATGATTTATTGCTTTGTTTTATTCACACAAATCATCTGGGCATTTTTTGACGTTCTTAACCCAGCTAATGATTCCTTTTAATATGTGAACTCCAGCACCCTTGGTTGCTTATGCACAACCAGGATAGGAAAAGCCGACAGCTGTGTACCAAACCGCGCCGTCAATGTGAACTATCGGGCGCGACAAGCCCGTTATCCTTAGAGTACCTTTTCTATCAGACATGGGTCCCATTAAATGACCACATGGGTTCGCTGAGCCCACCTTTCAGTCCTGTTTTCTTTACTGTTAGGAAAACAGTCAGACAAGCTTTTGCCTCTGCACTCTACTCCAGGTTTCCAAGCTGGATGAGCTTGTCTTTGGGTCCTGCAGCTATCTTTTCTGCAGGGCGCCGCCCCAGCCAAACTGCCTGCCTGCTGCTGTCTCTTTTCAGATTAGCAACTTAATAAAAAATAAGTAGTATTACAATTTTGCTCTGTTGCTCCCGAAAGAACAACATCAACGCTCCTACTTATTCTATGTATTTCTCATAAAGCCACAACAACAAGTTGCAGTAAAGGTTCATAAGGTCTTCGCTTCCCACTAGGCGTTTCCGGCATGTTCACCGAACAGTGTTTTCAGAAGGTTCTAGTTAGGGACACTGACCACCTCGTTAAACCATTCATGCACGTCGCCATTCAGACGACAAGGCATTACGCTACCTTAAGCAACATTTTTGTTGGACTATCTCATCACAAAAAGTTTTTATTAACTTACTCATTTTAACTGCTCACTCAATCCCTCTTGCTCATTGATTTCGTGTTATTATAATAAATCAAAACCAATTTTTAAATGAACAAAAATAAACAAGCAAATTTCTTTTTGTGTTCAGCGTATAGTCTCTGAGGATTTTTCTTTTTAGTAAAAGAAATCTTTCCTGCTGATTGTTCCATCAATTAGATTTTCAGTTTTGTTATTTTCTCACGAAAATAATTTTCCTACTAATTGATTATGGAATGTCCCAGCATATAGCTGAATTTATTGAGGCCCTCATTTAGATTATATTTCTAAATTGCTTACATAATTAAAAGGAATTTCTCAAATTGAGATTAACCTCTAACTATGAGCCTCATAGTTAGGCCCGCCGTTTGATGGGCATTAGCTTCCTTGGAAGAAAGTTTTAGACACCACCACTGGGCAGGTCTCACCGAGTATACAAAGCTTTTCAGCATAGCACTCGGTTATGTTTTTGGTAAACAGTCGGGCGGTCTTTGTTATTGAAATCTACACTTGCCAACTTATTTCAGAAAACAAGTATAGACACCCCTTATACCGAAGCCACAGGGCTAAATTGTCGAGTTCCCTTAACTAGTTTATCCTTTCACGTCTTAGCCTTCTCAGCCAGAGCACCTGTGTTGGATCTAGGTACAGCTAAATTATCTCTATACATAAACTTTTCATTGGCTCTAAGAATCAGCAGATTCTCGCCAAATAGGTTCATTTAGTTCTTATCATTACAATCCTTAAACTTCTCTATTCAGATTGCTCTCGCAATTCTACTTATCTCAAAGCAATTTATGTAATAATTGAAAACAATTTAGTACAGGAATATTAACCTGTTGTCCTTTTATCTCAATCAGTTAAGATGAGACTTAGGAGCTGACTAACTCTCGGCTAATTGTTATTGCCGAGAAAACCGTGCTCTTTCGACGTTTTTCCTTTCAGAAAAATTTGATCTTACTTTCACCAGGATCTTCATTCCTTTTTGTTTCATACTTTCTCTCGAAAATACTTCTGCACAAAAAAGACGCCTGCCTACCACAATTTCCATCTGGAAATGTCTATGGTATCGGTATTATGCTTAGCCCCGTCAATTTTCTCCGCCAGGAACCTCGGTAGGTGAGCTATTACGCTTTCTTTAAAGGGTGGCTGCTTCTAAGCCTACCTCCCTAGTGTCTCAGGTTCTCGACAAGATTTAAAACACTTAGCATAAATTTTGGGACCTTAACCACAGTCTCCGTTGTTTCGGTCTTGGAATAGTACCTTACGCACCATCCCTGATTCCTATTTTATAGCACACAAGTTCTGAGTTGGAAAAAATTCCGTAGCCATTAGACTCTGCAAATTTTATCCGTACTTTACCTCGTATGCAAACAAAAATAAGACTATACTAAGGCATATTTCGGCAGGAACCAGCCATAGCCAAGTTAGAAAGGCTTTTCACCCCTAATCCCAAGTCATCCAACCACATGCACGTAGGACTGGTTCAGGCTTCCATCTTCCTTTCGGAAAACTTCACCTTGCTCAGGATTAGATCACCTGGCTTCGGGTCTTGTCCATATGACTATTGCCCTTTCAGACTCGCTTTCGCTTTGGCTTCTTAAATTAACCTCGCCATATAAACAAACTCCCTGGCTCGTTCTTCAAAACGCACGTTACAACACTATTTAATAGAGCAGTAACAGTTTTGTAGCTATTAGATTTCAAGTCTTTTAACTCTCTGCCAAGAGTACTTTTCAGCTTTCCCTCGCGGTACTTGTACGCTATCGGACTTAAATTTATATTTAGAGTTGGCAGTTAATTCTGCCGTATTCATGCCTCTAATCCAAGAGACACTACTCTTTAAGCAACTTCATATCAACTTTGTTTACAGGGCTATCACCTTCTAAGGCATTCCTTTCCAGGAAACTTCAACTCATTGACTTAGAAATCCTCAGAAATCAAAGATTTCTGATGGCCTCGAAAATCCCAAAGGATTTTCGTGGTCAAGCTTACCACATCTCTATTCCTCTTTCGAGAAAAGATTCAGTTTGCTCTCTAACCTTTTCGCTCGCCGCTACTAAGGATATCATTATTATTTTCTCTTCCTGTCGGTACTAAGATGTTTCAATTCCCGACGTACATTTTCTTCTCAGAATCTTCTTGCGAAGTTGTTGGACAAATTCGGAAATTTTAGGTTCAAAGTTTGCATGCAACTAGCCTAAACTTATCGCAGCTTGCCACGTCCTTCATCACAATTTAAGCCAAGCTATCCATCTAACAGCATAAATCAAATTTTGCCGGAAATCCTACTCGCTTCATTGAATATAAGAAGAACCTACGGTTCTTCCTTAGACCATCTCCCTTGAGATTGTCTAAATTAATATCTCAGCTCCCTCCCTAAAACTACCTTTAGGAAGTTCATTTGCTTTCCAAGAAAATCTTTTAGATTTTCTGGGCCCCAAAATTCCGAACTTTTGTGAGGAATTTTGTGGTTTTCACTTTCTCAAAATTTTATTTTTGAGAGCCAGAAAATTTCAATTTTCTGGATTGTGAATATGAATTTTTATTAAACTAATAATCTAATTTTCTGAAGTTCTGTAATTAATTGTTTTTTATTTAATTGTATTTTCTCTGTTTTCAATTTCTTTAATTTTTTATTTAGTCCATAGAATTATGGACCCAACGAAAATCACAGATTTTCGAGGCTCCATTTTCTTACGAAAATGGACCTGTCGGGAATCGCACCCGAGACTCCTCCGTGCAAGGGAGGCATTTTACTACTAGACTACAGGCCCCGAGCATATAGACGAGACAATATTTTTATATTTATCTACAAGTCTATGTGCGAGTTAAATTTTTTAGCCTGTACTAGTTTTTAAATCTTCTCAAACTTTTTATTTGAGATTCATTTTTAATTATTATTTGGCAGAGTTTCTTGGAGAGTCTTTGTGATATCTCTTACAGCTCCTCTTATTCGCTCAATTTGAGCAATAGTTTCTAATACATACTCATCAACTTGCTCTTGAGTTAATCTTTCTTCTCTCTTTCCATATTCGCAAATTACATATTTCACATTATTTCCATTCTTTATATATAATCCTGTGATTTTTTGGTCTCTTAATACTTCAATAGGAATTCTTTCATCTTTTCCTATGTCAAATATTCCAATTTGTGGTATCATATTTTTCTCCTACCACCTCTATAAAAAATGTAAGGCTCACTCGTCAAAATATTTTAGGAGGTGATCCCACTGCAGGTTCCCCTACAGTGACCTTGTGTTGACTTAACCTGCCTTGTCTTACAAAGGTTTGTCTTAAAAAAAGCCTCACCAATGCAAAACTCGGTTGGTTTGACAGGCGGTGTGTGCAAGGAACCGGGACATATTCACCGTTCTATGCTAAAGAACGATTACTACGGATTCCAGCGTCATGAGGCTGAGTTTCAAGCCTCAATCTGAACTAAGCTAAATTTTGGAGATTAGCTTCTCTTTTCAGAGTTGCATCTCACTGAATTTAGCATTGCCGCGCGCGTGTCGCCCAGGGCATCCGGGCCGTACTCACCTAACGTTGCCCACACCTTCCTCCTTGTTACCAAGGCGGTCTGTATAGAGTGCTTCTTCATCAGATAGCAACTATACACATGGGTCTCGCCTGTTACCTGATTTAACAGGTCATCTTTGTCGGAGCATTCCTTAGCAATTATAGTTTTTCTTTTGCTGAGGATTTTCCTCTAAAAAGAAAATGCTCTCACGACACAGGCTGACGTCGGCCATGCAACTCCTCTAGGCGTGTCAGGTAAGCCCTTCAGACTGACCTTCATTCTGCCTTCGGTCCTGGTGAGGTTCACGGTGTAGAATCTAATTGAACCGCACGCGTCACCCGTTGTAGTGCTCCCCCGCCAATTCCTTTAAGTTTCGGCCTTGCGACTATACTTCCCAGGTAGCACACTTTTCAGCTTCCCTTCAGCACTGAAACCTCCCGAGGAGGTCCCAATGTTTAGTGTGCAGTGTTTACGGCTAGGACTACATGGGTATCTAATCCATTTTGCGCCCCTAGCTTTCATCCCTCACTGTCAGAACTGTTGTTGTGAAGTGCCTTCGCTCTTGTTAGTCCAACCAAGATTAACGTATTTTACCACTACCTTGATTGTACTCTTCACATCCCCCAATCTCAAGTAATACAGTATCTCTTGCTCGCTCTGACCTTAAGAGGCAGAATTTCACAAGAGACTTATAAAACAAGCTACGGATGTTTTAGACCCAATAATTATGGCTGCAACTCGGACCGCCGGGATTACCGCGGCGGCTGGCACCGGTCTTGCCCAGTCCTTATTCATCAGCTTTTTTACAGCTAACAAAAGTTTCTCTATACGAGAAACACTCTGGTTCGCTTTGTCATACTTGCGTACATTGCAAAATATCCCTAACTGCTGCACCCCGTAGGGCTAGGAATAGTGTCTCAGATTCCTTCTCAGGGCCTCTCCGCAAAGAGCCCTTATGGATCATTGGCTTGTTGGTCTTTTACACCAACAACAACCTAATCCACCGCAGCCCCATCTTTAGGTAATTTTCAAAGATAACTCTTTCCAGAAATTGTCTTCTATCAGGTATTAATCTCACTTTCGCGAGGATATCCCCGACCTAAAGGCAGGTTAGCTACGTGTTACTGAGCAGTTCGCTCTCTCTCGAGAAACTTGCATGTCTAAGTGCAAACCAGATAGCCGCAGCCTCCAGCAGGATAAACTGGATTTTATCTTTTCTATTAAAAAGATACAAAGCCTTACTCCTAAATCGACGATAAACTAGTAAGTTTAAAATAATTGTTAGCTAAAAGTAATTTTACTGATAACAAACTTGAATTATCATCAATTAATTTTTTCTCTTAGCTAAAATAAAGAAAAACTTACTAGAATAGAGCCTTACATACATCATATCTTACAATAATGTAAGACACTCATTCTAGCTTCAAAATTTTTTAAATTTTGACAGCCATCAGAAATTTTTTTAAAGTAAATTTCTGAAGTTTCTGAATTTAACATTTTCAGTAGAATTTCTATTTTTATTAAGTTTATAAATCTTTCGATGAGCTTTCAAATTCCGAGGAAGAAGTCAGGATAGGGAAAAAATTAAATAGTACACAAAATTTAAAATAATATGATAGATTTTGAAAATGAAAAACAAGAGAACATAAAGAAAGGAAAAGAGGTAGAGAGCTATTTTAAAAAATGGTTAGACAAACACAACATTCCTTATCTATATATTCAACAAGATACAGAGACTTTCTCTCTAACATTTAACAAATTTCTTGCAGGAAAACGTCCAGATTTCATGATTTTAATTCCTAATGTTGGTTTTATTCTTATTGACGTTAAGTATAGAAAAATAAATCCCCAATACAAAACTTACCCTTTAGATAGCGAAGAAACAAAGCAGTATTCTTCTTTGCAAAGAAAATTTAATTTGCAGGTTTGGTACGCAATTTCAAATGAAGAGCTAGGCTATAAAACATGGCTTTGGATTCCGAACACAAAAGTTCTTGAGTTAGGAATAACAGAGCAGATTTCTTCTGTCTCAAAAGAAAAATTTATCCCAGTTCCAATAAATAACTTCAAACAAATTGCAGATAATGATTCCTTAGGCAGACTTTTCGAGGATGTTTAGAAATTACCGATATAGAAAAGGAAGTTATGGAGATATTGATACAAAAAATGTTTTTGTTATGTCAGAGAAATTAAACTGCATCCTTTAGGATGCAGAAGTTGCAAAGTAACTTCAGATTTCTCTGAGCAACCGAAAATCTATCAGATTTTCGGGGGCAGAAAATTTCACAATTCAACAAAAAATTTTCTGCATCCAAAAAACTCACAAACCACACATCTCAGAAATCAAAGATTTCTGATGATTGTCAGGAATTAGAAATTCCTGAAGCTTTAGTGTGTGGTAAACTCTTCAGAGTTTTTTTGATGCTCTACATTCTACAAAACAAATTTGCAGAGATATTACAAAATATAAAGAAATTACAAAGACGAGAACAGTTACAAGATACAGAACAGAAACTAAATGTGAATAATTTTCACCAAAAAACCTTAACCAGAACTTTCCAAATCAACAAAATCCTCAATTTTTATTTTTTCCTTACTTCCTCTTGCTTTTAAATATTCTCTAGTTATCAAATAAAAAATTAATCCTAAGCTTTTGCCAGACTTATTGTTGCAAGGAACAAAAAAATCAATGTTAAAAGCATAGTTGTTAGTATCGCACAACGCAAAAACTTTTTTATTAATTTTTTTGGCGTCATGTAAAGCATTCTTATCTAGCCAAGGATCGCAAATAAAAACAAGCTCTGTTTCAAAAAAATTAGGCAAAGTAATATTAGTCAAAATTCCTGCAGGATATTTTTTAGTGAAAACTCTAATCCCTGTCAATTCAGAAAATTTTTCTACAGCTTTCCATCCAGCCTCTCTTTTGCATACCACAACAAAATCTTCTGGATTATATTTTTTAACTAACTCCATTAACTCCTTTAATTTTTGGTCAATAAAATTAGTGTTTATTATTGCTATCCCATCATTTCTTCTTCTATAAACAAAAGGCCTTATATGAGGAGTAATAACTTTTGTGCCAACATGTATTCCAGCTTTTACATAATCTTCTATTGGAACTAGGGTTTTTTTCTTTTCTTTTTCCTCTTCTCTCGCCTCTTCTAACCTCTCTTTTATATCTTCTACTTTAATTTTTTCGGCTAATTTTTTTGCTTTCTCTTCTAACTCTTTCTTAGTTATTTTTGTCTTTTCTTCTTTTTTTTCCTCAAGCTCTTTAGCTTTTTCCTCTAATATTTTTCTTGTTATCTTTTTCTTTTCTCCTTCTTCTTTTTTTCTTCTTTCTATTTTTTCATCTACAACTTTTTCAACTTTCTCCTCTTTTCCATTTAATTTTTTTCTTGGCATTTTAGTGTTGAGAAAATATATCAAAACCAATATCTATGCTAGGATATTCTTCTTCCTCTTTCTTCTTTTTCTTTTCTTTTCCTTCTAATTCTTTTATTTCATCTTTTGAAGTCTCAATTACATTTTCAGCTATTTCTTCTATTTCTTTCTTAACTTCCTCAGCAACTTTCTTTTTTCTTGGCATTTTTGTTTTTGTAAATTTAGTAATAAAAAGTGCAGGAGTTGCTCTGCATTATTTCAGGCAGTACCTGCTAATTAAATTATTTAAAAGAAAAGGGTTTTTAAAGGTTTAGATTTTTGTGCTGTGCTGAAATCCTCAATTAAAAATTAAATAACCCGATTTATCTTATATTAATTTTTTATTTAGAATAATTAACAAATTATATGAACTTTAAAATAAGATTTTGTCAAAGCTGGTTAGCATAAATTATTTCCGTGGTTGTTGTAACTATAGAGGATTTTTAATTTTCTCTTGCATCTTCCTACTATTCTCTTTCTATATTTTTAATTTTCTATTAGCTAATATAATTTACCATATCCATGCATCTATCTTCAACAAAGATATTATCAAGTAAAAAGATGATACATTATGTCAGAAATTGAAAACTATATCCTTTAGGATGTAGTCATAGCAAACAATACTATTTTCAATTTCTGATCACATCAGAAATTCTCCCCGTTCGTTCGAATTTCTGAATGCCATCAAATTTTTTAAATTTGAGGTCCTAAAAACAAGTACCTGAAATAAAAAGCATTTTTCAATCTTATTATTTATTACTAAAATGCTTTTTATTTGTAACAAACCACACACTTTAGTGTGTGGTGGCACTTGTTTTTTTGATTAAAAATAATAGATTTTACAAGGGTAAATTGGATTTAGTTAATTCTAGATAGGAAATGTTTAAAGGAAACTTAATTTATTATCGATAAAATGAAATATCATCACCTGTCAAGTTTACAGAACCCAAATAGAAACCTTACTGAATGCAACTCTTATATTTTTCTATATTTTTCCTGTACAGAACTTTACAAAAAAGTTTTTCCAAAATATCAAGAAAGCTTTCTTCCTCAACTTTCTCAGCTTCCTCCTCCTTAATTTCTTCTTCGCTTATTTCTGTTTTAGAAGGTTCTTCTAAAACTTCCTCTACTTTTACTTCCTCATTTCCTAGTTCAGATTCTAATTTTGTTTTCCCTTTGCAACAATAAGCTTTTCCTCCTCCTTGATTATCATTTTTTATATTAACTCCTGCACCAACTAAAATCTGCCTGTCCTCTGGGCAAAGTGTAAGCTTATAATCTTTGTTTGAGTCTTTCCAATAGCTTGTAACAGCACAAGAATATAACTCTAAATTTTTAGCTTTGCAACAATAAGCTTTTCCTCCGGATTGATGGCTGTATTTAACTCCAAAGCCAACTCCCTTCATTATAGATTGTGTTGGACAATAAGTTAGCTTATAATCCTGGCTATCTTCTTCCCAAAAACTTTCCTCTCTGCAATCATACAACTCTATATTTTTAGCTTTGCAACAGTAAGCTCGACCTCCTGATTGATAATCTTTAGTGACAGCTATACCAATTCCTCTCATTATAGGTTTATCATCAGGGCATAAAGTTAATTTCAAGTTCGAGTTATCCTTGTCCCATTTTCCAGTTTCTTCACAATCATATAATTCCAAATCTTCCAAATAAGTTTCTGTTGTCTTTCCTGTAATTCCAAAGCTAGTAATATTCAGCACGTCAGAAACAATAAAAAATAAAGCTAAGGCAACCAACATAATAATTATTATTAAGAGCTTTTTCATCTTAAACCTCGCAAAAGTTTATGAGGCAAAAACCTCGGTTTTTCCATGTATAGACTAGAGAAAAAGAGTATATAAATTTTTTGTAAACAAAAAAATTTATCAGTTAAGATTAGCTATCTGAATAAAAACTAAAAAGCATTCCAGCAATCTTGCGTGAAAAGGAATCTTCAATCAATTATACACACTTTCCATACTCGCATTTATTCTCACATTTATGTATATCAGTCTTGACTTGCCCTAAATTGTTGCAATATCTCTCGCTCAAATATATCTTATCTAAACACAAATCATCCTCGCATTTTTCTTCAACACAAACTCTTCCTTTAACATCATATCTCAAGCCAGTATCAGAATCAACACAGCTAACATTAGATGCTGCTTGCGTACAAGCCCCATCTTTACAACCATTTTCACAAATATACCTCTTAGTCCTTATTCTATCATAAACAGTGCAATAATATTCAGACAATCTTTTATATTTTCCTAGTGTTTTTTCTTCATAGCAATAATCAGTATATTCTTTCTCATTTCCTCTATACGAATAGAAAATTGTACCTTTCTCGTATTTATTTAAACCGCCATCACTTTCCCTACAAATTCTATTTGTGCTTTCAAACACCTTGCCACTAAGCTCGTATATTGAAGGAACAGCTAAAGCAAAAGCAAAAACTATCAGAACTATCGAGATTGCCACGTAAATATTTATTTTTTTCATCTTAAATCTCCCTGAAAGCAAAACTTGATTTTTCCATTTCAAATCTTCCCAGAGTTTTTTATCTACTTATAATTTGCTGTCTCTATAATTGTCTTATGATTTCAAATCACTCTACTCCTAATTTCATTTTTTAATTTATTTTTTATTTACTAAAATGAAATTACTCGTCTGACACCAAATCTGCCACACCTTCTGCGCAATAACCTATTCCATTCTCATCTTCTAAACAACCGCTCTCGCAGAAATATCTTCTCGTTGCTATCTTATCAAGGCAATAATACTCTTTTAAGTATTTCTCTGGTCCTATGTTTGACCTGGAATAACACTCATCTCTATATGTCAGATCACTTTTCTCATAACTAACAGTTCCTGCTGTCATAGGATCATCTCCATTATCACTATCTATACATTTCCCAAGAACGCTCTGTCCTGTAAAGTTACTAACTGCAATTACCAAAGCAACAACTATTACTATTGCAACAACAATATACACATTCCTCTTTTCCATTTTGAATTTAATAAGTTTACAATATGAATTTAGTCAGGCAGTATGTCATAACCTCCACTAGCACAATAACCCTCTCCTTCTACATTCTCTAAACAACCATTAAAGCAGTGATACTCTCTGTTTCTCATTTTATCAAGACAATATCTCTCTCTAACATATTTTTTCTCGCCAACATTTCCCCAAGTATAACACTCATCCTTATATATCAAATCACTTTTCTCATAACTAACAGTCCCAGGAATTTCTGGAGCATCTCCTCCATCAGTATCCTTACATTTTCCAAGAACACTCTGTCCAGTAAATCCTGAAAATGACAAAACCAAACCAACTACTAAAACTATCACAGCAACGATATACAAACTCTTTTTTTCCATTTTATTCTCTATTCATCCTAGTATTTAAACTTTTCTAAATTAGAAAAGTTTTATGTCAGAAAAATAAACTGCAACTTTTAAGTTGCAGATAGTTGCTTTGCAATGTCAAAAATCTTTTATGGATTTTTGATCACTATCAGAAACTTCGTTTCTGAAGCTATCAGATTTTTCTG
>Ga0209541_10015058_pt1 | contig 11605 bp, 14 predicted proteins | sample RifCSPlowO2_01_FD_184027 | JGI IMG/M metagenome (GOLD analysis project Ga0209541, IMG submission 184027) | Groundwater microbial communities from Rifle, Colorado - Rifle CSP2_plank lowO2_0.1 (SPAdes) (version 2) | ecosystem: Environmental > Aquatic > Deep subsurface > Groundwater | place...
ATGAGAACACTATATTATATGCCGTCATGAAAAACAAAAAAACCTCGCCACGAGAACGAGATCAAAATTCAACAAGAAAAACATCATCGAGAGTAGAAATAATAAAACCGTCGCGACTTCTGAAGAGCACTCCCTGAATGGTCACGCCCAACCAATACTTACTCTCAATGACTTGCCCCTCAAAAAGACGATGGTGTTCCGAACCCCACGCAAGCTTGAAGATCTTGATCTCGACAGTCGTCGGAGCAAGCAGGACAGCGTAATCCGCATCATAACATGTAACCGTCGCATACATTGGCTTTCGTGACTGAAACAGCAAGCAGAGGTCATCCAAAAGCGGTCCGTGGATGGAAATGATACTTCTTTACCCATGATGAATTAACGGCTTCTTGTAGTGTAAGGAGCATAAATATCCTAAAAGGATAGGCAAAAACTGTCCTAATGTAAAGATGATTTCATTTTGTTTTCATTATTCAAATCTAGTTTGGATTTTAAAATTCTTCGATTGTGAGTGCGTATACGATGACAGTTTGCACATACGAGTTCACAATTATTTATTTCTGCTTGAAGCGTCTTTATACTTAAGATATGTTGACTGTAAGAAGCAACATCAAATTTCTTTTCCTTAATATGATCAAAATCTAATACGTGAGGATATGGACTTCCTGAAAAACCACAATCAACACAGCTTCTCTGTATCTTAAAGTCATTGATGAATTTTTGCAATTTTTTTTTAAGTTTTTTTACAGCAGTGATATGTTTCGACCTATTTTTTGGATACCACACTTCACGCATGTATCGTGAGTGATACTTCTTACTTTTTTCTTTATCCTTATAGGGCACACTTAAATAGTATCATAAATCTAAAAATATTTATGACTCCTAATCAATTATTTTAAAAAGATGCCTTCTGTAGAGTCCTGCTTTTTTTCTTGTTGCGGGGGCCAGAATTGCACTGGCATCTCAAGGTTATGCTGTACCGCTGCGATTTTCATCGCTTCGCCTCGGGCGAATTTGTGGTCTGGACTATACCTTCATCCCTTCCTGCTAGCAGGAAGGGAGCTCGTCGTCTAGTCTCTACACCTTCCCCTCCCTAGTTTTGATTTTATTGAAATTTCTAAAAACCAAAACTAGGGAGGGGCTTGGCTCGGTATTGCCATGCACCTATGTGCGACAGGTTTCACCGAATTTGGCGAGCGTTCCATGATGCATTACTACTTCATGAGCCCATTTGAGCCTTGCGAATTACTGTTACTCTACCCCGCGATGGGATGTGGCACATTGTACGCATTTCTAGCCCACCTGCAAGCACGACTGGTTGACATCTTTTCCAGTCCTGCTATTCTGGAAATAGGTAATATATAAGGTGTATCAAGAGTGTGAAGATACAATCCTAAACCATATGCTCACGCATTGGTCGGACAAAAGGGTTATGGCCCGACGCTTCACCGGCAACCGAGCACCACTTCCGTAAACTACTGTTAGATTTTAACTATGCCGTTTAGGCACATTTATTTCCCGCAGTAAAGTAAGCGTAAGTGGTGCTTCGGTGCCAATTCCATCCCCGCTTCGCAGGGAAAGATACTTCTCGAAAATCTCGAGACTGTTTTTGGAAATCTCCTTGATACACCGCCCGAATGGGCGGTGTATTTGTTATGAAACAGTTCATTGAAAGGAAAATATGTATAGCAAAACAAAAATTGATGAGAAAGAGGAGTTCCGGATAAGAGAGACAAAACACGCTCACGCTTGTCCCGTCTGTGGAAAAGATTCCGGCACTATAAAGGAACTCGTGAAAATCGGCATATATCGAGTATTCCGAGGATCCTGGCCAGCAGGAAGTTCTACACGCATAGAATACGGAACGATAAGCAAAAGATTCGTGGAGGTAATCTGCCCTCAAGCGAACTCCAAGTGGCACAGAAGGCTAGAGAAAGAAATTAAAAAATTGCGAGAAAAAAACGAAAAAAATAAGAGCGATAAAGCCAATTGAAAAGAGAGGAAAATATGGAAAATAGCCCAGAAGAACTCATCGATCTTCGAATAAATCCGCCGAAGTATCCTGGAAAATACAGGTGTTTACAAGTATACCAGTGCCGCGTATGCGGATGGATGACAAACGGATTCAACATGGACTGGGCGGGACTTCCATCTCAAGACTGCCCTTATCTACGTAAAGATTGGCTTTACGAGTTAGAGAGGAAAGTGGTACATGCAAAGCTTCCACACCCTAAATCATATGCGGAAGAATTACAGAAAGAGATTGAGGCTGAAAGATCCATTCACTCAAAAGAAATTACTAGCGACATTGTCGGTAATCCTGATTTTTCCCAAAAGAAAAACGGGCTTATTGCTCATCAGTTTCTAGGTTCGGGTGAATTCATTGGAAAATTTTGAATTCTAAAAGAAAAATATATGAGTTACAGAAAAGTCTATTCCAATGATGTCTCCTGCAAAAACGTAAACGCTGCCGAATACGGACGGAAACCTATTCTCTGTCCAGTATGCGGGCAAGCAAGCACAATCATGCGTCTCAAAATAACTCGTAATGGAGTTGCAATCTACTCATGGATTGCCGCAGACACCGATGATCTATCAACCGAAGAAATTCTGGAAGGATTTGTTTGTTCTTCTGCAAAAGAAGAATGGCACATCGTAAAGAAACATGAATTGCGGCGGTCTGGCGAACTAAAGGATACACAATATAGAGACGGCTACATGTACCACGATGGTTTTCGCGAGTATTAAGAAAAACAACTTCTACGGAGTCAGGCCTCGTAAGATGACCACAAAAGGCATGAAAGTTTGGGATAGACACGAATGGAGATTCCGTTTTAGAGAATATGGAAAACAATTCGGAACCCCGCACGGCGTTTGTATTCCAAAATCAAGAATTAGTTAAACAAAAAGTGATTACCGCCAAAAACTCGGCGGTTTTTTATTTCCGTAAAAGAGAGAGTGTACGATATATCGTACACTCACAACTTAATTCCAATGCCACAGGACCTTACGATATATCGTAAGGTTTTTTCTTTTTCCATTTTTACCTTCCTAACTAACAAACTTCCCAACTACCCAACTTCTTGATTCCTATACTCACACTGATACTACCTTCCCCATACTAAATACTCTATACCAAATACTATATACTTTTTAGATATACCGGTACTCCTCAAACACTTCCCTATACATATTCACCACCCTTCTTGCTTCCCGATGGCTAATGACAAAATCCCCCCCTTCGTGCGCGATGAGATTTCGAATCTTATGCGCTTCCCACGCTTTATCGATTGAATTCATATCGCTTTTTTCCACTTTTTTTAATTTCTCTCCCAGAGTGTCACCGTGATAGCCGAGGTTCTCCATAAATTCGTCGAGCATAATGTCGGCTTCAAGAATCGCAAGTCTCCAGTCATTCGCATTCGCGGATTCGACGTGCTCCATGACACGCTTCCATTTCACATTCTCCTGCTTCATCGGTCCTGAAGAGATTGCGGTGGTGATTGGCGTCGCTTCAGGTTCCATCTTGCGCAACGCCTCGTCAAGCGCAATCTCGTCCTTGCGTGTTCTCGCCTTCAACATCTCACTCTGGCGTATAAGTACATAGATGATTGCGAGAATAAGTCCGAGCGAGACAAATACAGCGATAAATTTGAAAATAAACCAAAATGAATAGAACCAATCGAAAAAAGAAATTCCTTCGGAAGAATTTGCAAGAAATCGTTTCAAGAAGACGATGAAACTGCCAAAAACATCCGGAATGGGCGCACCGGGAATTGTTTCAGCAAAATCAGTTGTTGTAGCGGAAGGAGGCATGATTATTCGTTATTAAACCTTTTTCCGACCTCAAAGAGATGTTCTTCTCTATTCCACGGAGCCGCAAACTGAATTCCAAGCGGCAATTTTTTTCCTCCAACTTCCTTCGTGCCGAAAGGCACTGAAAGCGCCGGAACGCCCGCCAAGTTTGCCGTTACAGTAAAAATATCTTCAAGATACATGGAGAGCGGGTCATTATCTTTTTCGCCGATAACGAATGCGGGCGTCGGGGCGGTTGGCGTGAGAATCAAATCAACTTCTTGAAACGCCGTGCGAAAATCTTTGCGCAGCATTTCTCGCGCCATGTTTGCCTTGTTATAATACGCATCATAATATCCGGCAGAAAGAATATAGTTGCCGATAAGAATTCTCCTCTTTACCTCCTTCCCAAAACCCGCGCTCCTTGTTTCGAGATAATCAGACAGAAGGCCATTCCCCCCGTCTTTATGCAAACCGTATTTTACACCATCAAATCGAGCGAGGTTCGACGACGCTTCCGCGGGCATAATAATGTAATACATCGCAAGAGCGAATTTCGCGTGGGGCAATTTGATATCTTTGGTCTTGTAACCAAGCTCCTCTAGTTTTTTTACCGATTCATTAAAATTCTTAAATACAATTGGATCGAGTCCAGTCTCACTTACCAAATCCCCGGGGATTCCAATAGTCATCGGCACTCGCCCATCGGAAGCGGCGCGCAGGCTTGTTGTGTTATCAAGCGCATCGCTTCCTCGAATAACATCAAAAAGGATTTCAGCGTCTTTTACCGATCGGGTGAGCAAGCCAATCTGATCTAGTGATGAGCCCATCGCAATCAGCCCATAGCGCGACACAGCTCCATAAGTAGGCTTCAGTCCTACTACGCCGCAGTAAGATGCCGGCTGACGCACCGATCCGCCCGTGTCCGAGCCAATCGCCGCCGTGGCGCTTCCCATTGCGACAGCGGCCGCAGAACCTCCCGAGGAGCCTCCTGATACGCGCGCGTGGTCGTGCGGATTACGAACGGGACCATAGGCAGAGTTTTCGTTCGACCCGCCCATCGCGAATTCATCCATATTCGTTCGTCCGATAAAAATAGCTCCCTCGGCTTTCAGCCGCGCTATGGCGGTCGCGTCATAGGAAGCCCGGTAGCCCTCAAGAATTTTCGACGCCGCGCCAGCTCGTTTGCCTTTTATCAAAATATTATCCTTAACCGCAATCGGCACCCCGAGAAGTTTTCCATCACCGCCCGATTTAATTTTTTTATCGGCCTCCCCGGCTTCATAAAGGACATCATCAAATACTTCGAGGTACGCGTTCAGTGAAGCATTTTCTTTTTCAATCGTTGCCAAATATGCCTGAACAAGCTCTGTCGAGCTCAACTCTCCTCGGCGAAAAGCCTCACGAATACGGTCTATTGTGAGCGTCTTAGTATCGCGTTCCATATTATTCAAGAATCTTTTTAACTTCGACGTGGCTCCCTTTCCTGCGGGGAACTGCGCTTAGAATTTCTTCAGAATATATTCCCGGTGCGTCGGGTTCCCCATCACGCCGCAGAGTACCGGTAGGGCTGTCCGTGCCGCGCTCGACGGTCTCTATTTTTTGAATTTCTCCGACATAATCCAGTATTGAAGGTAAATCCTTCTGCATAACCTCTAATTCCTCCGCCGAAAGTTCAATCCGCGAAAGCTCCGCGAGTTTTATTATGTCTTTCCTCTCAATCATGCGCCGAATAATAGCACGTTTTTTAGACCTAAACTATGAGCCTTCACAGTGATTTTCTCGCCAAAAATAGACGAAATTCCTCTTCGGAAAGTATTGGAACGCCGAGCTCTAAAGCCTTATCGTATTTCGAACCGGGTGATGTTCCGGCAACAACGAACGAGGTGTCTTTGGAAACGGCGCTTGAAATCTTGCCTCCGCGTTCGCGAATAAGCTCCACAGCTTTATCCCGAGAAAAAGCAGTAAGCGTTCCCGTCAGCACAAAACTTTTACCTTCGAGCAGACGATTGGCTTTTCTGACGACACGCTCGAGAGTAATGTGCCGAAGCAAGTGTGCGACAAGCATTTTATTTTTTTTGTCCTGAAACCAATGCTTTATTGACTCCGCAACTACCGGGCCTATTCCGTCTATCGCCAGAAGTTCGTCGAGACGAGCCGTTGCAATTTTTTCGACTTTCCCAAATTTTTCCGCGAGGAGCACCGCGGTCTCTTCACCGACATGATCGATTGAGAGACCAAAAATAAATCGCGCTAACGTTACCCTCCGAGCACTCTGAATTGAATGAATCACATTATCCGCTGATTTTTCCGCAAAACGCGGAAGTGTGAGAATATCTCCCTTGGTAATCTCAAAAAAATCAGAAGGCGAAGACACAAGATTTGCCGCTACCAGCGCATCAATGATTTTCGGGCCAAGCCCGTCAATATTAAAAGCCTTTTTTGATGCAAAATGGTAGAGGCGTCTTTTGTTTTGTATAAACGAATCCTTGTTCACACAGCGCCATGCCGCTTCCCCCGGAATTCTCTCAATTGATCCATCGCCTCCACAAGCTTCGACTTTTTTTGGAAAAAGATAGGCTTTTTCGCCTCCGCTCCGCATTTCAGTCATGACTTTTACAATTTCTGGAATTACGTCCCCGGCTTTTTGCAAAATGACCGTATCGCCAATACGAACATCAAGACGCTTGATCTGATCCTCATTGTGAAGTGTTGCGCGAGAAACAGTCGAACCCGCGACTGACACAGGCCGAAGATGCGCAACGGGCGTAAGTACCCCCGTTCTTCCAACCTGCAAGACAATATCCTCGACGGCGGTCGTTACCTGTTCCGCGGGAAACTTGAATGCAATCCCCCATCTCGGCGCCTTGCCGGTATAACCAAGCGCTTCCTGAAATTCACGTTCATTTACCTTTATAACAACGCCGTCAATCAAATAATCCTCTTTTGGCGCTTTCTTTTGCCACTCTTGCCAATACTCGAAAATGTCAGCAACACCCGCGCAAATTTTGCGATGAGAATTTACCTTAAAACCGAGCTCTGAAAGTAACAAAAGTTCCTTCTCTTGAGTAGAAGGAAGGGTTGAGGAAAAACGAGCAACATCATATATAAATGTGTCGAGATTGCGCTCCTTTGCTATTCGCGCATCGAGCTGGCGAATTGAACCAGCCGCGGCATTTCGCGGATTTGCAAAGGCGGGCTCGCCGATTTTCTTCCTGTCTTCATTGATTCGCTGAAGTTCTTTCTTTCCAAGCCAAACTTCTCCTTCGACAATAATATCTACCGGCTTTTCCAGACGGAGCGGCACCGAATCAATAGTGCGAACATTATGAGTCACATCCTCGCCGATCTTACCGTCTCCTCTCGTGGCGGCAGTTACGAGAAAACCTTTCACATAGGTAAGGACGATTTTGAGTCCGTCAATTTTAAGTTCGACTACATACGTCGGCGAAACATCGCGCCCCAGAGAATTTTTCAACATCCTTTTTATTCGAGCGTCGAAGTCGCTAATATCTTTCTTTGAAAATGCGTCGTTAAAAGACCATTGCGGAACTTGATGGGAAATTTTTTTAAATTCCGGCAAGGGCGTCCCCGCAACCCGCTGGGTCGGCGAATCGGGGGTAATAAGCGCCGGATACAGTGCCTCAAGATCAACCAATTCTTTTTTCAGAGAATCAAGAGCTTCGGCGGAAATCTCCTCGCGATCGAGTACGTGATAATTATAACGATGTTTTTCTATCGTCTTTCGCAAAACAGCCGCGCGTTCTAACGCCTCTTTGGGAATGGCTTTTTTATTCATAAATATGGCTCGGACGATTTCTAGTAAGTAACCCTCAATGTCCTTTGTACCCTACGAACCGTAGTATCGCAACTTGAAAAACCGTCAGCGGTAATTGTCGTGCCGATAACGAAATTCACAGGGTCAGTTACCACTCTTTCAACCGATACCTTCGCGGCGGCCGCGTCGTTTATACATGCTCCAGTATTGCTGAAAATAACGCTGAATTCACAGCGGCTAAGAGTCGTCAAAAGGTTGTAGGTACAAGCGGCCGGACTGACAGCTTGCAAATCAATTGTGGTGTTTGAACATTTTATAACATCAGGCAGTGCTCCCAGAAACGTGCTTGATGCAAAAGAGCTGTCTTCACCGGACGTTATATTCAAATCCCAAAAGAAAGCGCACTCTACTGCGGAATCAGCCGCATATATGGCGCGTTGCGATTCTCCGACGGAGCCGGTCAAGATTATATCCTTAATACTCAAGTTATAGATAGAAGCGCCAATCGAAAGCAATAAGCTTGAAATCAAGACGGCATATAACACAGTGAACCCGCTTTTATTATTTTTTTCGTTATTTTCAATTTTCATATTTTTGAAACTTCCTCGCACTGAATTATGGTCAATCTGACACGGTAAACTTCAAATCCGCGCCTTCGAAATCAATCGCACACTCACTGCCATTTCAATAAAGTTTCAGTCAGCGTGTACGTCCGATCAAAAAGTCCCGTCTTCCAGTGAACCTTAACGGTTACCACCGCTTCGTCGGAAAGATTACGGGAATCCTGAAAGACGATATTAGCCTCCCTTCGAAACTGCGTGGCGACCCCGACAGCATAACCGTAAACTCCCCCGTTCGCGTCGTCGCGTTTCAAAAACTGACATTGCGCCTCTCCGGCGCACGAAAGCGCGGAACCGGATACGGTGAAGCGTTTCGTCGTGTCGATTGCACACCATTTGTCGGCTCCGACGCAATTCATTGCAATATCTGTCGCTCCGGCGCCCTGATCTTTGGTCAACCAAGCCGTCGCAGGATTCTCATCATATCCCTGGAGCGCGATGGTATCTCTCGCTTCACGGATCCATTCCACCACATCTTGGGCAAGATATGCGGCAATTATTCTATCTTTTGCGAAAAAAGATGAAGAAAGACCCTTTTGGGCAATTGTTACAGGCCCCGCTATGGAGAACGTCAGAATAAATATGGCAACAAATGTCTCAACGAGCGTAAAGCCGTTCTTTGTTGTCTTATTATTTTTTTGCCGGATCGTAAAATTCATAAAGTTAAATTATCTCATCAAGTCCGCGTTTAGTAATACTCGTTTGAATGACAAAATCCGTTTGTTGTCCGGGCTTATCTCCCGCCTTTCCTTTAAGGACAATGAACATGCGCGGTTGAACCTGGTCTGTCAAGCCTCCTGTTGTCGAAATTTTCGGATACATACCACTCACTACGAAACGCAGACTTTGCACAGAAACTTCCGCCGCGGTAATAGGCGTCTCCGCTCCGCTGTCTCCGATTTTTTGAACGATTTGATTTGCGTTTGCACCGCTCCCAAGCTTATAGAGATATCTGCTTCCATCCGAATATTTGAAAGAAAACGTGCTTCCCGCTATGCAGTCATCTTTGCTTCCATCGCACTGGTATTCGGTACCGACGCGAGCGCGCCGAGACAGGTCTTCTAGCGCAAAGTTGATATTGTGCATAACGGAAGTAACCGACTGTGCCTTGCTATTCGCGCTTATGATGCTTATTAGCGCGCCCGTGCTTATGGTTACGACGGTTATAAAAAGCGAAGAGGCGACAATGACTTCAATCAGAGTAAAACCTTTTTTTTGATATTTTCGACTAAATGCAGTCTTCATATGTTTTTTTACAAACCGCAATCTGGCCGGTTGATTCGACACGAATGGTTTTTGCAGATTCCGGCTGTGATGCGGGCGCTATTTCTATCCACGCCGTAGAATACAAGCCCCCAAGATCGATTCCTTGTGATATGCCGTTCAAAAACATTCTGATACCGGCATTGGGATCAGGCCTTCGAAAAGCGATGTTCATCTCCTGAACGCTCGAGCTTGCGGTAAAACAAGTCGGCGTCGGATTTGTATCCCTCGCACAAAGTCTCTTAATCTGCATCGCGCTCGACACTTTCACGGTCTCAACAATCTGATCGTCCGTGGGAATATACCTGCCGTCGCCGACTGTGTTTCCCGCCGGCGGTATATCCGCAAAAACGATAAATCTTTTATTATTCGCCTCTGTCGCATCAAACTGAATTCCGTAGCCAACTGTATAATTTTGGCTTCCTGAAACCGTGGTTGGACGGACGCTTATCGCCGACACTTGAGCCTCTCGAATCCAGAGCGCGACGTCATAAGCGGCATTTATCACCAAAACACTGCCCTGAAAAGAATTGTAGCGCAGTAAAACTACTCCGGTCAGCGCCACGAAAATTCCGATCGTTACGACGGCCTCAAAGAGCGTAAACCCGTGTCGAAATTTTTTTACTTTAGAACGGAAGGTCAAAGAGATTGAGACTAAAAAAATACGCGATTGTAAACCCCAAGATAAGAAACGGCGCAAATGGTATCTCGCTCTTCATTGTAAGCCTATTTCTATTAGTACTCAACCGAGTTTTCCGCACCATGACTAACTGCCAGCACAGAGCAGAGAGCGCCCAAACGGCGCCAGCCCAAAATCCATACATCACCGCGCTAATGCCAAGTGGCAATCCGAGAAACCACCCAAAGGACACGACGAGCTTCGCGTCGCCGAGCCCGATCCACCGGCCGCGCGAAACGAGCCACAAAAGCACGAAAGGCAGTGCGACAATAATACCCGCGCTCCAATCGTTCGCATTTGGAAGTGAGAGATGAACTCCTTCGAAGAAAATTGAAAAAAGCGCCAGAATCGCAAGCGCATACGACGCGCCGTCAGGAATTATTTTGTGTTTCAGGTCATATACGGCTATGAAAACAAAGAGAGACAGAGCTGTCGCGTATAAAATAAAAGTCAAACTAAAGCCCTCTTTCAGATACACTCCCAAAAAGAGAATAGCGGTAAGTAATTCTACCGAAAAGTATTGCGGGGAAATTTTTGATCCGCATGTCCGGCATTTGCCCCGAAGCATCACATAACTCGCGACAGGAATGAGGTCTCGGGCAGAAAGTTCTCTTCCGCAAGAAAAACACATGGATCGGCCGCGAACGAATGATAGTCCGGTATTGTAGCGAAGTATCGCAACATTCAAAAAACTCCCGACGATTGCGCCCAAAATAAAAAAAATCGCGCTAAAGCAAATATTCTGTTCTAAAAATAACGTCTCCAAATCTTTTCTTCATACTAAATACTAAATACCATATACTACATACTATTCCTAGTATCTCCTCTCCTTCACATCGTAGCAAAGATCAGTTCCGGCTGGGGTCCCACCGGAACAATTGGTTGCATTTCCATGAAAATCTGGCGCTGACCCAGTGCAGATAGTGCGCATAGTTTGATCAGCGTCGTCCGAGAGAAGTCTTGAGTCATTTTCCATAACCGCTCCAAGATGATACCCGGAACATGAAGCGCCGGAGCCGGTGGTGGCATAGATGTACGCTCCGCCTAGAGGTGGCGCGGGAATCTCATGCACAAATTCCTTAGAAGGCGTAACAAGGCCGTCAAGTGTAGTCGGGTAGCCGCGATTTTTGTCGTAGTAAAGCTCAAGCCCAAGCTGGAGCGCTTGTAGATCAGAGACCCGCTTATTATCGCGTGATTTTGATTTGGACTGCGAGAGGTTTGCGATAATGACACTCATTAAAATGCCGAAGATTGCAATGACGACTAATAGTTCGATCAATGTAAAGCCATGATCATCCAGAGGGTACTTATGTTTTTTCAAAATTACCATAATGAGTGAATTATACCAATTTATTGATTGAATTTGTATAGAATAGGGGGAGATTCTTGAAACTTTCCTTCGCAACAAAAAATCCGGCAAAAACCGGATTTTTTGTTGCGATAAAGTCGATTGCAAAATTACGGACAAAC
>Ga0209541_10015059_pt1 | contig 11605 bp, 12 predicted proteins | sample RifCSPlowO2_01_FD_184027 | JGI IMG/M metagenome (GOLD analysis project Ga0209541, IMG submission 184027) | Groundwater microbial communities from Rifle, Colorado - Rifle CSP2_plank lowO2_0.1 (SPAdes) (version 2) | ecosystem: Environmental > Aquatic > Deep subsurface > Groundwater | place...
TAATTCTATTAGGAGAGGATTCATATCTCTCATTTCACCTTCTTCAGCACTTCGGCGATCACGTCATCTGGTTTCATGCCCTTGCGCTCCGCCTCGAAGTTCAGGATGATCCTGTGCCTGAGGATGGGATACGCCATGCTCTCGATGTCGCTGGTGCTGACATGGCTCCTGCCCTCGATGAGCGCGTTCGCCTTCGCCGCCAGGATCAGCCCGATGGACGCGCGGGGAGAAGCGCCGTACACCATGAGCTCCTTGTTCTTGCGCGTAGCTTGCACGAGCGTTACAGCCCTTTTCTTCAGGTCAGCCGCGATCGGCATCTGCCGCACCACCTCTTGAAGCGAGATGATGTGCGTCTTGTTCAGCATCGGCTTGAGCTTCACTTTCGGGTTTGCCTCGGTGTACAGGTCGACGATCTTCATCTCATCGTCAAAGCTCGGATAGTCGACGAGAATCTTCAGCAGGAATCGATCTTGCTGCGCCTCAGGCAAAGGATACGTGCCCTCTTGCTCGATAGGGTTCTGCGTCGCGAGCACGAAGAAGGGCTTGTCCAAGGGGAAGGTCTGCTTCCCCACGCTGACTTGCTTTTCCTGCATCGCCTCGAGCAGCGCGCTCTGCGTCTTGGGCGTGGCCCTGTTGATTTCATCCGCCAGCACGATGTTCGAGAAGATAGGGCCTTGCTCGAACCTGAACTCGCGCTTGCCCCGGTTCTCCTCGACGAGATACGTGCCCGTGATGTCGGACGGCATCAAATCGGGAGTACTCTGGATCCTGCTGAACTGCAGCTCCATCAGCTCGGAGAGCGTCTTCACAGCCAGCGTCTTCGCCAGCCCGGGTGCGCCTTCCAGCAGCGCGTTGGAGTCGCACAGGATGCAGATCAGGACTTGCTTGATGGTCTCGTTCTGTCCCACAACGACTTGGTTGAGTTCCTTGAACAGGTTGTCAAATGCAGTTTTATAGTTCTTCATCATGTTCTCCGCCTCTCGAAATATCGTTTGATGAGCAGCTGCTGGTCTTCCGTGAATTCGGATTCATATGCCGCGCCGCTTGAGATGAACGCTTCCTTGGGGAAGGAAGTGGAAAACGTAGCTTGAGGGTCGGTCACTTCGCTGAAGTCCAGCTCCGACCCTATGGGCGTGATTTCGACCGCGATCTTCTCTTCCCCGACTTGCATGAAGCTCTCCTCTGTGCCCGTGAACTGCCCTTCCTGGATCTCCTCCTCATTGGCCTGGTTGAAGCTCTCCCGCGCCGCGTCCATGACATCGGAAAAGTCCAGGATCTTCACGCCAGAGCTGGCGAGATACAGAGTGGCAGACACGGAAAAGATGAGCGCCAGCACGAGGATCCACACGTTGATTTGGGGGAGGAACGCTTTTAATTCCACTTGCTTGAGCCCTGTCACGACATCGTCTTCGAGGCTATCAAGCACCATGCTCTCCCTGTCTTTGTAATCGCGCGCCGTCCTCAGCTTCTCATTCAAGTCAGGGAAGCGCTCCTCGATGCGCCTCACCCTGTCGAACCGTGCCTGCACTGCGATGGAGGAGAAGAAATAGGCCGCCGCCGGGATGAGCGCGTACCAGATCGAAACGCGCACCAGGAACAGCGTCAGCGTGCAGAGCGTGTAGAGCACCAGCGTCTTCAGCAGGACAAAGAAAAAGTCGATCCTCCCGATGGAAGCGTTGATTTCCCGCAGGATGGAGTTCATGCGCTTCATGTGCAGGCTCCAGGATTGGCGTCGCAGACATCCTGATACTTGTCCTTATAGTACGCTACGTCAGACTTGAGGTCGCTGATTTCCGCCATCTGCTCCACCACTTGCGCCTTGGCTCCCACCAGCTCCGCGTTCTTCTGCGCCAGCTCCTCTCCCTTGCTCTGGAGCTCCTCCTGGAGCATCTGCTTGTCGGAAGTGAGCTGGGCGTTGTCGTCTTTGAGCTGGTTGTATTTCTGTGTCAGCGCTGTCTCGTCCTGCTGCTTGGTCTCCAAGTCTTTCACAGTCTGGTTCAGCCGCGACTTGTGCAGGAGCAGGTCATCCGTGACTTTCTGCAGGCTGGTGAGCTGGCGCGTATACTCGCTGGACAGGGAGCCGTAATTGGCCGTGTAATAGATGCCCAGGACAGTGATGGAGAGCGCCAGCACGATCAGCGCCATTAAAATCCCGAAATTCACGTTGCGGTGCAGGAAGCTCATGTCGCGACACGCTCTTGTCGTTTCCTTATGAACAGCTCTATTATAAATATTACCAAAGCCGCGCCCAAAGGCCAGAAGCTCAGGTCAAGGCGCTGCTCCTCCGTGCGCTTGGATGCAGTTGCCAATTGCTCGGCCAGGCCTTTCCCCAGCTCCACCATTCCTCCTCCGGTGAGCTTCGCCGCCTGCTCGAGTTCAGGCGCCGTGCCGAGGTTGAAATATTCCCGCGGCGCGTTCACCGCCACCACAGCGTCGAAGAACCTATAGAATCCTGGCTTGTCCGGCTGGAACGTGGCCACATACAGATCCTCGCCCTGCTTGGAGAAGGTGAGCTCCTTCGACGTGGGATATTTGAGCGATTTCACCCTGATCTCCGACCCCTCTCCCACATAGCTGTCCTTCACATCAATCTGCAGCTCTTTTCCCTTTTCAGGGTTGCCGACAGCGTAATTGATGGATCTGGTCAAAAGCTGGGAGTTCTGCCTCGATACAAGTTCTCCGGCCCATTGCTTCCCATCATCAGTCGCCAAAGTCACCACTCTTCCCAGGCCGAAATTCCAGGTGTTGAGCACCGGGTTGCCGTCGCCGGTAAAGATGAGGTTGCGCGCCCCCACTTTTGGGGTGACGAAGTTGATGCCGGTGATGCGGGCGTTCAAGTCCAGGTCCTGGGTGATGAAATGGTCCCTGTCCAGAATCGCGAGGTTGGAGCTACCTGAAAAGATCTGGTCCTTCGCCTCCGGCTTCCCGAAGAAGACGTTGAGATACTGGAATTCGCTGGGCTCGAAGTAATTGCCGCCGCCGATGTTCGCCAGCAGCCTGAGGTGCGGCCGGTTGATGTCAGTGTCTCCTGCGTAGAGCTGTGACGGGATCCCCACAGTATAGATGCGCACCCCTTTTGAGGCGAGCTTCTGCGCCATGAGCTTTGGCCCTGTCGGGATGTCCATCTTGCCCATCTTGCCGTCGGAGATGAGGATGATGTTCTTGCTCCCCTTCACTTGGTCGAGCGCGATGCCCGCCCAGAGCAGGCCTTGCGCCAAGTCAGTGCCCTGTCCCTTTCCAAGATGGGTGATGTCATATTTCAGGTTCTCCCTGTTCTCGGCCAGGGGCGCCGGTGAGGTCACGAGTTGGCCAACAGAAGCGAAAGCCACAAGCCCGACGCTGACATCGTCCCGGAACTGGTCGGCGATCTTGAGCGCGATGCCCTTGCCGAAATCGAGCGCCGTCTCCTCCGATCCTTTCTTGAAGGAAAAGGCCGCCTGGCTCTCGGAAACATCAAGAACGATGATGACATTGTGATCCTGGGTGCTCATCACTTTTCCAGCCCCGATGCTCACCGGCAGCATGCTCTCCAGCAGCGTTCCTTTATATTCGCCCTGGTCGAAAGAATTGAGTCCGCCGATGAAGAACAGTCCGCCGCCATTGAGCAGGTAGCCGGTCAGGCCGTCGATGTGCGGCTCAGCCGTGGAAAAGGGCGCGTCGTCGAACACAACAGCGTCGTAGCGGGCGAAGTTGGGGGGCAAGGTAGACGAAGTTGTGAGGTCATAGATCTCCTTCAGCCCCGGCTCGATGGGGCTCGCGCCTGAAGCGATGAAGAGCACGTCAGGCCGCTCGATGCTCTTGACACTCTTGTAGAAGATGTTGTTCTGGCTAAAAAGGTCGTCCGTAACGATCTTCGCCGCGATGGAATGCGTGCCCGTGCCGAAGCGCTGGAGGATCTCCTTCTCGTAGCCGCGCTCAATCTTCTTCATGTCGTTCGGCGAGGCCGTCGCGACTAATTGGTCGTCGATGAGCACCTGCAGGGTGAAGGAAGGGATGCTGCCGACATGCTCGACGCGCACCTTGAACGAATTCGTCGTATCTTCGATCGTGTCCGACGGCCCCGCGATCGTGACCCAAGCGTCAGTCTTGTCGGGCGCGATCTTGAGCGCGAAGATGCGCGTGTCAAGCGAGGCGGCGTACGCTGCCACATCAAGCACATCTTTTCCTTCCGTCGCCCTGCCGTCGCTGATGAGCAGGAGGTTGTCGCCGGCCTGCACCGCCCGGAGGATGCCGTCGCCCAGCGCCGAGCGCTCCCCCGCCCCAACCTGGATGATGTCCAGGGGCTTGCCCTGCAGCCCTTTTTTCACGGTGTCTAGGGTGTTCTCCGGGAACACGCCCATGGAAGCGGAATCGTCCACGAGCACCTTGATCACCTGGTTGCCGTGGTTCTCGCTCATGACGCTCGTGAACGGCCGCGCGAACGCTGTGAGAAGAAGCAGCGCCATGAGGCTGCGCGTGAACAGCACGAAGAGCCGCAATCCTTTTTTCCGCTTCCTGAACTGCTCCTGCTCCGCCTTGGTCCTGAACTTCACCAAGTCCTTCTGCAGGAAGAAGAGCAGGACAAAGAAAATCGCGATCCCCAGGAGCAGCAGCCCCGGCCGCTCCAGGCAATACCCTTGATAGCAGATCATGGCCAAACCTCTTTCGTAGACAGGACGTTCAGATAGAGACCTGCTCCGTATCCAATCTCAGCGCCGGCACAGGCGGTGCGACGGGCTTCTGCGGAAGCCCTACTCGGCCGTCGGAGCGGCCTCGTCGCACGCCAAATCCGGCGCTGGGCGAGCCGGGGGACGGCCCCTAGCCTTTTCAAAGGCCTAGCGAAAGAGGAGCATGCTGTGGGCATGCCCCGCCGAGACTTTCGAGGATGTCGGGGGTCTCGGCAGGAGGCTTCATGCCTCCTCTCGCACGTTAACCGGGCATAACCGGTTACGGGGTGGCTCGTAGGGCAACGCGTTCGTTGCCCGTCCAGCCGCCGTTTGAAAGTCTCGCCAACCGTGTAAATCATAATTCACCCCTCTTCTTGATGATGACGAGCTCAGTAACAAACAACGCGCTGGCGAGGATGAGCAGGAAGGGGCCGAAGTTGATGTCCAATGGCACTTTCGCGTAATCGGATTCGAGGGCGCTGGCGTTGTTCACAATTCCTTCCCGGTACAAGTTTGTCTCATCCGCCGACAGCAGATTCACCGCTATCCGCTTCCCAGCCAAATCTTGGAACCCTTTCTGGTCGAGCGTCGCGGTGCTGTTGCTGAGCTGGTAGATGTCGCCAGTTCTGAAGTTGAAGTTGGAGATGCTCTCCCTCCCGAGCAGGCCGGAAATGACGTCGTCCCAGAAGAGCGGGTAGGCAATTTGATCCTGGAACCCGGAATAGTCGTCCAGCAGGCCGTAATAGAAGAGCTGGCCGGACTGCACGAACGCGGGGACATTCCCGGCTTTCGCCAGCACCTGGCCTTTTCCCTCGGGGACGCTCACGAGGAGGATGCGCGTTGTTGTTGCGAAGCATTGCTGGCCACTGAGCCGCGACGTGAGGCTGTTGCCCTGCTCGATGCAGACGTCGAAGTTGCCGCCCTGCGCCGTGCCGAGGGTGAAGGGAAGCAAGCCTTGGTAGTCGAGCGCCGGCTCCTGCGCCGCGACGATGACTGCCCCGCCGCTGTCCAGATAGCGCTTGATGTCCTTGAACATGTTCGGCAGCAGTTGCCCCTTTTCCACCCGGCTCACGATGACGACATCGTGCTTCAGCTCCGGCACGATAGGCGGCTCCGCCACCTGCACCTCGAACTGGCTGTTGGCCGTGAGCGCGTCCAGCAGCACGCTTTTCTCCGCGTTGGTGATGAAGAGGAGGCTCACCTTGCTTCCATAGGGATTGGAGAGGTAGAGCGTGTTGTCGGCGTCGAAGGCGCCGCCGGAGAAGGAGAGCGTGGATTCGCCGGCGGGCACCTCGAGAGCGATTCTCGTGATGTCGTTCTTCGGCGCCTCGATGCGCGTGCTGCTCTTCTTGTCAGCGGAATCGAGCCGGACGTCAATCACCTCGCTCCTCTCGCCGAAATTCTTCAGGAACGCTTCTGCCGTGCCGCGGTGGAAGCTGAGGTCGATGAAGCCGATGTTCTCCTTCGGCCTGCCGACCGGCATGAAGCTCACGTGCTTGTCGTTGGCCTCCGCGATCTTCTTCGCCGCCAGGAGGTCGTCATCTTTCTTCAAAAGGAAATCGGAATAGACGATGATGTTGCCCCGCGCGCCGCCTAGGACGTCGTTCGCGAGCAGGATGCCAGCGTCGAGCCGCGTCGGGGTGTCGAGGGGCTTGAGCGAGGCGAGCAGGGCTTTCGCGCGCTGCGGCGTGATGTTGGTGGCGAGCGCGACGGGCGTGTCCGCCGCGAGGACGATGGACACCCGGCCATGGAGCTCCTTCAAGAGGTCGCTCTTTCCGAGGTCCATCCGCGTGATGCCCGCCTCCTTGGTCTGCATGGAGGCGCTCATGTCCATCACTACAGCCGTGTTCTGCGCGTGGGCATCGAGCGGCACTGTGAGCGTGAACCCCGCCGCGGACAGCGCCATCGCCGCGATGAACAGCAGTTGCAGGAAGAACAGCGACCGCACCAGCAATTTCTGGAACAGCGCGTTGAACTTCTTCTGCCTCTTGATGTCCGCGAAGAACATCACGCTCGGAATCGTCAGATCTTTGGGCTTGGCGCGGATGAAATACAGCAGGGCCAGAGGCACAAGAAACCCGAGCAGATACAGCCCCTGGAGCGTCTGAAAAGCGGCCATTCTCTTTTTTCCCAAACCCGCGAGGCAGGTTAATAAACGTTTTGATTAGGGCGACGGAAAGAAACACGGAGAAAGGAAAAGGCGTGCGACGGGCTTCTGCGGAAGCCCTCTTCGGGGAGACCCCTCAGCGCACGCCACGGAAACTTCTTCGGCGCGCGTCAACAGTGGCGCTGACGACCGGGGGAGGGCCCCTTCGGGGTGGTCGTCAGCCGCCTCCTATCCCTATTTTTTATCGAAGGCATTATTTCAGCGCCGCCATCAGCTTCTTCCTTTCCCTCCCAGGAACTTTTTTGCCCCAGAGGACGAACAATCGATTGATCCTGCTCCAGTATCTCTTAGGAGCGATCTTCTGCAGCGCTTTTTCCGTCTGGTGCGGCGTCTTCGTCTTCACCAATCCAAGGACATTCGAGATGCGGTGGACGTGCGTGTCGACGCAGATGCCATCTGCGTTGTGGATTTCGCAGACAACAAGATTCGCGGTCTTCCTTCCGACGCCAGGAAGCTGAAGCATCCCGTCGATGGTATTTGGTATTTCACCCTTCCTTTCGTTCAGTATTTTTGCCGTCGCGAGGATGTGCCTGGCTTTGGTTTTATTGTAATTGAGGCTTTTGAGCGCCGCGAGAATCTCTTCAGAGTCGGCTTGGGCGAGCTGCTCCAGAGTCGGGAACTTCCTGAAGAGCCCTTCCGCGACCGGAATGGTTGTTTCGTCTCTGCTCTGCGCGCTCATGATGGTTGTGATCACTAATTGCCAGGGCTCCGGCCACCCTTCGCCGGCGAGCCGCGTCGGATCTTTGCCGAACTTCCGCTCCGCGGCGTTGAAGATTTTCAGGAATTCCCGTCGCCCCATGGCAACTCCGACAAGGGGGAAATATATAAAAGCTGCGAAGCATTCCTTTCCATATAGCAGAAAAATGAAAAAAGCCGCAAAAACAAAAGATATTTATACACCAGTATACAGAAAAAGGCACAGCCGGGTGACCAAACTGCTCAAGCACGACCAGTACGTCCAGCAGCTGTGCCAGAAAATCTCCCCGAGCTACGACCTTCTGCTTCAGAATGTGCCCATCTACTCCCAGCGCAGGCGGCTGGTCGCCGAGATCGACGTGCTCGCGATGAAGGAGGGCGTCTATGACATCTACGAGGTGAAGTGCTCCCACCGCGTCTCGAAGGCGAGAAGGCAGCTGGAGAAGATCCAGAGGATCGTCTCGCAGAAATCACGGGTGGGCAATGTGTTCTTCTTCTGCGGCGAGTCGGGGATCTTGTTGAGCTTGTAAGTTCACAGATAGACGGAGTCTCGTTTGTCAATCTTCACGATATCCAGCTTAGCGTCTTGGTAATCCACCGCATATAAAATACGATAATCGCCGACGCGGACGCGATACATTTTTTCCTTGAATCCATGAATGACTTTGGTATCCGGGATGATAGGCATCTCACTAAGTGCTTCGATTTTCTTGAGAATTCTCTCCGAAAGTTCCTTTGGAGCTTTCTTCAGGAAAGAAAGGGCTTAATTTGAGTACTTGACTTCAAACATCAGAATCCCAGCGTTTTCTTGACATCCTTGTGAGAATGGAGCTTTCCAGCCTTCTTTTCCTCCCGATAGGCCAGAAGAGCGGCATAATCCTCTTCACTCATCGACGAATCTGCCAACTGCTTTCTGACTTCTCCGACCGCACGCTCGATGCGGTCAAGCCGATTCATAATTGCATCTTCGGAAACCATAGCGTGGAATAAAGAGGGGAATTATAAAAATCTATCGGCGAAAAAGGCGAAAATCTTTCGCGTAACCCTCCTTATTTTCTTAGGATGATAATGGGCATCTGCCTGCTGAACTCCTCTCCCGTTGTCACCCATTCTGCTGACTCGAATCCGGCGGTGGAATAGCCACGGGTTATTTCGTGCTTTTCTGCAGTCCGAAATCTAGCATCATTTGATAGCGATACAAGCAACCGTATTTCTTCGAAGTCGGAAGGGGAAATCTTCCCCTCCCTGAACCAGCGTTCTACCCGTTGTCTGCATGCAGGGTAATCAATATAGTTTTCAGTATCGCAGCAGTTCATGTATAAGGCAACTTCTATATAGGTGAATAAGGGGTATTCTCGCGGTGCGCGAGACCAGGTCTCCACGAACTCCTCAAGCTTGTCTCTAAAAGAAGAATCAAAGATATTGCCCCTACAAAAGAAGATTCCTTCAGGTTTAAGGGCGTTAAACATCACCTTAAACATCCTTTGAATATCTTGTTTCCCTATTACGTTGAACACTCTATGCCCCAAGATAAAATCAAACCGATCCTTCTCCTGTATGTCCAGCCAATCAATCTCGAAAAATTCTTCTCCAGCAAAGCTTTCTGTGCTATACTCAGTTAATCGGTCATAATTGCTTTTGACGAAATCTGCCACAACGGGAGCAATACCTAGTCGTTTGCATAAGGAACGGTACTCTATTGTTGAACCCAGGATGAGGACTTTCGGGTTTCCCTTGAATGCGTTTATCTTTTGTTCAATGAGCGCCAATTCTTTTTTGCAGGGCCGCGCCGGGACCGGGAACTTATCCCAAATTTCAGCATAATTCCAACTCGCTCCCTGTGTACCCCGGTCTTTTGCGGTTTTCATCTTATTCTCCTCGATAAATCCGTTCGAACACAGTTCGCAACTGCCCGATTGCCAAACGAACATCCCCCAAACCAGCCGATAGCCTGACAACTCCCTTCAACGCATCGGGAACTTCCCACCCAAATGTCGACTGCCCCAACGCGCCGTATCGACCGTCTCCAAAACTTGTTTTACACTCGATAGGGCCATCAACTTTCCGCAATTCTTCAAAAAATTTCATTTCATGCCGTTGTTTTTCCTCGCCTGATGCCCCCGTTAATGATATACTAAATACTGCGCCTGAACCATTTCTCGTATCCGGGCACTCCGCAAGATAATGCACCTTTTCGATGTGCCGAACCGTTTCAAGATAGCCTGCAAGTTCTCTGGTGTTTTTCAGGTATCTTTCCATCTCGCCTGGAAAATTTGAAAGGCCTGCATCTATTTTTTTGCAGGTCTCGGGAGACAGGATTCCACCCCTCATACTCCTAAAATCCCTTAAACCCATAATGAAATCATGCGGCGCAAGTACCGCACCACCGTTCGTTTTTCCATCGCCGCTCAGATACTTGCTCAGTGAGTGGATAACGACATCCGCGCCCAATCTGAACGCCTGCTGACCGTAGGGGGTCAATAGGGTATTATCAACGATAACCGGTTTATCGAATTCATGCGCGATTTCGGCCATCGCTCGAATATCTGTTCTTTCGATGAGCGGGTTTGATATCGTTTCAACAAACACGCCAATTATTCTCTCCTGATGCCCCTCAAGTGCTTTTCTGACCTCCTCCAGGTTCGTCGTATCAACGCGTATCGCTTCTTCAAATCCCTGGTCTCGCATATTCTTATCCACGACCTCATCAGTCATGAAATAGAGAGTGTTTCCCACCAGAAACCTCATCCCCGCTCTTTCATTCATGGGAACTCCCCTGACCAGGTAGTCTAAAGCGAGACTAATAGCGCTCATTCCACAATCAGTTACCAAAGCATCGACTTGCCCGGGCGGCGCATATCCTGCCTCCATCTCTACCAATTTCCGAACGAGGGCATCTTCAGGCCCAGATCCGTATCTCGAATACCAATGCCCTCTTTTCACACCCTGGTTAATTCTCAAAATATCAAGAGGGTCCTCAAGCGGCGGAGCGATTCTGATGTCTAAGGGGGCATCACTCTCTCTTTGTACGATTTCTGTCAACGTTTCCAAATCGTCGAATGCCTTGCTGGGCGTGAGCAGATGCTGAGTTTGATAGCTCATCCATTTCTTGTTTCTGAGTCCCATATCCTGGCTTCTTTTTTGGCGCATCTTCATCGGTTTGTTCATCTGTTACTACTTTGTAGATACGGAGAAAATATAAACATTCACTCTCCATTTTTGGAGGATGAAAGAAAGAATTAAATAGGGCCGGATATTCTTTCAGGTATGGACACGCAAATCCTTGAAGATTTGGGCTTCACGAACGCGGAAATCAAGGTATATCTCTCGCTTCTTGAGTTGGGGCTTTCTACGGCAGGGCCGATTATCGAGAAATCCGGACTGCAAAGCTCCGTCGTGCATATGACCCTGAACAAGCTCGTGCAAAAAGGGTTCATCTCGTTTGTAAAAGATGGCAGGAGGAATCATTACCAGGCGACCGACCCGAAGCGGATTGTCGGTTACATCGATGAGAAGAAAGCGCAGTTTGAAAAAATGCTACCGGAACTGATGCTGAGGCAGGAAATGGCCAAGAAGAAGTCAGAGATTCTCACCTTCAGGGGCATTAAAGGTGTAAAAGAATTACTGCTGGAGCTCCTTGACGCGGGAGGGAAAGAGCACCATACCTTCGGTTCAGCTAAAGAATCGCTCATGCTCGGCGACGCGTTCTGGATAAGCTATCACCAGAAACGGGCGGCGAAAGGGATACGCGCGAGGCTTATCTTCAACGAATCGCTTAGAAAATGGTGCGACGTAAACAAGTATCCCAAGGCAGAATACAAGTTCACCTCCTCGGGATTTGAGCCGCTAACCGAAACCATCATCAGGAACGACCGGATTGGACTCATCCTTTGGACTGAGCCGCCGTTAGGGGTGTTGATTCAGAGCGATCCGGCAGCGAAATCATATGACCAGTTCTGGAAGCTGATGTGGGACGCAAACTGACAATAACCTATAAATACCCTCCCGATTTTGCCAGCGCAATGGACAAGATAAAGCTCATCTATCCCGACGGCTCCGCGCACGACTTCGAGAAAGGCATCACCGGAAGAGAGGT
>Ga0209541_10015061_pt1 | contig 11604 bp, 10 predicted proteins | sample RifCSPlowO2_01_FD_184027 | JGI IMG/M metagenome (GOLD analysis project Ga0209541, IMG submission 184027) | Groundwater microbial communities from Rifle, Colorado - Rifle CSP2_plank lowO2_0.1 (SPAdes) (version 2) | ecosystem: Environmental > Aquatic > Deep subsurface > Groundwater | place...
TAAAAAAGAGGGGAAAAAGTGAAATGAAGTTAGATATTCCACCACCTCCGCCTATTCCAAGGCCAGTTGAGAGGTCCCAGCCAAGACTGATAATTCCAGAGGTCTCAGGATTTAGGCAAAACCTACCTCCCCCTATTAAAACTCAACATGAGATTCCAAAAGTTCCAGAATTCAGGGAAAAAGCTATTCAGAAATTTATGGTTCCTAAACCACCCCAGAATACACTGCAGCTAGTTCAAAGTAAGCGTATTGCAGAAGGTTATGTCAAAGCAGAAAGCTTTAGGGATATAATGGAGAATGTAAATGAAATAAAAAAAAAAATCAAAGAATCAGATGATATTTTAATTAGATTAAACGAAATTAAAAATAAAGAAGACAAGGAATTTGAAAATTGGAATATTAGATTTGAAGATATACAAAGAAAACTTGTCTATATCGATAAAACATTTTTCGAGGCAAAATGAATCCGGTTTATATCAAATTCAATGAGTATAAGGATATTGTAGACATTATAAATTTAATAAAAAAAAAAATTGAAGATGCAAAAAGAAATTTAAGGGATATAGATGAACTGAAAAATAAAGAAGACAGGGAGATTGCAGCATGGCATACAGCATTGGATGATATTGAAAAAAGAATTGGACTTATCAACAATATTTTAGAAGAGCCCCATGAAGTCTAAAATGGCAAAAGAAGAAGAAGATTTGTTCTTTGTTGGAATAAATGATCCAGTGTCGTTAAGAAGGGAAATTCTTCTTTCTACAAAAAATTCTATTTTTTTTCTAAAAAAAAATGAAGAGATAAAAGAGCTAAGAATTAAGAAAATAGAAAAGATTATGCAGTTTAAAAATGATATGAAAGAGTTAAATGCGCTAATGAATAAATTAAAAGAAAAATTGCCAAAGGCAAAGATTAGATTAAAATCTGATTCTAACGCAAGGGCAAGAGAAGGGAAAATGGAGAGAAGGGAAATAAAAACAAAATTAGTTAGAAGTGAACCAAAAAAAATTTCTGAATTGGAAAAATTGGAGTTTGAATTGACAGATATAGAAAAAAAACTAGAAAGATTAAGATAAATTTTTAAATCAAATAGATAAACTAATTCTTATGCGGGAGTACCAAAGCGGTCAAATGGGGTAGACTCAAGATCTACTGGCTTAGTGCCTTCAGGGGTTCAAATCCTCTCTCCCGCATATTTTTTATTTTTAACAAGTTTTTTAAATAAATTCAAAAATTAAATAACTATGATACAAATAGAGGCAATTGGCGGCTATAATGAGGTTGGAAAGAACTGCACAGCAATCAGGATTGATAATGAAATCCTGATTTTAGATATGGGCGTTCATCTTGATAATTATATTGAATATACAAAAGATGAAGATCTGCTTTTTCTTGAGCCAAACGAACTGATTAAAGTAGGCGCTATTCCTGATATAAATGTTGAAAGGGAGTTGGTCAAGGCAATAATCCCAACTCATGCCCATTTGGATCATGTCGGCGCTATCCCTTATCTTGCAAATAACTTTGACTGCCCAATTATATGCACTCCATTTACAAAAGCAGTTATAATGGCTATATTAAAAGATGAAAAAATCAAAATAAAGAATAAAATAAGAGAATTAAATGTCAATTCCAAAATCAAGGTTGGAAGCAATATTATTGAATTTATCAATATAACACATTCTACTCCGCAAACAGTTATGGTAGCTATCCATACTAAGTATGGAACAATAGTTTATGCCAATGATTTTAAATTTGACAATTATCCTATACTTGGAAAAAAACCAAATTATGAAAGACTTAAAGAGATTGGAAAAGAAAATGTATTGGCTTTGATTGTTGATTCTATCTATGCAGGAGAACAAAAAAAAACTCCTAGTGAGGCTGTAGCCAAGGATATGCTCAAAGATGTTTTGCTAGGGACAGAAAACAAAGATAAAGGGATAATTATAACAACATTTTCTTCTCATTTAGCAAGGTTAAAATCAATTATTGAACTTGGAAACCAGCTGAACAGAAAGATAATATTGCTGGGAAGAAGCCTGGCAAAGTATGTTTATGCAGGGGAAGAGGTTGGAATAGTGAAATTTTCAGATAAAGCTGAAATTATAAGATACGGGAAGCAAATAAAAGAAAAATTAAAAAAGATAGAGAAGAACAAGAAAAAATATCTGGTGATATGCACGGGGCATCAGGGAGAGCCAAAATCAGTTTTAAGCAAAATATCAAACGGGTTATTTCCATTTAAATTTGATTATGAAGATCATGTTATTTTTTCATGCAAGATTATTCCAAGCAAAATAAATATTAAGAACAGAGAGATACTAGAAAATAATTTAAAGCAGAAAGGGGTAAGAATCTTCAGGGACATCCATGTTTCAGGGCATGCATGCAGAGAAGATCATAGGGATTTGATAAATATGCTAAAGCCTAAAAATATCATTCCTGCGCATGGCAACAAGGAGATGGAAAATGCTATGAAAGATCTGGCCTTGGAAATGAACTATAAAGAAGGCAATATATTTGTTTTGAAAGATGGTGATAAAGTTACTTTACAATAATAAAATATTTAAATAAATCTTTATTCTTGGATATAAAGGGGGTTTTAATATGAAATTAACTTTAGCTGAGCCAAAATATCTAAAAGATAGCATAGCTATTATATCTGAATTAGTTTCTGAAGGGAGATTTAAAATAACCAAGGAATCTATAGAATTAGTTGCAATGGATCCTGCCAATGTTGCAATGGTCATTTTTAAGCTATTAAGCAGTTCTTTTACAGAATATAATGTTGAAAAAGACACAGAAATATCTATTAACCTAAGCAATTTAAAATCAATATTAAGAAGAACAAAGCCAACAGATATGATAACCCTGGAGATGGAAAATAACAGGCTGAAAATACAGATTAAAGGAACATCAACAAGATCATTTTTGCTGCCATTGATTGATATTGAGGAAAAACAGCAGAAGATTCCAGAATTGAATTTTTCTGTTAGTATAAAGACCAATGCTGAAATACTGAACGACGCAATAGAAGATGTAGATGTTGTCGGAGAATCAGTTATGTTTGAAGCTGATAAAGGAAAGTTTATTATCAGCTCAGAAGGTGATTTATCACAGGCTAAAATAGAGATGAAAGAAGGGCAGGAAATCAAAATTAATGCTAAAGACAAGGTTAAAAGCAGGTATTCAATTGAATATCTGAAGAAAATGATTGACGGGAGCAAATTAGCAGATAATGTGGATATTTACTTTAACAAGGATTATCCATTAAGGCTGGATTACAAGACAGTTGATAAGATACAGCTTTCTTTTATATTGGCTCCAAGGGTTGAGAATGATTAAAATAAACATAAGTAAGGTGAATAAAAAATTGTTGTAAGATTATACAGAGCGAAAACAAGTAACATTATAACAGCAATAGATGAATTCAAAAAAAAAAAAGAAGTTCTTCCGCATTATCATCAAATTCTAGAAAAATTTATAGATGTGCATTATAAGTTATTTGAAATTTTTGATAGATTAGATGTAGAGGGAAGAGATGTTAAAGATATGACTCCTGTTGAAAAAATAAGAACAAGTTTTCATGGAGCACCTTCTGGAACAGGCTGTGTTTATTTAGAAGATAAGGAAAATAAAGGTAAATACATAATTATCTTATTTGATAGAATTGTCAATCCTATAATAACAAAACAATCTATTATTATAAAAGGAGATGAGCATGGAATTTCTTATTTTCCAAATTTAAATCATAATCATATATGTGTTGATGATAAAAATATAGAAAAACTATTAAATATAGGATATTCTGAAGAATCCAAAGATCCTGAAGATAGAAATGTTTTCATTCTAAGAAATAAAGACTGTTATGATATTAATCATACTGGGCTTATAGGAATAGGGGATTTAGAAGATACAATAGGGTATGAAGAAATGGATAGTGGTTGGATGATTGGGTATTTTAGAGTGCCTATTAAAATGATCAAGGATACTCCGCTAACAAGATTTCTTTTCAAAAATAATATTGATAATGTTGTAACTTTTTTATCTAAGGAAGGCGGCCTAGTAAATCTTCCAATTAAACTTCTTAAAGAAAAATATATCTGTTTACAGAATAAAAAGTACATTGTAAATATACTGGAAGTTGGTGAATATACTACTGCCCCTCATTTTGAAATTGATTTTTTACAATCTCACTTGGATTATAAAGCAGTATATGGTGTAAGGGATAACTAAAATTTTTTTATTTCTTCTTCTTCTTTTCTTTCTAAAATAGAAACATTTATATACATATATTACAATAATGTAATACATGTTACAAAAAAGTAGTATCTTTAAAATTGTTGAAATCTTTTTCATTAATCCCAATAAGGAGCATTATCTTATGGATATCAGCAGGAGTAGCAGATTGGCTCATACTTCTGTTAAAAAAAATCTTGATATGTTAGTTAGATTAGGGCTGATCATTAAATCTATAGAGAAAAAAGGCAGGAGGGAATTCCCATTTTACAAAGCAAATATAAATAATAAAAATTTTAAAAAATATAAGATAGTTTACAATATTTTAGTTCTTTTAGAATCAAATTTAATTGATTTCATCGAAGAAAAATTAATGCCGAAATCAATTGTATTATTTGGAAGTTATCTAAAAGGAGAAGATGCAAAAAACAGTGATATAGACTTATTTATTGAATGTAAAAATGAAGAGATAGATATTAGAGTATTTGAGAAGAAACTTGGAAGAAAAGTAGAGTTGCATTTTAAAGAAAATTTTATTTTGTATCCTAAAGAATTAAAAAACAATATTATTAATGGAATTGTGCTGAGTGGTTTTTTAGAGGGTTATAAATGATTATAAAAATTAAGACGGATAAGCAGAAATCAGAATCGCTAAAGAAAATGGCAGAGATAACTTTGAAGAGATTACATAAAACAGATATGGGTGAATATCCCAGTAATACTTTGCTTGATTATTATGATGTTATTCATGAATTAATGGAAGCCTTCACATTAAAAAATGGTATCAAAATAAAAGGAGAAAGGGCGCATCAAGAACTCATAGATTATATATTTAAACAATATAATTTTGATGAGCAAACGAGGCAGTTCTTACAGCAGATGAGAGAATATAGAAATCGTATTTCTTATGAAGGGTTTATGGTGCATAAAAATTATATCAATTTGAATAAAGATAAAATACAAAACATTATTAAGAATCTTCTTAATCAATTGAATTAGAATAAATTTCTTTTTTTTTTTTCTTTTTCTTTTAGTAAAGTTTATATACTTACAATGTAAGTAATGAATTTCTGTTAAAAATTTTGATAATTTTTAAGACGGTAAAATATCTTTCTTCAAAAACGAAATATTTAAATAATACTTACAATGTAAGTATTAAAAAAGCAACGTTTTTAAAAGAGGGATTTAATATTAAAGATAAAAGAGTGAGATATTTAGATTTAGATAGTTCTAAAATTAGTTTTCCCAGCTCTGCTTTACAAAACAGAGATGTAAGCATATTAGAGGCAGTTGTTGTTTATCTTAAAGATAAAAAAACATTTTCTTATCATGAGATTGCTTTATTGTTGAACAGGGATGACAGGACAATATGGACCTGCTATAACCGGGCTGTAAAGAAAAGAGGGAAAGAATGAGCCTTCTTAATAATCAAATATTAAGCAGTTTCATTAAATCTTCTGTATTAAATACCTTAACTTCAGACTGCTGTTTAAATGCAGGCTCATTACTCCAGATTGGGCAGCTTAATTTTAATGCAAGCGCAAATATTGGAGAATCTTTATCGTGCGGAGAGAGGCGTTTAGCATTCGATTCAAATGATTTAGCAAGCTCTTCTGAAACAATTATAAGAATGTTTTTTAATTCTTCAAATGTTGAAATTGTTTGTTCTAATGAAAGTTTAGAGTATTTTGAAATTGAAGATTTAATATTTAATAATTCATTCCAGCAATGTTCCGGAGAGTGCAATTCTAAATTTAGCGATTGTGAATTGACTATAATAAATCTAACAGGATTGTCTCTAAAGAAAGATATTAATACATTGGTATCGACAACTAGTTTCATTTACCAACTTTTTTTTTTTAACTTTTCCCAAGCTCTTTGTTTTACTTCATTGCCCAGCCTTAAACAATCTTCCTCAGTTAGTTCTGAATTCTCTAGCATTTTGTCTAATTTCTTAAGTAATTGCGCTCTTTTAACTTTTTCAGATAAAAATTTTCTTACAGATTCTGAGATGTTTAGCTCTGGTAATTCATCTAATTGCTCCTTTAATTCTTTGGGTATTGACAAGGTTAAGTTTGGCGTTTTGATCCCTTCTATTTTGTATCTAGTGTATTATGTGGAATATGTGATGATATATAAAACTTTTGATTTTTCTTGTTTATGGGGGGATGAATGATTCCCTCTACAAAAGAATTAAAGAAAAGAATTTCTTTGTGTGAGAAATACAAGAAAGAAGTTTATAACAATATAGGGATGGACAATGCAGAAGAATGGCTCAAATATTATAATGAGTATATTAACTATTATAATTCTGAGATAAAAAAAAAAGAAATAGTAACAGCTGTTATACCATTTGTTTTAATTGGAGCATTGTTTATATTTTATATTGGCTCTGATATTGGATTAAATGAGATAACTGGTTTTGTTGTTGGAAATGAAAGTATTGAAAATATTACAATCAGCGAGAACACTACTAATCTTACTGAAAATGAATCCAATACCAGTGAAGTTAATATAACATTGAATGTCACAGAATATTTCAATATAACTGAATTAGGATTTAATGATTCATTTAAAGAAATAAAAATAAACCTTTCCTATAAACCAAATACATTATTTGATTCTGATGATAATGGAATTGCCAATTTGAGTGATATTGTTGATTTTACTGTTGAGAATACATTGTTTAACTGGGATGTTAATGAGGATGAATTATGCACAAGGTATAGGATTGAATCATTGGATAATTTAACAATTTCATTTGTATGCTATGGAAATAATGATTGCTGTAATTTTGTTGAATTAATTCCTGTACTAGAAAGATGGGATGATTCTTTGAATGTTTATGTAAATAGGTATGATGCTGGGCTGGATAATGTTATTTCTGCGCAAGTATTGTTTTACAATATAACTGATATTTATTATTCTTCTTGGCAGAATTTAACAGCTAGGTTTATGGAGAATGTTAGTGAGGTTATAACTGTCGCTAATATTACTGAAATTAATGTTACTGCAAATGTAACGATAATCAATTCAAGCGTAAAGCAGTTTGGAGCTGTAATTGGAAGGCCTGTAAGATGGGAGAAAAGGGTTAGATTTTCTAATTTGACTATGGTGAATATAACTATTCCTAAGAAAACTATTAACTTTACTGTAAAGAAAATAATTGAAGATGAAGAATTTGAAATCAGCGAAGATAAGATAAAGGTTAAGAAAGATAATGAGATCAAGACAGTTGAAGAATATGAGAATGAGATTACTGGTTATGCTGTAAGGATTAGTGAAGGAACAGGGTTACTTTCAAGATTCATTAACTGGCTGTTTGATTCGTTTAATTCTGTTACTGGGTTTGCTGTTATGGATAGTGAAAAAGGAAATGAAACTGAAATTATAATTGAAGAAGAGGTTGAAGAAGTTTCAATTGAATATTATACAGATGCTCCTTTTGCTGTAGAGGAGATTACTTCAAATGGAAAGAAAATAATTGTTAGCGCTGAATTAAATTATAGTGATGTTTTAAGCTATACTTCAATTCCAGAAACCGAAGAAGAAGGAATAAGAATATATTGGTATGCTTCTGAGGAAGATTATATAAAATATTTTGTAAATGATGAAATATTGTTGAGTGATTTGAGTTATAATAATAAAAAAGAAAAAAATGAATCTCTCAATCAGGCAGCTGTCCAAGATTATATAGGTATAAATAATAACATATATAAATTTTCTGAAAATAATAAAGAAAAAAACTGGGTCCGCAGAGTCGGATTGCCCAGACTAAATCCAGTAACCTTCAAGCTGGTTAGCAATAAGACAAACCACTATATAAATCTTTCGATTGACGAAGCTGGGGTGGCGGAGTCTGGTAACGCGCTGGACTTAAGATCCAGTAGCCTTCAAGCTACCTGGGTTCAAAATGGGATGGAGATCCCAGCCCCAGCGTCTAATATTTTTGATATATTTCCTTCTGCTTACGCAGTACCTTTAGAAGTTAAAAAATATAAGATAGACATAACAAATGATCCAAGATTTTCTGTTTCTTTTGTTGATTCAAATGAGAATGGATTGATTGATACGTTGTATTGGATAACTCCTCATACTTCTTCGCAGGAGTTTGAGATTTCATTGACTTTGTTGACTTTGAAATCTCATCCTCAGATTGGAAGCAACTGGACTGTAACATTTAATGTTACAGGAAGCGCTAATCTAACAATAAGAGGAGTGAACGGAACTTTATTTGGAGAAGATATTGTGTTTAAGGAGTTGAGATGCGGAGATTCTTTAATTGAGGCTGATTATGATGGAGAAAGAGTATTTGTTGAAAATTATAATTGTGATGATATTGGGAAACATGAGGTTACTGTTCTTACAACTGGAAGCCATTATCAGGAATTTGATTTTGGAGGAATAAAAGCTGTAGCTGAGAATGCAGTTACTGGATGCAGCAATGGAAAGTGTATTGATGATAATATGACTGATTGGACAGCAGGAACATTTGTCAATACAACAAATAACTTAACAAATAATAATTTTTATGATAATGTAACTTTGGCAACTAATAATAAAAGTCAGGATTTGACAGAAGCATTTACAACAACCAATGGAGCAGATGTAAGAGTAACTGTTTCTTCTTGCTATGGAGATGGTGGAGGACCCGGAGCTCAAGATGGTTGCACTGATAACCAAAAAAACAGAACAACGCCTTTTGATAACAGATACATATTAGATGGTTTGGATGAATGGATGAGCTGGGGTTATAATATAAATGAATGGGTTGAATATAATTTTTCTATTCCAAGAAATATAGTAAGAGTGGGCATTGTTGGAGGAACTTGTGCAGTTTCATCAAGAGCTTTAAAAGATGGCGTTATTCAAGGAAGCAATTCAGAAACAAGAGATAGAAGCTCATCAGAAAGTGGAACAATAACTTTTAATGGATGGGATAATATAACTAATTTTCAATACCCAGATACTAATGGAGTTACTTTTTATAATATTACTTTTAACAATACAAAATTTTATAAATATTATAGGATATGGATGCAAAATTCATGGGGGAGCAACAGAATATGCCTTGCTGAAGCAGAATTAATAGGAGATTATGTTCAGCAAGGTAATTTTACTTCACAAATATTTGATGCTGGAAGTTCTTCTTTTTGGAATAATTTAACTTATTCTTTAAATATTCCTTCTGCAACTAATTTAACATTTTATGTCAGAAGCTGCAATGATAATGTTTGTTCAGGAGAATCTTTTAGCCAAAGGCATTTAGAAACAGGTTCTGGAATTGGCAACTTTACTCTTAATACAACCATAACTCCAAGTAATCAATATTTCCAGTATTATGCATGGTATCAGACAGGCAACACTACCTTTACCCCTTATTTGGGGTGGGTTAATGTTAGTTATTCATTACTTCCTGCTATTTCCTTGATAAATCAGACTAATGATACACAGTTGTTTGTTGGAGAAAAGATATATTTAACAATAAACAACGCTGATAATAATTGGTATTCTACAGACAATGGAAATACTAATATCTCATTTGGAAGCCCTTACCAACTAAATACTTCCTCATATAAAGACAGGACTAAATTTGATATTTGGGCAAATAATTCTGTGCAGACAACATATGAAAGCTTTACATTTAACATTACAGGATTGAATATAACAATTGATTCGTTATCAAGTGTTGCTGCAAGTTCTTCATTTTATGTCTCTGGAAAGGTTAATTTAAGCAATGGGACTAATATTGGTAATAAGCAAATTTATGTTTGGGTGAATGGGAGTTTGCAGAATGCTTTATCCTCAGGAACATTTGTAGATGATTTACAAGCTAATTGGACAGCAGGAACATTTGTCAATACAACAACAAACAGCTCTGCAACTTTTGGGAATATCACTTTAAACCAAACAGGAGGAAATTATGCTGTAAATGGAACATTCACTTCTCAAGTATTTGATGCTGGAAGTTCTATGAGATGGGATAATATAACTTTCAAGAATGATACTGTTGTTAAGCACAGTACTATTAAATTCCAGGTAAGGACATGCGGAGATTCTGCTTGCAGCAGTGGAACATTTGTTGGAAAAGATAATTCAACAACAGATTATTATTTCGGAGGAGAAAATGGAGCAACTGGAAATGCTTTTAATTTCTCAGGAACACTTTCTAATGAACAATATTTCCAATACAGAGCTTTCTTTGAAACTACAAATAGTTCAATTACTCCTGTTTTGGAATGGGTTAATTTATCAAGTTCTGGGCCATATACAGAATCCTCTGGAAACTATAATGTTAGTGCAACCTCTCCTTCATTAACTGGAATATATGAGGTGATTGTTAATTTAACTTATCATAGTTTAGACTGGAGCAATAATGCTTCCTTGACAGTTGTTGAATATACAATTCCTTCTGTTGTATTATTAAACCAAACAAACAATACACAGGTATTTTATTCTGATAAGATTTATTTTAACATTACAGATGATAATGCTGTAAGCAGAGCATGGTGGAGCAAAGACTCTGGAATAACAAATATTACTCCTTATAATTCTTCTTCAGTTTATGAGTTAAATACAACAAACTGGAAGTTTGTTAATAATCAGATAATATATGTATGGGCAAATGATACCTCTGGAAATATAAATCAAACTGGATTTATGTTTAACATTACAGGATTGAATATAACAATTGATTCGTTAAGTTCTGCTGAGATAAACTCTGCATTCTATGTCTCTGGAAAGGTTAATTTAAGCAATGGAACAAATGTTGGTAACCAACAAATTAATATTTATGTGAATGGGAGTTTGCAGATAACAGGAGAAGGGACATTTGTTGATGATTTTTATAGTAATTTCTCGCAAGGAACTTTTTATAATATAACTGGAAATTATTCTGCGGATAGTTTAACTATTGAAGGCATGCCTGCGCCAAAACCAGTTCAAGGACATTTTGATATAAGCGAAATTTCATCTCAAGAAAGATGTATATTTTCTTTCCAGCCGAATGAAACATTTTCTAATGATACATGGATAGAATTACCGAATCCTAATACAAACCATGCTACTGACATAACCTGGTATATTGGAACATCTGCAGCTGTAAATTTTAGAAGAGGGTTAATTAATTTTTATTTAGAAAATTTTCCAAAATATTCTTATATAATAAATGCAAATCTTACTGCTTTTACCGATGCTAATGGAATTGATGGAAATGGCATAGTCTGCGGGCATAGAGTTTTAACTTCGTGGGGCGAAAGCACAGTAACATGGAATAATTTTGGAAGCGGAAGCGGCGGTGTAAATGGAACTGATTGGGAAGCACAATCTTTTGGATGCACTAAACCAACTGGCGCTGGTGTT
>Ga0209541_10015064_pt1 | contig 11603 bp, 13 predicted proteins | sample RifCSPlowO2_01_FD_184027 | JGI IMG/M metagenome (GOLD analysis project Ga0209541, IMG submission 184027) | Groundwater microbial communities from Rifle, Colorado - Rifle CSP2_plank lowO2_0.1 (SPAdes) (version 2) | ecosystem: Environmental > Aquatic > Deep subsurface > Groundwater | place...
GATGATTCCTAAAGAACAGATATGCACTTCTTCCTTTAAGAAGCTGCAATGCTCTGCTTGGAGTCATGGTCAAAGGAAGTTTGACGATCGTATGCAAATGATCAGGCATAACATTAATTTCTCTGATTTCAATGTTGTGCTCTGTAGCTGACTTGCGTATGCAGGCAGTAACTAAGTTTTTATACTTGGGCTTCATAAACATTTTATACCTATACTTTGGGCACCATTCCATGTGCCAAAAGCTATCACCAACTGAATGGTGATTGCGGGTGTACTCAAAATTTAGTATTTCCATTTTTGCCTCCTGCGCAACTCTGGAAATATAGCTCACGCTAATCAGATGGATTGGTGCGTGCGCCGAGTTCGTTGCGCACCACCCTTAAGATTTAAGAAAAGAAAAATGTTATCAAAAATAAATGGAGGACGAAATTCCTCTACAGGCTAAAGCCTGTGGGAGTTTCCTTTCGACGAGAATGAAAAAATTAAATCTTCTGGTTATGGGCACGACGTTTCCTAGATGGGAAAATGATACAGAAGCCACTTTTGTTAAAGATTTGTCATATGAGCTAAGTAAATACTTTAATGTAAATGTATTAGTTCCTCATTATAAAGGTTTAAAATTATATGACTCAAAAGAAAAATTAAAAATTTATAGATTTATATACTTTTATCCAACCAGTTTAGAAAAATTAGCTTACGGTGGAATCCTACCTAATCTAAAGAAGAACCCATTATTATGGATTGAAACTCCATTTTTATTTTTATCTGAATTAATTAAAACGTTTGAGATTATAAAAAAGGAAAATATAGAAGTATTACACACTCATTGGATATTCCCTCAAGGACTAGTTGGAGCAATTTCTAAAAAGTTTTTCAAAATAAAACATTTAAGTACAATACACGCAGGAGATATAATTGCGTTAAAAAAAATACCATTCTCAAATTATATCATAAATTTTATAGTAAAAAATACAGATAAAATAACTTCAGTTAGTAGTTTTGGTAAGAACAAACTTCTGGAAATTGCAAATAAATCTTTAAAAGAAGAGATTAACAAAAAAGTAAGAATCTTGCCAATGGGAACTTATTTAGAACAATTTAAAAAAAGAAAATTAAAACGAGGTAGGGTTAAAAATATATTATTTGTCGGTAGATTAGCAGAAAAGAAAGGCGTTTCTTACTTAATCAAAGCGATAAGTTTGTTAAATAAAGAAGTGAGGCTATTAATCATTGGTGATGGACCATTAAAAAAAGATTTATTAAGTTTAACAAACAAATTAAATCTCAAAAACAAAATTGAATTTTTAGGGTATAAGACAGGTAAAGAAAAACTAAAATATTTTTTTGATGCAGATTTATTAGTTGTACCTTCCATTGTAACAAAAATTGGGGATACAGAAGGGCTACCTGTGGTGATAATGGAGGGTTTGGCTTCTGGGTTACCAATTATTGCAACTGACGTCGGTGGAATAAAGGAAATTATTAAAAATGGTTATAATGGGTTAATAATTAAAGAAAAAAATAGTAAAGAAATAGCAAACAAAATCAAACTAGTTATTGAAAATAATAAATTTAAAAGAAGATTATCGATTAATGCAAAAAAGTCTTCTAGAAATTATGACTGGGGTTACATCTCCAAAAAATATGCTGACTTAATCTTTGATCTTGCAAATAACTAACATTGATTGTCTTAAAGCTAAAATCCTTTTTATAAATCCATAATACTCTTTATTACCATAATAAAATATAAACTTAAAATTAGAAAAAAGTGTTATAATAACAGGACCAAGAAAAGAAGTTAATATAATACTAAAATCCCCTTACATATTTATTAACTTATCTCCTGATGAAAATTATTTTAGTGTAGCAATTCAGGAATCGATGGCAAAAAAAACACCTTACTTATAGATATTCCCTTTAATTAGGTTACTACATCACAATAATATTTATATACTATCTATTCTTAGTTTATATATGAAAAGAGACGATGGTAGAAGTATTTCTAGAGACGCTTTAGAAAATTATCGTTTTCAGGCTTTAAAGTTAAGAAAAAATGGATGGAGGGTAACAAAGATTGCAGAGGCATTTGGACTTCATGTAAAAAGTATCTCAAGATGGTTTGTTAAAGCTTCAAAACATGGAGAACAGAGTCTTAAAAAAACAAAAGCAAAGGGCGCAAAACCAAAATTATCAATAAAAGAAAAAACAGAGATTATTAATTGTCTTAAAGAATCTGCAATGGATTTTGGATTTGAAACTCCGTTGTGGACTGCAAAAAGAGTCCAGCAGTTAATTATCAAAAAGCATAATATAAAAATTCACATATCAAAAATTTGTGATTGGTTAAAAAAAATTGGACTAAGTCCACAGAAACCAAAGAAAAATCCGCCGCAAAGAAATGAAAAATTAGTTAAAAGATGGATTAAAAACGAATGGCCTAAAATCAATGAACACCGACGGAAATGGCAGGCAATATTATATTTTATTGATGAAGCTGGGATTTCTTTAATTCCTTATGTTGGAAGAACATGGGCTCCCAAAGGAAAAACTCCGACCATTAGCGTTACGGGAAATCGCGGAGGTTTTTGTGTTTCTTCTGGAATTACTCCTGCTGGAAAATTAATATTTAGAATTGAAAAAGGAAAAGTTAATTCAAATTCACATTTGGATTTTTTACAAAAGATAATAAAACAGCATCCCAAAAGAAAAGTTATAGTTGTAGCCGATAATGCGTCATCCCATAAATCTAATTTGATAAGAGGATTTGTTGAAAGCAATAAACAGAGGTTTGCTCTGTATCACATTCCACCTTATTCCCCAGATTTAAATCCTGATGAACATATATGGTCTTATTTGAAAGCATATGAACTTAAGGCGCATCAAGCTCAAACAGTTTCCGAGTTGAAGAAACTAACAAATAAGAAAATGCAAAAAATACAAAGAAATGCTAATCTTATAAAATCTTTTTTTATGAAGAATAAGGTAGCTTAATCACAGGGAATATCTATAGCTTCAAAAATTGGCATACAAATATTTAAAGATAAAAAAGTTATTTTTCATTAAATACTAATCCATTTGGTAAACCTAAATCTAAAAAAAAGAAGTTTACACCCCATGAGAGGGCTATGTTATGGGATAATAATACAAAGACTTGTCATATATGTCATAAGAGAATAATTAATTTTACCGAATGTGAATTTGACCATATAAGAGCATATTCTAAAGGGGGTAAGACTGTAGCACTTTCTCATAGGGCTTGTAATAGGATGAAATCAAACAAACCCTTACAAAAAGTTCAGAAACATATGGGTTTCAAAGTTACAAAGAAAACAACAATGAAGAAGAAAGTAAAGAGTAAAAGAAAAAGTAAATCAAAAAATATGTTTGGAACATTCTTATATAAAAAACCCCCAAGTTATTTTAGTAAAAAAAGAAAACAACCTAAAAGTTATTTTGATAGATAAGCAAGAGGAATGTTTACTGAAAAGAAAAAGAAAATTAAGAAAAAATGAAAGATTTAACAGATAAAGAAAAGAATATCATCCAAGTTAGATTAGAAGAAATAAAATTTTTACATAATTCTATGATTACCTATTGGAATAAAATATCTTGGTTATCAGGAATATTTGCTTTGGGTATTTTAGGTGGCTTGATAACTTACATAACTAAACATGAATTAAGCATGTTATGGTTTTTGATATATATCCTTTTGTCTATTGCAGTTAGCATGGGTATTTTTGCCTTGATTATGATAATGTTTGGGAAATATTTTGGTGAAGCAGTAGATAAACGTAAAGAACTTAAAAATAACTTAATTAAAGATATTAAAGATGGGAATCTATTAAAAAATGATTAAATGTTTTTTTATGCCAGAAATTAATACAAAGTGTATAGAAACAGGTTTTGGTTTCATTGATATTTTAATCATAATTTTCATCTTAATAATACTTGCACTTTTTTATTCATTTTGGGTTAATAAAAAAATAAAAGAAAATCAGGAATCTAGATTTTATATAAAATTTTTAATAATAATGTTATCAGCAATTTTACTTAATAAGTATACCTTCATTATGGTGTTGTTGATATTTTGGTTTGTTGCTTTATTTTTTAATAGGATATATAAGAAAAAAGAATTTCTAACAGAAAATATGAAAATAAGCATAACTGGAGGTTACATAGCAGGTGCAATAATATTCTCGTTTCAATATACCCCCCAATTAGCATGTTTGGGATTGGCTACATGCGATAGTGTTAATTTTGATAAGTTTTGGAAAATTATGCTTCTTTTATTATTAGGATTTATGTTTTTATTAATAATGATGAGTGATAATAAAAATACTATCACAAAAAACAAAGCATTTGTTATTGTAGGATATACTAAATGGGGAAAGTCAGAGACTTTAAAACAAGCCTTTCATAAAAAAAGACAATGTGAGGTTAAATTTGATGGGAGAAATTTCTTATTACGCATAACTTCTAATTCTGATATTTCGTCTAATAGAGATACTTGTGAATCATATTGTAAATTTATAGAAAACAAGATAAAAAACAAAGATATCATAATTGCCTTTAATCCAGATTATAATAAAGAGAGGTATAGAACTAATTATATTTTAAAATTGTTAAGTAAAACCCACAAGTGTTTTTTCTTTATTCTCAAAAATCATTTTAGGACTAACAACCCTATTAAGAAGATTTCAAAAGAGCATATTAAAAATTTAAAAAAGTATGGAAAAGTTAAGATTGTAAATTTCATTGATGACAAAAAAAGAGCAGGGGAGTTTGAAAATTTTGTTTTAAAGAATCTAAAGAGTTGAAATATTAATGGGAATAAGAGAATTTATTAAAACCAAAAAATTTAGAATTTTTATTATAATCCTAATTCCATTAATAATAGGGATATTCTTTTTTCAACCATTTAAAAAAATTCCTTTGGAAGAATTTGAAGGAAGTGAAGGGTATACTCTTCCAAAGACATTCATATTAGATAATAATATTCTTTTTTCTAGCATAGCAAGAGCTTTTAATTCACCTTTTAAAACCAATAATTATAATGTTTGTTTTGAAGATTATGGGAGTAAATTTCCAGAAGGATTTATAGGACATACTAATATAACCCTTGTTTTTAATAATGAATCTAAATTTGATATTAAAAAAAATAGTAAATATTGTGTTCTTGTAAAATCAGATATTTCTTTCACTCGTTCTTGGTCTATTTCTTTTTATTTAGATGAAGTTCCTTCAAAATCTATCCCAACAGGAATGGGAACAGTAGCAATTAGAAGTTATGCTACCCCTTTAATACAAGATGTTATAATTAATATGTTTTTGTTATTTGTAGTATATACTTCTTTTGTTTTATTGATTTTAAGAATTAAAAAATTTATTAAAGAAGGAGATTAAGATTATTTAGTCAAAATGAAACTTAAAATATCAAAAACATGGAAGAGTTTACCTTATTGGTTAAGAGGAGGAATCATTGGAATTGGAATAGGTATTCTTGCCTTTTTAGGACTTTAGGATATATTAACATTCTTGCAGAATATTTACATAACAATCTTAAAAAAGAAGGATTAACACATATTTTAGCTGTAAGAATGCCTCAAAGAATTAATGTTCCAGATACTCCTAATGTAAATGAGCGTCCAATTCTTTCAGTAGTTGAAAGAGTTGATTTAGAGGTTATATAAATTAGATTTTACTTACAGTTACTTTTAATTACTTCCAATTACTATTACTTTTTGATAAAATAGCAGGAAACTTCATAGAAAGATTTAAATCATTGCAGGCTAAATAACTATAAGATGGCTTTGAAAGATAAATTCTTAAAGGTGTATGCAAATCTTCCAGAGCCCGAAAGGTATCAGGTAATTGCTATAATTGATGGGAAGACATATTCATGGAATGTTGCACACAATGAGATTTCAAATAATACTGAACTGGGAAAGAAAATATTAAAAAAGATTGAGGAGTCAGAAATACTATGAATGAAAATTTCAGCATAAAAAAGGAGCTTGTTCTTGAGAGATTTAAAACTCTTAATCCTGAGTCTAAAATATCAATAGGGGGGCATAAAGAAGTAACAGTTAGAGAATTAATACAGCATGTAGAGAGTGAAGATGAATTTGGAAGAAATATAGTCAAAGTTCAAATTAAAATGCTTCAGGTTTTGGCTCAGGGAGTGTAGATGACTAAAAAATTTCTTATAACAAGGCCAAAATATGATATTGCAACTTCGTATTTATATGATTTTTCTGAAGGCATAACAAAGTTATTAAGAAAGACAAAAGACATTCATATTACAAGCATAGAGCTTTCTGATGTTAATAGGAAAAATTTTGAGAATGCCTTGAATAAAGAAACTCCAAAATTAATATTTCTAAATGGACATGGTGATAGAAATAGCGTTTTAGGTCATCAAGATGCAGTAATTTTGGATAAGAATAATGTAAAGTTGGCAAAAGACTCAATAACTTATGCATTAGCCTGTGATTCTTTAGAAGATTTAGGAAAAATAGCAATAACTGAAGGAGCAATAGCATATATAGGTTACAGAGCCAAATTCATGATTGTTAGAGACCCTTCAAGAACAAGCTCTCCTTCTAAAGATAAGAATGCATTGCCATTTAAGAAAGCATGCAATTCTATGATTAATGCTTTAGTTTTTGGCAATACTGTTGAAAAATCCATAGAGCTTACTAAGAAAGAATATGTTCATTCAATAAAATCTTATGGAACTAGCAAAGATGATCCTTATGGAGATGTTTCATTAATAAGATTTGCACTTGCTTGGGACTTGGAGTTCTTGGATTTTGAAGGAAATCCTAATGCTTCGTTTTGAACACAATAATATTTAAATATTCCAAAGTCTTACATATTAAAAAGAGCATAGAACTTTCTCGGACAGCTCGGCTGGGGCGTAGATACTTTTGTATCATGATATCATACACAGAATCACAAATAGAAAGTCTTATATACATTCACTTTTGACTTTTAGTAACCAGAATAGAGATTATTGCAGGAAACAAGCCAAAAATGCTCACAACTTCATTAAACCTTTGTTAGATTTCATTGATTGCTAGGTTGCACTCTCGAAACTGGGCCCGTAGCTCAGGCTGGTAGAGCATCTGCCTTTTAAGCAGGTGGTCGTGGGTTCAAAATGATAAGTCATGAAAGTCCCTCCGGGCCCGTAATTTCAATATAAAATGGCAAGCCACGTATTAGTCCCAGAGCACAAGAAGATGGCTAAAGAGGAAGCTGAAAAAATTCTTCTAAAATACAACATTTCCAGGAAACAGCTTCCGAGAGTAAAGATAAACGACGCTGCAATCGAGAACCTGCAGTGTGAGATCGGAGATGTAATCGAGATTACTAGGAAATCCGAGATTTATGGAGATATAAAATTTTACAGGGTAGTGACAAAATGATATACAGATACAAAGACCTGATAGAGAATTATTTCAAGAAGCACTCCCTGGTTGAGTCTAATATAAAGTCCTACAATAATTTCATGGACAGGGGGATCCAAAAAATAATTGACAATGCAAACGAGGTCATTCCAACAATCATACCTGCAGAGGTTTCTGAGTTCAAGATTAAGCTTGGAAAAATCGAAGTTGAAAGGCCGCAGATAGTCGAGGCTGATGGCTCAAAGAGAAAGGTTTACCCCCAGGAGGCCAGGTTAAGGAACCTTACTTATTCTGCACCGGTTTATCTCAATGTTTCTGCAACCATTGACGGCATTGAGAGAGAGTCTTTCAAGGCCCTGATAGGGAAAATTCCGGTAATGGTGAAATCAAAGTACTGCCATCTTTACAACCTCAACAAGGAAAGCCTGGTCAAGAGCAGGGAGGATCCAAATGATCCCGGCGGATATTTCATAATCAACGGCAATGAAAAAGTCTTGATAATGGTCGAGGATTTAGCTTCAAACAAATTCTTTGTCGAGCCCCAGAAAGTAGGGCCTTCGAGGTACACTGCTAAGATATATTCAGAGAAGGGGACATACAGGATTCCCCATACAATTGAGCAGATGAAGAATGGGACGCTTTATATTTCATTTACAAGATTCAAGAGAATTCCAATCACGGCTTTCATAAAAGCGCTGGGGCTTTTCAAGGATCAGGACATTTCAGCCCAGATTTCCGACGAAAAGCAGTACGATGACATTTTCATCAATTTGTTTGAGACCATAGACCTGAAAACGCAGGATGATGCCATTGAATTTCTGTCAAAGAAAGCTGGAATAGTAACAGAGGACAGAAGGGAAAGGATACTTGACACTCTTGACAAATATCTCTTGCCCCACATAGGGATTTCAAGCTCTTCGAGAATGGAGAAGGCATACAACCTGTGCAAATATGTCAAGAAATTCCTGAAAGTTGCCAAGGATGGGCTGAGGAGGGAGGACAAGGATCATTACATGAACAAGAGGCTCAAATTAAGCGGTGATCTTCTTGAAGATTTGTTCAGGGTGAATATGAACTCGCTTGTCCAGGATATGCTGTACAATTTCCAGAGGCTCGTAAAGAGGGGAAAATTCCATTCGATAAAAATAATAATAAGAGATCAGCTGTTAACTTCAAGGATAAAATCCGCAATAGCAACCGGAAACTGGATAGGAGACAGAAGGGGAGTGGCGCAGAACATAGACAGGACGAACTTTTTGTCGACCGTATCGCACTTGCAGAGAGTTGTTTCACTGCTCTCATCGTCTCAGGAGAATTTTGAGGCGAGGGCGCTTCATCCAACCCACTTCGGAAGATTATGCCCGATTGAGACTCCTGAAGGTACACCAATAGGATTGAGAAAAAATCTTGCCATGTTCACTAGAATAACTGAAGAGGATTCAGATGAGCTGAAAATAAGAAAACAAATAGAACCGATGCTGAAAAATGAGTGATATATACCTTAATGAAAAATATATCGGAACCACGAATTCGTTAATTGGGTTCGTGAAGGAGATGAAGGAAAAGAGAAAAACTGGAAAGTTTCCAACCAACCTTAGCATCAGCTATGATGAAGAATTCAATGAAATTTATCTTGATTCAACAAAAGGAAGGGCGACAAGGCTTGTGGTAAAGGTCGAGGAAGGGAAGTCACTTCTGACAAAAGAGCAGATTGACAAAGTCATAAACAATGAGATTGCATGGGATTCATTAGTCAAGGAGGGGGTTATTGAATATATTGATTCTGCGGAAGAGGAAAATGCGCTGATTGCGCTTTATGAGGATGATCTGACAAAGGAGCATACTCATCTTGAGCTGTCGCCAATTGTCATGCTTGGGCTAACAGCCTCGCTGGTTCCATATTCCAACTTCGGCTCATCTTCTAGGCTGATAAGAGGGAATAAAATTCAAAAGCAGTCATTAGGGCTGTATTCTTCAAGTTTTCATATGAGGACTGACACTGATGTCTCGATTCTGCATTATCCGCAAAGGCCATTGGTAAAAACCTTCATGCACAAGGTCATTGATTACGACAATCATGTTTCGGGCCAGAACGTTGTGATTGCAGTCATGTCGTATGAGGGGTACAACATGGAAGATGCAATTGTCATCAACAGAGGGTCTGTCCAGAGGGGTTTTGCGAGGTCAACTTATTTCAGACCGTATGAGACGGAAGAGCTGAGGTATCCAGGGGGATTGGTTGATGAAATAGTGATTCCTGAAAAAGACATAAAAGGGTACAAATCAGAAACAGATTACAAGCTGCTTGAGGATGATGGAATAATCTACACTGGAGCAACAGTGAGGTCTGAAGAAGTAATAACAGGGAAGACATCGCCTCCAAGATTTTTGGGGGAGCTTGAGGAATTTTCAGTTACGGCTTCGACGAGGAGAGAAACTTCGACGACACTAAAGCATGGCGATACCGGAACTGTTGACACCGTTATAATAACCGAAAATGAGGATGGGAACAAAATTGTCAAGGTTAGGATAAGAGACCAGAGAATTCCTGAGATGGGAGATAAATTTGCATCAAGGCACGGTCAAAAAGGAGTGATAGGACTGATAGTCCCCCAAGAAAATATGCCATTCACTTCAAAAGGGGTAACGCCGGACATTTTATTCGGGCCTTCAGGAATTCCATCGAGAATGACAATATCGCACTTGTTGGAGATAATTTCAGGAAAGGTTGCATCGCTTCAGGGTAAGCAAATTGACGCCACAACGTTTGATGTTATACCAGAATCAGACATAAGAAAGGCTCTTGGAGAATTTGGATTCAAAGATGATGGAACTGAAGTTATGTACAATGGAATAACAGGAGAGCAGTACAAGGTAAGAATATTCATCGGAAACATGTATTATCTCAAATTGAAGTACATGGCGGCAAACAAGCTGCATGCAAGAGGATTCGGAAGGGTCCAGCTCTTGACGAGGCAGCCGATTGAAGGAAGAGGAAAGGGAGGGGGATTAAGGCTTGGAGAAATGGAAAAGGACTGTTTGGTTGCCCATGGCGCGAGCTTGCTGCTGAAGGAGAGATTTGACTCCGACAAGACCATACTTCCGATTTCAGAGAAGTCAGGGTTAATCGCAATTGATGATGCAAGAAAGAACACCCAGATATGCCCTATATATGGGGAGAATGTGGAGATAAACTATATCGAGATGAGCTATGCATTCAAGCTTCTGCTTGACGAGTTGAAATCGATGTGCATATATCCGAAGCTGATATTAAAATCAAAATACTAAAATGAAAAGACATGTATATAAAAAAGTCGGGAGAATATCCTTTGGGCTTTTCAGCCCAGAGATAATTAAGAAGATGGCGGTGTGCAAGGTTGTCACGCCGGAGCTCTACGACAAGGAAGGTTATCCAGTTGACGGTGGTCTGATGGATGTCCGAATGGGGGTCATTGATCCTGGATTAGTGTGCCCTATCGACGGCAAAAAATTGAAGGACTGCCCGGGCTATTTTGGGTATACGGAGCTTGCAAGGCCGATAATCCACATCAAGTATGTCAGGCTGATAATAGACGTCCTGAGAAGCTACTGCAGAGACTGCGGAAAGATACTGTTTACGAGCGAGAAGCTGGAGCAATTCAAGGGCAAGTCAAGAAGAGAACTGCTGACTTCCTTGAAAAATGTCAAGAAGTGCCCCCACTGCCAGGCAAAGCAGTATGCAATCAAGCTTGAGAAGCCGACTAATTTTGTTGAGAATGACAGGAGGATTTCCCCCATTGAGGTCAAAACAAGATTTGAGAAAATATCTGATGATGATCTTATATCATTGAGAATCAATCCCTCATATGCAAGGCCTGAATGGACAATCATATCCAACCTTCCGGTTCCTCCTGTTACCGTGAGACCTTCAATAACGCTTGAAACTGGGGAGAGATCTGAGGATGACCTGACTCACAAGCTATCAGATATCATAAGGATAAATCAGAGGCTGTTTGAGAACATAAATGCAGGAGCGCCAGAAGTTATTGTGGAGGATCTTTGGGATTTACTTCAGTATCACATAACAACATATTTTGACAATTCGTTGTCACAAGTTCCTGTTTCGAGGCACAGATCAGGGCAGCCATTGAAGACAATAACGGACAGGATAAAGAGCAAGGAAGGAAGATTTAGGCATAATCTTGCGGGAAAGAG
>Ga0209541_10015065_pt1 | contig 11603 bp, 11 predicted proteins | sample RifCSPlowO2_01_FD_184027 | JGI IMG/M metagenome (GOLD analysis project Ga0209541, IMG submission 184027) | Groundwater microbial communities from Rifle, Colorado - Rifle CSP2_plank lowO2_0.1 (SPAdes) (version 2) | ecosystem: Environmental > Aquatic > Deep subsurface > Groundwater | place...
TCAGAAGAGGTAGACAAGATACGTCAGGAAATTGAGGACGCATTGGGCGGCAAACCCAAAAACCAGGTCAAACTATCCCGCTCCCGTGCCGAAACCCGTCTGCTCATCATCCTCAAAGGTAATCTGAAAGATACTGAAGACCGCCTGCAGAAAATTTTCCAAGCCATCACTGGATAGAATAATTCTGGTGCTTCACCAACTCGATCCGGTCCATCGGCCAATACCGGAACATCGCTTTCCCCACAATTGCTTTTTTGGAAATGGGTCCCCACTCCCTGGAATCGGAACTATATCCTCTGTTATCGCCAAAAACCATATAGTAGCTGTCCGGAATTTTATACGGCACGCCCTCTCTCAAAAAAGACTTTTCCGTGGTGGCGTAAGTGTCCGGCAGGTACATCTCCTGCAACTTCTGCCCGTTGACATACACATACCCGGCCTGGACCATCACCGTCTCTCCCGGCATGCCCACGATTCTTTTAATAAAATCGCTCGTGTACGGCGGCGGCGCGTGGAATACGACGACGTCGCCTCTCTGCGGGTCGCCTCTTTGGTAACTGATTTTATCGGTCAGAATATATTCCCGGTCATGGAAATTGGGGTACATCGAGTTTCCGTCCACCTTGTGCGGCTGGAACAGGAACAGGTACACCATCATAAAGATGGCAAAAGCCAGCACCACCGGCTCCAGCGCGTCCAGAATTGCAATATTTCCGCGCCTCCACTTCATGTGTTAATTTAACCACCTGTGTTAAAATTTGTCGAGACGGACGATTAGCTCAGTTGGCTAGAGCGGTGCATTCACATTGCACAGGTCGGGGGTTCAAGTCCCTCATCGTCCACATGAAAAAACTGCTCATCTGGCCCGCACTTCTGTTGGTTTTGACTCTTTTGGTCTTTTTTTCTCCTTGCGAAGAGATGTTATGTAATCTTGGCAAATACATAATTTGGCCAATCTTCTCAATTTCTTTAGTTATTTACTTTTTATTTGAATTAATCAGTCTCCCGTATTCCAAAGGTCTTAGAGGATCTTCGTCCATCGTACTTTCTTCTCTTTTGGGAATCGTGTCTATTTTTGCAACTTATCTCCTAATAGTGCTCACACCACTTGCCTTTTATATATTTCCACCATAAAGGGTTTATTTCCAAAATATCTCTTCTCCGAATCTTTTGGCGTTTTTGCCCTTAAATTCTTTCCATTCCACACCCCCGTCAGCTTTAAATTTAGCCACCCCCACCCAAGTTTCATCTACCGCCCCTAGAATCGTCAGTTTATATTTTCTACCAGCCGGCGGATCATATATGACAATCAACCCGTCTTTGTTCTTGATTCCTTTTCCTGAAGGATCGGTTATTTCAAAGTCCGCTCCGACTCCAGCTATAACCAGGGCTGACCTTGGTTCCGCCAAACTGTTGACAGCTTCAATTGGTGTTCCCAGGAAGTCCAAAATTTCAGTGATCGCCTCCGGCGAAGAAGCCAAATTTGCATGCCGTTGATTAATCACCCTATTATCCGCGTCGGTCAACTGGGCATTTTCTACTAAAACCGTATCATCTCCATCGTCAACCAGATTTTTCCCCACCGGCTTACCATCCTCCCAATTACCCAGCAGTTGATCAACCAAATTTCTTTCCCGCACATCCAGATTGGTCAGGGTGGATTGTCCCCCGCCGGCCAACGTGCCAACCTTCACCCCCCAGAACGGGCTGGCAAAATTCGACCCCAGTAACCAATCATTTTTAGATTCCATTATCGTTGCGTCTTTAAACAACCACGTCTTCCGGTCCTTTAAATAATCAAAAATTGGCAGCAAGTCACGGATAGAAGGGATGTACTGCCTGATAGCCGTTTTATCGTGCGTAGGCCAGGCGTCGCATCTTTTCAACAGCAACGTCAGGGCAATTTTTTCCACCAAATTGCTTTTCCACAAGTCTCCTGCCGCCCAAGCCGGATAAGCTACGATTGCTCCCTTATGCGGAGTCCCAGCAGTCAACATCCTTTCCAACCGGTTACCATCCTGCACCTCGCTCAAGTACTCCCTTCCAATCAGTCCGCCCATACTATGCCCCACCAGATTTACCTTTTCTCCGCCATTAGTGTTCAATTCAATGAACTGTATCAGTCGCTCCGCGCTAACCGAAATCGGCTGGCGCCAGTCATAATAAAACGGCTCCACATCCCATCCTGCTTCATTCAAAGAATCATATAGAGGTTGGTAATACTGAGTAGCATAATCTCCCAAGCTCCAACTTCCAGAATAACCGTTCATCTTACAGTTCAGCAATGCATCCGAGTTCCACATCGCCTCTATCCCCGGCACCACAACCACTTTCTTCGTCGGCGGTGGAATCTGCGTCGGCGTCGGGGTCGCCGTCGGGCTCGGCGTTGGAGTTGTAGGAGGGGGATTAAAAGTAATATAACTTATTCCCCCTTGATTACAAATATCGTTAGTTGCACTTCCGTAACTTTTTAGTCCTAAATCAACACCACTAAAATAACTGCTGGTTGTTAAATTAGCCGAATAAGAAATAGACGAGCCGTTCGCAAAGGGTGTACCAGCAGTTCCGGTCACCATGTAATCCAACGTCACAGGGGCGTGAATAAACCAGTCGCTTACGCTTGAAAGACCTGAAGGATGCCCTGAAGGAGAATTACCGAAAAAATAATTATTCACAAAATTATACGCGGGTACAGACGTGTTATTCGTTAAAGTAACTAAATAAGTTTGAGTTCCGAGTGTTGGTTGAGGATATATATTCAGACTGCAATTATATCCTCCAACCGGTGCTGGAGTTGGATTTGTAATTGGGCCAACCCCCAAATCGTTATAGGTAATCGTGTAACTTCCATGCCCCTGATTACAAACATCATTGGTAGTGCTACCACTACTGCTCAAAGACATGTCTACTCCGCTAAATGAATCATTAAACGTTAAGTCAACTTCGTAAGTCAACGAATCATTCGAAATCGGAATCCCAGCAAAACCATTCACCTGGTAGCCATGACCAGTCCCGAGATGCCAGTAATTATAGTTTGAAGTAACAGTATTAGAAGGGTTTCCGCCGGGATCTTCCCCATCAAAGTAATTGTTCACAAACCGATATGCCGAAATTAAAGTGTTGTTAGTTAAAGTAACTGTATATCTGTTTGTTCCTAAAGTAGGTTGTGGGTAAATATTTAAACTACAGTCAGGTAAAGCTAATACTCTACTCGACGAGGAAAACAAGAGCAAAATAGCACCTAAAAATATCCTTTTCACCAACTTCCACTATAATCTAGTTGTCCCCATCTATGTCAATAGGAATAAAAGCCAACTCTATATTTTTAATCATTACAATTCGCGTTTTTATTCTACTTTTATTGATTCTGATGCTTCGCTCGTTTATCTACACAAAGAGGATTCTTTCGGACATAGTAAAGTTTTCGAACAGTAATAGTAAAGTGGAAGATTTTCTTCCATACATAAAACCATGTCTCACAGAGATACAGGGGCTAACTGACGAAGAAAAACACATACTGAATTACCGTTCATTGGGAACAATATGCAAAAAATAGTCACAGTCTTATTTTTATTATTAATCTTTATAAATATTTCATATGTAACTACTGGAGTACTGTTTCATCCCGTGCAAAGTATGGATGCAATTGGAATCTGGTTCTTTAAAGCCAAGGCCTTTTACATTGAGCAAGGTTTTCCAAATAATTTTCTTCATAACGCAAATTACGCATACAGCCACCAACGGTACCCCCTAGGTCTGCCTTTTATAATATTTCTCTTTTATCGGTTAATGGGCGGTGTTAACGATCATTCGTTTCTTATATTGTATCCAATATCATACTGTCTCATTCTCCTATTGGTCTACAAGATATTCCGTAGGCATACAAATACAATCTATTCGCTCATTTTTGTCTACATCTACTCCATGTTTTCACCTCTGATTGCAGCTGGAGGAAGAATACTAGCTGGAAACGCTGACATCTTTCTAGTACTTGTTGAATGGATTTTCATTTATATCCTATACAAAAAGAAGTTCAGTATCGCCAAATGTATTCTAATTATGATTCTGGTAATGATCGCCTCACAAATTAAGTTTGAGGGCATTTTTCTATCTGGAATCTTACTTTTCCTGCCTGTAAGCAGAAAATTGAGGATTTCCCTTTTCTGCGTATCTCTTACTCCTATCATACTCTGGACATGGGTCACGATTGCATTCAAGATTCCCACAGATACCCATCCGATCGTTCCATCCCTTTTCTTGGCAATAGAACGAATGGCAATTATCGCATTTGGCATAATTAGAGAACTGGGAAATATCAACAATTGGTACATTTTTTGGGTCCTTGTTTTATTATCAGTATTAATCAAACAAAAAATTTCACCCCTTCTTAAACAAACACTATTACCAGCATATTTCTTAATGATGTTTCTGTATGTTTTAGTTTACCTATTTGCCAGCAACAATACTAACGAGTACATTTCTTCGTCCTTTGATAGAGTCTTATTCCAACAATCTGCATTGGTATTCCTTTTTTTCTTTGAAAAAATGATTACCCCAACTCGCGAACTGTTTGACAGGTTATTAAAGGGGAAATGAGAAAGTCGCAGAATACCGATTTGTCCGAATTCAACTATAATCTAGCTTGTGAAGGTTTTGTTCCTTTGCCGGTATTATTCTTCCCACATAGGAGGCGTGGAAAAACACGTTACCAACATATCCCGAATTTTGTCTCATAATCATCAAATTACGATTATTACCGAGCGGTACGACGAAAAGTTGCCGGAATATGAACGAATAGCCGGAATCGAAGTTTATCGCATTCCGGGTCCGGGAAAATGGGCCGTCTGGACATGGGTTTTGCGCAACCAAAAATTGTTCAACGACGCCGATATTATCCATGCCCACGACGTTTATTTCTGGCTGTTCCCATACAAGCTTTTACACCCCTTCAAAAAGACGTTTATCACTTTCCATGGCTGGGAAACACGCTATCCGATACCTCTGAAAAACAAAATCGTTCGAAAAGTAAGTGAACTTATGACCAACGGTAATATTTGTGTCGGTGATTTTATTGCCAAATGGTATGGCACCCGCCCCGATCTTGTCACATATGGCGCCGCTTAAAAAAATTCTATTTATCGGCCGAATCGGCCTGGACACCGGTTACGACGCCTGTGTCGAACTAGCCAAGCTTTTAAAGCTTAAGTTAACGGTTATCACTGACAAGCCAAACGCGCATGACTTTATTACCCGAACTGACTACGTCTTCGTTTCCGGTTACCTGACTATTATCGAAGCGGCACTTAGTCGAAAACTCATTTTCGCAGGCTATAATAATCCCGTCCGCCAGGACATCCTGATCATGCATCCCATATCCCGATATATGATAATCGGATCAACGTCCTCCGAACTTGCAAAAACTTTTCTTTCTCTCTCGCCGGCCGGGGTTGCTGACATGATCGAGTCTGCCCATGCTTGGGCCAAAGACCAAACCTGGGACCGCTTAGCCGCGCAATACGAAACTTTATGGCAAAAGTAAGTGTCATCTGCACAGTTTTTAACGAGATTAATACTCTCCCCGGTCTTATTCACTCGCTCACTCACCAAACGGTACCACCCAAAGAAATAATTATCATCGACGGCGGTTCCACAGATGGCACATGGGAATTCTTAAAGCGCCAAAAAAAAGTAAGATCCTATCAAAAAACCGGCAACCGCTCCGTAGGCCGCAATTTCGCCATCTCTCATGCCAAAAACCCCATTATTGCCATCACCGACGCCGGCTGTGTTCCGGATCCAAATTGGCTGGAAGAACTGACTAAACCCAAGGCAGACGTTATTAGTGGCTATTATCGTGGCATCGCCAAAAATATCTTTCAAAAGTGCCTCATTCCTTTCGTTTTAGTCATGCCCGACAAAGCCGGAAAAACAGAGTTTTTTCCCTCCACCCGCTCTATGGCCTTCCGCAAATCTGTCTGGCAAAAGTTTCGTTTCAACGAGAAACTTTGGCATAATGAAGATTATGCGTATGCCCATATCCTCAAAAAAGCCGGTTACAGCTTTTATTTCGCCCCCAAGGCCGTAGTTAATTGGATGCCCCGGAAAAACCTCAAAGAAGCCGCTTGGATGTTTGCCCGATTTGCCATCGGCGATATTCAAGCCGGCATCTTCCGCCCCCGGGTCAAAAAACTTATGATCCGCTACGCCATCGCCTTGTATGTCTTTTTTCTCGCTATAGAAATTAGATTTCTGTTTGTCCCCCTCGCGGCCACATTATTAATCTATTTGATTTGGTCAATCGCCAAAAATTACCGCTACGTGAGAGATTTTAGAGCTCTTTATTGGCTGCCGGTTTTACAAATTACTGCCGACTTATCAGTTCTGTCCGGTTCATTAATCGGCTTTATGTCCAAAGCATATGGGGTATTCTAGATCAGCCATCCGGGGTGTTTCTTGGTCACTTGCTCTGCGCTTTCTCATTCGCGGCTTTACCATAATCAGGACCATTATTCTTGCCCGGCTTCTAATTCCCTCCCAGTTTGGAGCCTACGCTGTCGCCACTATCACCTTGGCCATTCTGGAAATGTTGACCGAAACCGGCATCAATGTCTTTCTCATTCAGGAGCAAAAAATTGACGAGTATTTAGACACAGCCTGGTTTGTTTCTATCCTGCGCGGACTTGTTATCGGATTACTGATATTCCTGTTTAGCCCGTTAATAAGCGGCTTCTTCCATTCTCCTGATTCCCGGATTTTACTGATGCTCATCGCCGGAGTTGCTATTGTCCGGGGATTTGTCAATCCGGCGGTTGTGAAGTTTCAAAAGGATCTGACGTTTAACAAAGAATTCGCTTTCAGGGGAACGTTACTTGCAGTTGAAGCCTTAATTGCGATTACTCTAGCTTTCGTTCTCCGTTCTCCGGTCAGCTTAGCTATTTCTCTCCTGGTCAGCGCCGCATTCGAAGTTGTCCTCTCCCAGGGCTTAATTCGGCCCCGCCCCAAATTTGTTTTTCACAAACCTCAATTTTTGGAGGTGATCCGCCGGGGTAAATGGATTACTGCGGCAGGCATTTTCAATTATCTTTTCCAAAATCTGGATAATATTGTCGTCGGCCGGCTGATGGGCGTCGGAAATTTAGGCCTCTATGACACATCTTATAAAATTGCCAGCGTTCCCATAACCGAGTTTTCAGACGCTCTCTCCCGTGTCACGTTTCCCGTTTACTCCAAAATAAAAGACGACAAACCCCGCCTGTTGCATGCCTTTGTCAAAACCACACTTGGCTTGTCTGCTTTGGTAATTCCTTTCGGGGTTTTTCTCTTTTTCTTCCCCCAAATCGTGGTTTTGCTTCTTGGCCCCAACTGGGAGCCCGCCGTTCCCGTCTTGCGCGTTCTTTCGGTCCTCGGTATTGTCAGAGCCATCTCCGGCTCATCTTCCGCCCTCTTCCTGGCCGTAAATAAGGCCAACTATGTAACTTTCGTCACCCTGGCTAGCATCATTGGCCTTGCAGTTACCATAATACCCTTTGTATCCAATTTTGGCTTAACCGGAGCCGCCGCGTCCGCCATCCTCGGCTCCCTCCTCGCCCTCCCTCTTTTCATCTACTTCATCCGCTCCGTCTTCAAAAAATGATCTCCAAAGAAGTTATTGCTAAACTTTTGTCATTCTCCTGGCCAACCCCCTCCGACGCCATCTTGCGCGGCCGCGAGGCCATCGAATGGTCGGATGTAACAATCAAACCACCCGTACTGGATATTGGCTGCAGCGAGGGGAAAATAGGCGAAGTCGTCTATTCCAATTTGCCCCGAATTGACGTCGGAATTGATCTCGTTCCTCATTATATTAACCTCGCTCGGGCGTCTCCTAAATACAAGCAGGTTCTTGCTGCCGACGCCCGCAAACTTCCTTTTCCAAATAACAAATTTAATACTGTTATCAGCAATAGCACTTTTGAACACATAGAAAAGTCAGATATCCCCGCAATCAAAGAAGTCCGCCGGGTCCTCAAGCCGGGTGGAAAATTTTATCTGACAGTCCCCAGCGAAAGATGGGGCGAACTTTTTGACGCCGCTTACAATCACCGGGTAGCCCATTATCGTTATCGTACACTGGCTGAATGGCAAAAAGTCTTATCCCAAAACGGTCTTTCCCTTATTTTTCACAAATATTATTTTTCGGTTAACGTCATTCCTATCTGGTATAAATTATTCAAAATCTCGACCGCCAAAATATTTCACCGTGAACTTTGGTCCTGGTTACGCGACTCCCGTTTCAGTTTTCTTGTCCCAAAAAAATTAATAATTAACATGGAAGCCCCGTTTGTGAATTACTTAATTAACAAAAGCGGTCGGGGATTAGGTACATGGCTATTTCTCGAAGCGCAAAAGAAATGAACATCGCCGTTTTCCAAAACTTGCCACCCGGTGGCGGCAAAAGGGTTGTTTATGAGCAGGTCAAAGGACTTATTAAAAGAGGTCATCACATAGACGTTTATCAATTATCTTCCCCCCACCCGGATTTTTGCGATCTCAAATCTCTGGCCTGCCGGGTTTCGGACTTCAAATTTTCCAAACACCCCAACCGCCTGTTGGCCGACTGGCAAAACTTCATCCCCCTGCGATTTCTGCATAAACAAATTGCCAACATCATTAATCACGGAAATTATGACACGGCCCTCATTCATACGGACATGTACACGGAATCACCGTTTATTCTTAGATATTTAACTATCCCAAACATTTATTTTTGCCACGAGCTCTTGCGCATCGGTTACGAGCCGGAGTTGGCTTTTCATGAATCGGTGGGTTTTGCCAAAACAACCTATGAAAACATCACTCGGAAAATTCGGGTCGCCTTAGATAAGAATAACGCCCGCAGCGCCGATAAAATTATCACCACCTCAAAATTTATCCAAAAAAAGATCTTATCTGCGTACGGAAAAAAAGCTGAAGTTTGTTACTTGGGAGCAGATTTGGAAACCTTTAAGCCACATGGTCCGAAACAAAATCTGGTCATTTTTATGGGTTCGAAGTCGCACGTCGGCGGATATGACTTTGTTCGGGAAATTCAAAAAAAGCGAAATTTTAAACTTATTGCTTACGGTTTTTCCCAAAAAGGCCCGGACCTGAATGATGACACCGCACTGGCCAAAGCCTATTCCGGCTCCTTAGCCTGCCTGTGTGTCTCGATAAACGAACCGTTCGGTCTCAAAGCGCTGGAATCCATGGCCTGCGCCACTCCGGTTCTAGCGGTAAACGAAGGCGGTTACCGCGAAACTGTTGTTGACGGAGTCACCGGCTGGCTGTTACCCCGCGACCCCCGGGCCTTTGCCGATAAAATCAAATTTCTCCAAAGCCACCCGGAAATTGTTGCCAAAATGGGTAAAGCGGGGCGCAAACACGTGATCGATAACTTCACCTGGGACCGTCATGTCAACCGGTTACTTTCGCTGATACACCCTGGCTAAATCCGCCCCGTCCGCTTTCTCCCGGTAAACAACGTCGTAGTCTTTATCCAGAATACTTTCATCAAATCCCATCCTGATGACATTAAAGTAATTTACAACCACAAAATCATATTTCCGGGCGGGATCAAATTTTTCATACTTCAAATTTGGCGACTTATATAAAAGATTATCGCCGGGGTTTAAGGCCAGGCCGACCAAAGATTTATCCGGAGCATTTCTTTCCAGATATAGTCCGGGGTTTCGTAAACCCTCGCCCCATTCTCCCAGCAAAAAGAGCCTGTGGCTGTAAACAGTGTTGATCCCTCCCACCAGCTCATTAAAATAGTTCGTGTAAAAAGGCGAAATTTTCGTCAGGATAAAAAGCATATACACCGTCAATACTCCCAATAAAATTCGTCTATATTTCAACGACTCCAAGCTAATCCCTGCCAATATAGCCAGCGGCGAATAAAACTGGATGATATATCTGACCATATGCTGCCTATGATGAAAAAAAGACAGCCCAAACGGCACCAAAAACCACAAAGTTACAAACCACAAAGTCTTATTTTTCTTAATCAGGAGTCCTTTAAAAGTCAGTAACAACACCAATAGGGGAGTCGTGACTAAAAATGCGACACCATAAAAAATAAACGGCGCTCCCATAGTCCTCCCGAAGAGCACCGTCGGTGTCCTACCGCCGTCTTTAAACCAAAAGTCGTAGTTGTAGGAAATAAACTCTCTCACGTGCAGCCACGGCATCGGCCAAAGCACAAAAAAGGTTAACACCGCTATTAGTCCTATCAGTCCTATTTGTCGTATGTTAAATCGTTTCCAAATCACACATCCTCCGAAAAGCAGCAGAAAAACCAGAATATTTGACTGTTTGATTTCCAATAGTAGCCCTGTAAGAATTCCTGATAAAACAATATTTAACTTTGTGGGCTTGACAAAATAATTCAGGTAGGCAAACGCCGTGGCCGTAAAAAAAAGAATGACCAGATTTTCGTGAGCCACCAACTGCGAGTAACCCAATAAATGCGGTATCATAGCCAAAACCAGCGCTGATGCTACAGCCGTAAAAAACGAAAAGTACTTCAAAGCCAGCCAAAACACTAACAAAACCGTGATAGATGTTGCCAATACCGACACCAGCCGGCTATATGTCAGGTCATAAGTGAACACCGGATCACCTGTGGCATACGGATACGAAGGTTTCGCTAGCTCATCCCATCTCACCATGTCCACTGCCGCCACGCTTCCGTAAATATAATGCGAGAGCGGGGGATGGTCAGGGCTTTCATACCAGTATCTGTTGGAAAAGTCGCCCTTGCGGAACAATTCCGCAAAGTTGTAACCCTTGGCCAGTAGCGCGTGCTCGTCTGCAGTCCTGCCCGCTGTGTTCAAATTCCACAACCTCAAAACAATCGAAAATACAAAAATAGCTGTCGCCCATGTAAAATTACGCCAAGCCATATCGTGATTATAGTTTTTTTAATACTGGAACTTCTGCTCGTCAACTGGGGAACTCCTGCTCCTGGCCGGATGTTTGCCTACTTCATGGACGAGTGGCACGGCGTCCAGGCCATCCGGGCCTTGGCCACCCGAGGCACCGTGAATATCCCCGGCGCCGCTCTGGGCACACCTGGTTTCTATGCCGTCTCCGGGGCTTGGTTAGTTCCCCCGATAATTTTCAAATTCATCGATCCCTGGGCTATCAACAATCCCGCCACAGCCCTGTTTGACCAGCAAAAAATCTGGTGGATCCTGCGGACTAGTACCTGGCTTTGGGCCTTAGCGGGAATTATTTTGTTAAAAAAAATTGCTAAAAACGCCACATGGCTGGTTGTTTTTTCCCCAATCTGGCTGGCTTATTCTTCAATTTTTAAATACGATATACCCGTCGCCGTAGGCATGTTAATTTTTATTTGGAGGATTCTCAAATATGCCAAGAATCCTTCATCCCGAAATTGGGTGTGGGCTGTCGTCACCACCGGTCTGGTTACCACCCTCAAATTCAGTCTTATCCCACTCCTTCCTTGGTTAGCAATTGCTTGGTTGTTATTCACCCAGCAAAAAAAATATAGGCAGTTGATTATCGGTTTAATCATTGCGACGGCAATGTTTATCTTATTGGGCATGCCCGATCTCTGGCTC
>Ga0209541_10015068_pt1 | contig 11602 bp, 11 predicted proteins | sample RifCSPlowO2_01_FD_184027 | JGI IMG/M metagenome (GOLD analysis project Ga0209541, IMG submission 184027) | Groundwater microbial communities from Rifle, Colorado - Rifle CSP2_plank lowO2_0.1 (SPAdes) (version 2) | ecosystem: Environmental > Aquatic > Deep subsurface > Groundwater | place...
GGCAAAAGTGCCTGTTTTTTAGACATATACCTAGAAAATATCTGTTTTATGGCTCAGTGGCAAGGTGAAACATTCAAAACAAACCGGTGATTTTGGGTATTATCCCTAATTTCGGGAAATTAAAAATCCCGTAAGCGCGCTACTACGGGACAGGTCCGCCGGTCGATACTGGACGGACGGTTTGATTCCCACAAAACAGAATTTTTGGCTCGATATTACGGCCGAGACCCCGAACTGTCTTGCGGTTTTTCGGGCAACCCGTGCTCGGCGTTAGGTGTTTTCGTGCAGATCCATCCGACAAGCATTCCCATCGCAAAAACAAGCAACGTAAAGACGGTCATGTGCACCGAATGCGTAATCTCAAGACCCAAGATACCCGCGATGCTCACGGCCAAAATGAGACCACCACACACCATAGCCACCTGACTCACCGCGACTCTTTTCATGACATTGATTCCATGTTGGAAGAAACTTGGTATAGACTACTCCTTTGCACTAACTTGTCAAGCGTTTTGGCATAAAAAAATCCGCCAGTCGATTCTTGACGGGCGGTTCTTGGAATACAAACAGGAAATGCTTTCGCGCTACGGTACATTAAAGCCGAGGTAGTCGCTCCGGATGATCTCGTAGAGCTCGCGGTCTTCAAAGACGCCGTTCTTTTGTATCGATCGTCGTAGACGACCGACGTGCATCATCCCGATCTTTTTCATCACACATCCGGAAGCGGGATTCCGCGAAAGGTGGGTGGCGGCGATACGCTCGAGCCCAAGCACCTCCAGTCCAAAGCGGATGACTGCGCGGCCGGCCTCCGTGGCGAATCCTTGGTTCCAATACGGATACCCGATCCAGTAGCCGAGCTCCGCCGCGTTGTGTGTCTTGTCTATTGCGAGGCTCATGCATCCGATGAAGGACTCCTCCGCTTCGCCGTCGTCCGTACGCGCGAGGATTGCGAACGCGAACGAGTCGCCCTTTTTGAATGTCCGTCTAGTCCTTTTTATCCACTGCTCCGCCAGACCATCCGCGTAGGGGTGGGGGATGAGGAGGGTCGTGTCGGCGACACGGATATCTCCCGCAAGCGCTTGCACGTCCTTTGCATCACGAAGCAAAAGCGGGCGGAGAACAAGCCGTCGTGTTACCAATCGTGTTGAGAGCATACGCACCTCTTGCTCAAGCTCTCTAATGAAAAATACCTTTTTATCTTCGTAAGTCAATCTCACAAAAAATTCCGCCGGTCCATGTCGGACAGGCGGCCTTTGATCTTTGAGACGGATTTTCTAGCACTGACGTTTTCGGTCGGCCATCTACTTGATGAAGCCGACGACCCTTCCGAGGAAATAGCCGGCGAGCAAGTTGCCGGTGACCGCCGCCGAGTACTCGACGCCGAGCATGCTGTTCACGACACCGATCAGGATTGCGCCGACCGCTACTACCGCTATTCGTTTTCCGAACCCGTTCATCTGTCTTCTCTCCCAAGAGTTGAGCACCTTGCCATTTTCTAGCACAGGGAATATACTCTGTCAACATGTCCGGATTCAAACTCAAAAGTGACTGGCTTCCTGCTGGAGATCAACCGGAGGCGATAAAACAACTCACTGATGGCCTCCAAAAGGGGATGCGCTACCAAACACTTCTTGGTGTTACCGGTTCGGGGAAAACATTTACGGTTGCCAATGTCATCCAGCATGTGCAAAAGCCGACCCTCGTCATCGCGCACAACAAAACGCTTGCCGCCCAGCTCGCGCAGGAGTATCGCTCGTTTTTCCCCGAGAACGCGGTCCACTATTTCGTCTCGTATTACGATTACTACCAGCCCGAAGCATATCTCCCCACGACGGACACCTATATAGAGAAGGACGCGCAGATCAACGAAGAGATCGACCGCTTGCGTCATGCGTCGACGCAGGCCCTTTTGTCGCGCCCCGACGTCATCATCGTCGCGTCGGTCTCCTGCATCTACGGCTTGGGTTCCCCCGACGAATATCTCAAAGTAAATCTCAAACTTGCCTTGGGCGACGGTATCTCGAGGAATGAGGTCATCAGGAAACTCGTGAATGTCTATTTTGACCGCACGAATGCGGATCTGCGCCCCGGCACGTTCCGCGGTGTCGGGAACACCCTTGAGGTCATGCCGACGGGTGAGGTGATGATCTACCAGCTCACCTTCTCGGGGTCGACCATCGAATCGATCATGAAGATCGACCCGATCACGCGCGCCATCATCGGGAACGAGAAGGCCTGCTTCTTCTTTCCCGCAAAACATTTCATCACGCCGGAAGACGAGCGCAAACGCGCCGTGGCGGACATTCGCATCGAACTGGGAGCGCAACTCAAGGCATTCGATAAAGAGAAGAAATTGCTCGAGGCGGAACGTCTGAAGCGCCGCACCAAGTACGACATCGCCATGATCGAGGAGGTCGGCTACTGTAGCGGCATCGAGAATTACTCGCGCCATTTCTCGGGGAAAGCGCCCGGCGAGCCCCCCGAGACACTGCTTTCATACTTTCCCCACGCGAAGGACGGAAGCCCGGACTTTCTCACCGTCATCGATGAGTCGCACGTCACTGTTCCCCAGTTGCGCGGGATGTATGCGGGCGATCAGTCGCGCAAGAAGACCTTGGTCGAGCACGGCTTCCGCCTTCCTTCCGCATGCGACAATCGGCCGCTCAAATTCGACGAATGGGGCGTGCGTGTGGGGCAGGTACTCTTCACCTCGGCGACACCGGCCGACTTCGAGCGGGAAGTGAGCGAGGCCACGGTCGAGCAGGTGATACGCCCGACCGGACTTGTCGACCCCGAGATCGACGTAAGGCCAATAGTGCAAAAAGGGAACTATCCCGGACAAATTGCTGACTTCATTAATGAGGCGACGGTCACAGTGAAAAACGGCGGGCGTATTTTGGTGACTACGTTGACGAAGAAAATGGCCGAGGACCTCGCGGCATATCTCAAGGAGAAGAAAGTGAAGGCCGAATATCTCCACAGCGACGTCAAAACGATCGACCGCATCAAGATCCTCACGGAATTCAGAAAGGGCACTTTTGACTGTCTCGTCGGCGTGAACTTGCTCCGCGAAGGGCTCGATCTCCCCGAGGTCTCCTTGGTCGCAATTCTCGACGCCGACAAAGAGGGGTTTCTCCGCTCGGAAACATCGCTTATCCAGACGATAGGACGCGCCGCACGCAACGTTCTCGGTCGCGTACTCCTCTATGCCGACGTGTCGACCGGATCGCTCGCGGCCGCGATAGGAGAGACGAATCGAAGGCGAGCCGTACAAGTCGAATATAACCGTGTCCATGGGATCACTCCGCAGAGTATCAAAAAGAAGATCAAGGACATCACCGAGGAACTCCAGTCGTCGCACGATAAGGCATTGAAAGAGCTCTATCTCATCGACCAGACGAAGTTCGCGAAAGACCCCGCGAAACTCATCCGCCAGAAGGAGAAAGAGATGACGGCGGCGGCGAAGGAGCTCGACTTCGAGACCGCCGCACTTTTGCGCGACGAGATAGCGCTCTTGAAGGGTGAACCACTTCACCCCAACGCGGAAAAACGCCCCCGCAAACGGCGTTAATAGAGCAAAAACTTAAGTCTAAAAGTACGAGGTCCGACCTTAAAGCAGTTTCCCCAAGGTCGGACCTCGTACTTTGCGCAGTGTCTCCGAAGTAAAAATACAAGGTCGGACCTTGAAGAATCGACTCCTAAGGTCCGACCTTGTATTTTTTAAGTTCACCTTTCAGCAAGCGAAATCGCTCTCGGAGCGGTCTTTTTTGGGGTATACTGATGCATTATGATTGCCGCAAGTGTCGGTGTCGGAAAAGGAAGTGATGCGCACAGCGCGGGAAGGAGCGCATGCAAGCAGGCACTGAATGAGATGCCGGGGAAGAAAGCCGATGCGCTCATTGTCTTCGGTTCAACAAAATTTAACCAGACCAAATTGATCGAAGGTGTCGCATCGGCGGCGCCGGAGACGCTTCTGGTCGGCTGTTCGACTTCGGGCGAGATCTCGAGCGAAGGCTTTGCCACCGAGCAAAGTGTCGTGGTGATGGCGCTCGCTTCCGATAAGCTCAAATTCTCCGCCGGACGGGGGGGCGGCGTCTCGGCGAACCCAGCGGGTGCCGGAGTGGAATGCGGAAAGGTCCTGCGCCAAGGAGTGATGCCGGCCTCGGCAAGTTCCGCGCTCGTTTTTCTCGATATTGTTTCGGGGGACGGCGATGCCGCCGTGCAGGGTCTTCGCAACGAACTGGGACACAACTATCCGATCTGGGGCGGCGCGGCAGGCGACGACCTTGCTTTCCGCAGGACCTTTCAGTATTTCGACGGAAAAGCGGAGACGGGTGCGATCGTCGGATTGGGACTCTCCGGATTGCATCGCGCCGTCGGCGTTGCCATGCACGGCTTTCTCCCCGTCGGGCGCGCATGGCTTGTCACGAAGACCGAGGGGCGTGGTCTTGCGAGTCTGGACGGCAAGCGCGCTTCCGCTATTTACGAAGAGTATTTCGGTCCAGAATACTTCAAAGAACTCCGCGAGGGGACCCTTCCGGCGCTCGCCGTTTCCTATCCGCTCGGCATTCTTCTTCCGGGGTCCGACGAAGTGCTCCTGCGCGACCCGACCTTGTTTTCGGACAACGGTGCGATCACCTTCACCTCGGCAATTCCGTTCGGCACGGAGACGCGCCTCATGATCTCCGACACGGCGCGCGGGCTCGAAACGGTGGAAAAAGCGGCGACGGAAGTAGCGAAGCGCCTCGAGGGGAGAAAGCCGAAAGCCATCATCATGATCGATTCGGTGTCGCGCAAGCGGATGCTCGGACGGCGCGCCGACGAGGAGGTCGAGATAGTCCAGCGCATCCTCGGGCGCGATGTGCCGATCGCCGGTTATTACGGTTATGCCGAGATCGACGGAGGCACGGTGGGCGAAGCGCTCTTTCATAACGGTTCGATACTCATCTGGGCTATTGCCGAATAGCGGAGAACTCGCGTACCATGAAGGAAAACGGCATGCACCCAACGACCAATCACGAAACTCTCGCACAATCTGCGCGCTGGATCGTCTCCGCGCGGTGGTATTACGCGCCGCTTGCCCTCCTTCTCGCGCTTCTTCTCGGCGCCGAGAGCGCGACTCTCCTCGGAATAAAGTTCGCGCCGGCCGCCCTTCTCGTCTTCGTTCTCCCGCTTAATATCACCCTTTCGTATCTTTTGCGGCGCTTCTCCGCCGGCCCCGACCCGCTTCGGAAGGTGCATCGGCTGAACGTCGTGCAGATCGGCCTTGACCTCCTTTTCTTTTTTGCGCTTGCGCTCTTTATCACCGGTCCCGCCGCAAGTATCGCCCAGACATTCTTCCTTGTCCCCATTGTCCTTGCAATGCTCGTGTTCGGCTTCGCGGGCATCATCTGCGTCTCCGTTCTTTCCGCCATCCTCTTTTTGAGCGCGACAGTCATGGGGGACGGCGGCGCCGGACTTCCCTCGGTTGCGCTCTCTCTGTCGGGCGGTGCGGTCTTTCTCGCGTACATCCTCGTCGGATTTTTTGGCGGATTCTTTTCCCGCATGATGAAGCGCCGCGATCTCCTTTTGACGGGCGAGATAGCGAAAGGGCAGGAGCAGGTGAAGCGGCTCCAGAAACTCACCGACGAATTCGACCAGAGCGCGAAGCTCCTCGTGCGCCGCGACCTTGAACTCACGAGCGCGAACGAGCAGTTGAAACAGTTCGACCGCATGAAGTCCGAGATTATCTCGGTTGTCGCCCACCAGTTGCGCACGCCGCTTTCCGGCATCAAGTGGACCTTGAAGATGCTCTTGGACGGCGACAGCGGCAAGGTGAGCAAAGAACAGCACGACCTTCTCTCCAAAGGCTTCGAGTCGAACGAGCGGATGGTCGCTTTGATCAACGACATGCTCGCCGTCGACCGCCTGGAGTCTGGCAAGATCAAGTATGACTTTGTTCCGACGCAATTCGAGTCGCTGATCGAGGAGATGATCGAGAGTCTGAAGCCGATCGCAGAACACAAGAAGGTCCGCATCGCTTTTCTCGCTCCCAAGCGGCCGCTCCCCAAGATCAAACTCGACCCCGAGAAGATGCGCGACGTGCTCCAGAATGTCATGGATAATGCGGTCAAGTATACGAAGCAAGGAGGTCTGGTCACCGTGGGCGTTAGTGAGGAGGGAGGCGGGCTTCACTTTTGGGTCGAAGATGACGGCATCGGTATTCCTGATGAAGCAAAGAACAAGATCTTTGCGCGGTTCTTCCGTGCGCGGAACGCCATCGCGACGGAGACCGACGGCTCGGGCCTCGGGCTCTTTATCGCGCAAAGCGTCGTTCGACGTCACGGCGGGAAGATCTGGTTCGAGAGCGTTGAGGGAAAGGGGACGACCTTCCACGTCACGCTTCCCGCCGTCCCATAGAGCGGTCCAGACGGCGTATCCAAGGTGACTCCTGAAATACAAGGTCGGACCTTGGGGATTGATTCTTAAGGTCCGACCTTGTATTTCTGGGCCCCTCCTTGAGAATTTTGAACTGAAGGTGAGACCTCGGAATTAGTTTGAGGGGTGGGCGGCCTAAGGTCTCTCCTCTAGTCTGCGGAGAGGTGAGACCTTGGAGTTACTTGCCCCGTGCAAAGCCACGGGGGTTGGCCGCCCCATCTCCCCAGAGTGGGTTTATGTTATACTTTTGCCATGCCTGACGCCAATGTAAAAACCAAACTCCTCATCATCGAGGATGACAAGTTCCTCCGCGAGTTGGCGGTGCAGAAGTTAATCAAAGACGGTCTCGACGTGACCTCGGCGATGGACGGCGAGCAGGGGATCCAGTCGGCGGAAAAGACGATACCCGACGCCATTCTCCTCGACATTCTTCTCCCCGGCATCGACGGTTTCGAGGTCTTAAAGCGCGTTCGCGCGAATCCTGCGCTTGCGAACGCACGCGTCATCATGCTCTCCAACTTCGGCCAGACCGAGGACGTGGAGAAAGCGAAGGTGGCAGGCGCCGACCGCTTCCTCATCAAGGCGAACTATACGCTGGACGAGATCATCGCCATCGTCCGTGAGGTCCTCGCCTCACCCCGCGCGTAGTTATTTGCGACGTCGATTTTTGAGGTGAGTCCTAGACGGCCCAAGACGAGAGCAGTTAAGGTTCGACCTTGAGAATTTGGGTTTAAGGTCGAACCTTGAAGAAGTTACTGCTCTGACCTTGAGGAAGTTGGCCGCCCACAGCACAGGAAAAGTGCTACAATGATTCAGTTATGCCCGCACCAACCAAAGTCGACCAATTCATGGAGGCCGTGAAACGCCGCGACCCGAACGAGCCGGAATTCCATCAGGCGGTTCGCGAGGTCGCCGAGACGGTACTTCCGTTCATCGCAGGAAACAAAGCGTACACGACCGCGCGTATCTTGGAGCGCATGACGGAGCCGGAGCGCACCGTCATCTTCCGCGTACCGTGGGTGAATGATGCCGGTGGGGTCGAGATCAATCGCGGCTACCGCATCCAATTCTCAAGCGCCATCGGTCCGTACAAAGGGGGATTGCGCTTTCACCCTTCGGTCAATCTTTCCATATTGAAATTTCTCGGCTTCGAGCAGGTGTTCAAGAATGCCTTGACCACGCTTCCCATGGGTGGCGGGAAAGGCGGGAGCGATTTCGACCCCAAGGGTAAATCCGACGGAGAGGTGATGCGCTTCTGCCAATCGTTCATGTCCGAGCTCTATCGCCATATCGGACCGGATACGGATGTGCCCGCGGGAGACATCGGTGTCGGCGGTCGCGAGATCGGCTTTTTGTTCGGCCAGTACAAGCGAATAAAAAATGAGTTTAGCGGCGTCTTAACGGGCAAGGGTTTCGGCTGGGGGGGCTCGCTCGTACGCCCCGAGGCGACGGGTTACGGCGCGGTCTATTTCGCCGAGGAGATGCTTACGCGCAAAAACGAGACTCTGAAAGGGAAGGCCGTGCTCATTTCCGGCTCGGGGAATGTCGCCCAGCATGTCGCCGAGAAAGCCCTGCGCCTCGGCGCGAAGGTGCTCACCATGTCCGACTCCTCGGGATACATCTACGACAAGAACGGCATGAACGAAGAGAAACTCGCGTTCATCAAAGAGCTGAAGAATGTGAAGCGCGGCCGCATCAAGCAGTACGCCAACAAGTTCGGCGCGAAGTTCGTGAAGAATGCGAAACCTTGGGGCGAGGCGGGGGATATCGCATTTCCGTGCGCTACACAGAACGAGCTCGATATCCCCGACGCCGAGCACCTTATCGCGAACAAGGTCATGGCCGTCATCGAAGGCGCCAACATGCCGACCACGATCGCCGCGACGAAACTCCTCCAGTCAAAGGGCGTGCTTTTCGCGCCGGGCAAGGCCTCGAACGCGGGCGGCGTCGCAGTCTCGGGCCTCGAAATGTCACAGAACAGTCTCCGCCTCTCATGGACGGCGGAAGAAGTGGACGCGAAGTTGAAAGAGATAATGAAGAACATCCACGCAACGTGCATGAAGTACGGCAAAGACGAGAAGGGGAAAGTGGACTACGTAAGAGGCGCCAACATCGGCGGTTTCGTGAGAGTCGCCGACGCGATGTTAGCACAAGGTTATGTATAAATATCACCATCCAACACCAATTATTATAAAGCTCACCGATGAGCTCGGTTTTCGGTTAAGGCAAAAAGCGGCCGAGCAAATTGTCGTCAATCAGAATCGAACAGGAGCGGAAAGGGGAAGTTCAGAAGAACAGGGATTTGGCGCACTTGCAGAAATGGTTATACGAAACAAGTTTGAAATGCCAGAAGTTAACCCCGAAGGTCATCCCCTCGGGTTTGATGTTCTTTTGCCGTCTGGCGTAAAACTAGATGTGAAATGTCGCGGAGGCGCTCTGCCTTTTAAGGAGAAATACGAGAGTAGCGATGGGATAGCGAGAGAGGCAAAACACAACTTCTTTGCGCGTCAAATTCACGACGAGAAGTTGGATGCAGACATTTACTTGATGACCCATCTTGAAACACCGAGCAAGCGCACACTTCCCGGAACCACACGACAGAAAAAATGGGTGCTCTATGTTTGCGGTTGGGTGTCAAAAGAACGAGTTCTGCGCGAGGGTGTCTATTTGCCGCGTGGCTCCCTTACCGAACAAGGGAAAACCTGGTTTACTTATCGAGGGCAACAAATAGAATTTTATAACCGAAATCTTAATGGCTTAGAGAAGATAGAAGACCTATTGAATATTGAGCCCGCTGATGTTGAGAAAGACAAAAAGCACCATGGCGATTTTAATCTAACCTCCGTTGATGCAGTAAGAATCACCCACGATCTTATTGGCCGCGGCATTCTCGGAGAAAAACATTTGGCGTTCATTCAAAAGGAAACTGGCGTTGATAAAATCGTAAAGCCAATTTTGCATCCTAACCAGTACTTTCACTTATTGAGGTGGCTGAAGAAAAAGGGAGAACTCACCGATGAAGAGTTGCAGAAAGCAGAAGGTGTTCTCAAAGAGGAACCTTTTGAGGGAATCTAAAATAGCTGAAGATTTCTTGCTTTATATTGAGCCACCGCTTCCCGCACTCGTTTTTTGGAAATCTCGATGTAATCAACCTTATCTTTTTTGAAAAGATATACCTCTTCATTTTTTTCGATTCCGACGAACTTTCTTCCTTCGAGCACCGCCGAAACGAGGAAACTGCCGCTTCCGCAAGTGTTGTCTAAGACAATGTCGCCCTCTTTCGTGAAGGTACGAATAAGATAGCGGCCGAGTTCCACGGGTTTTTGCGTAGGGTGGTAAACTTCCCCCTCGCTTTCAGCAGTTTTAAAGTAGACTACATCGGTCGGATATCTCTCGCCGCTACTTTTTACCTCAACTGTTTTGAAGTCGCCGTAGCTCCCTGTTAGTTGATCTTTTCTAAAACCCTTGTTGTATGGCTCACCGCTAGACATTTGCGGGTTATATTCGGGCTGATTTTTGTAGAAAATACAAATATCTTCATGCTTGCGGAGCGGTTGTTTTTTTGCGTTTAAGAAGTTGGTTGGTTTTGATTTTACCCAAGTAATTTTGTATTTAAATAGTTTTTGATTAGAGAGCATTAGGTTGGCAGTAAAAAGGCCTTGCCCCGTAAGGGCAATAACGCCGTTATCTTTAATGATGCGCTCGTAGTGTACCCAGAGTTGGTCGAACGGAATTACTCCGTCCCAACGATTTTGCGTTGTTCCGTAAGGTAGATCGCATAAGACCATGTCTATTGATTTTGAGGGGATGCCACTCATTACTTTTAAGCAATCACCCTCAATCACTTTGTTTTCAAAACGTGAAATCGTTTTCTCGCTTTTGCTTATGACGGTTTGCGCCCGTTCCGTGGCAAAGTTTTTTCGGAGATACCAAAGACAGTAAGTATTTACTGGCAACCCCTCCTGTTGAGCCCGCCGCTCAAGGTCTAAGTAGGAGTCTGTCCCAAGCAAATTGCGTAGCTCGTTACTTCCAAAGCCGGCGATATTTTTATATAAATCTTTATTTCTTTCTCCAAAGGCCAAAATAAATCCTTTCGCCCCGGGGTTTGCCTCCTTGTAGTCCGAAAAGTACACCGCTTTAAAAATCTGGTTACTGGCCATGTTTGTATTATAGTATGATACCCGCGCCGATTGCGGAGTTTATCCACAGACGGCCTATCGTTCCCTGGATTTTGGAGTGCTTGCTTTGGGAGCCAAACGGCTCAATCTTGCGAGAATGAGCCGTTTGCCGTTGCGCCTTCTGGGCGCGGTGGTAGGATAGCCCCTAAATTCAGAGTGATCGCTGGCCGGATGACATTGGGCAGGTCGCCCACATTATTAAAAATAAATACCCAACCAACCATGATAAGCGAGGCATATTTGATGGCAACAAAAAGATTGCCCGACATGATGTCGGCGATACAAGACGCAGGAGTACCTACGCGTTTTACAAATGAATTTTTGAAATCTCTCGGATTTAAGAGTACAAACGATCGCGCATTTATCAGTGTTTTGAAGGGAATCGGCTTTCTTGACGATTCTGGTGGTCCAACAGAAAAATACAGAGCGTATAAAAACAAGTCCGAGGCAAAGGTCGTTTTGGGAGAGGCATTGAAAAACTCATACGAGGATCTCTTCCTTGCGCATGAAAAGGCGAACGACCTTTCGATTGAAAAGTTGAAGGGAATTTTTGCCACAAAAACAGGAAAAGGAAATTCTCTTGTACAGCAAATGGCGCTAACCTTTAAGGCACTTGCTACGATTGCTGAGTTTGGCGGCGTACAACAAAAACAAACAAGAGAAGAGGGTGTCGATCTGGGAACAAGAGATGGGCGCTTGTCGGAGGAACCAAAAAAGTTAGGGACCGAATTTCATTACAACATACAAATTCATTTGCCAGTAACAAAAGACATATCTGTATACAACGCTATCTTTAAAAGCATCAAAGAACATCTTTTGTGATAAATAAGACACAAAATTTTATTTTTAAAGGGATGCTACTCAACTCCGAGTTAGAGGGCTTAGAAGAAACCGGAATTATTACTAACTTTTCTCCAATAATCTAATGCAACGGATAATATATCCGTATGCACCGATCATTTCATAGTTTAACGGTGGCAGAGCGTGAAGAAATTAGCAGAGGACTT
>Ga0209541_10015069_pt1 | contig 11602 bp, 9 predicted proteins | sample RifCSPlowO2_01_FD_184027 | JGI IMG/M metagenome (GOLD analysis project Ga0209541, IMG submission 184027) | Groundwater microbial communities from Rifle, Colorado - Rifle CSP2_plank lowO2_0.1 (SPAdes) (version 2) | ecosystem: Environmental > Aquatic > Deep subsurface > Groundwater | place: Rifle...
CCCCATCACATGGAAGTTTTGTTTCATCAGAGGCACTGCAATCAGAAGTCATTTCAATAATTGAACTAATTTCGGCATCTTTGAGACAAACAGAATTGTAAGTTGTATTCGTCCTATTCATATAAACTGTTTTTGTCTTACCTTGTGATGTTAAATCAATTCCTTTTATTACGACACTTTCTCTTCCTTCAAAAAATGTCTTATTTATTTTAATATCAACAAAATTGAATTTTGAGGTATTAGAAAACTCAAACTCAAATTCAACAAGTGTAGTGTTACTTTCGCTGAAGTTAAGTTTTTGTGTTCCCACAATTACAGAATTTGGGTCAAAAATAGTGTTATTGATGATTAATTTAAGTTCAGGCACATTTGTTATTATGTCGCTTGTATTTCCAATGAGGGTATCATTAGCACCGCTAGTTCTATCAAGCACTGCGATAATTACATTTCGTGAATCTACTCCGCCATTGCTATCATTTAAAGTTACTTTAACGGTATAATTTCTTGCATCTATATATGTTGTTTGCCATTTACCAGAACTGTTTAAAGGTGGGCTGTATGTGAATATCAAATTATCACCATCAACATCTGTTGCTGAAACATTGCCTGATGCATTTATATCAACTAAATCAGTTTCATTCACAATAATAGTTGGTATAAAGTTAAGAACGGGTGCGTCATTAACTGGGGTAACATTAATGAGTATGCTATCATTAACATTGTATTGACCATCGCTTGCAACGATTGTTACATTTGCAATTCCATTCCAGTTTGACGAAGCATTTATTTTTACTGTTGTATTTTGATAAATTGTAACAGATACATTGCTGTCGTTCATTATTGAACTATAAGTTAATGTTGCATTGTCAACATCACTAAAATATATGCTTAAATTTAGTGTATTATTATAAGAATCTTCATCAAACTTTACATCAGGCAAAGGCAATGTCAAGTTAGGCGGGTCATTTACATTAATTACAGTCAGGACAAAAGATTGATTTGCGGATAAATTAGCATCTGTAACTCTAACTAGAACATTATGATTTCCTACTTGGGAACTATCTGGAATCCAATTAATGGATCCATTAGTAGAACTTATAGTCATGCCTGTAGGATTTGTAACAAGTGAATAAGTTAATGTATCACCGTCAGAATCAGTTGCGTTTAAATCGTAAAAGTAAAGTTGATCTTCTGATGTTGATGTGATTGGGGTTGTTGTTATTTCAGGCTCTGAATTTTTGATTATTAAGATAGAGCTATTAGTCCATCCACTCCAATTTAGCCCATCAAAACTACGCACAGAAACTAACCAAATATCATCTTTTGTTGTGTTATCTTTTGAAATAGAAGTATAATTTCTTAAATTTTCTAACTCAACATAATTTTTGTACAGTTTTGTTTCGTTTGAGATTTGAACTTTATAAGTATCAGATTCCTCATCAGAAAATTTCCAATTAACAATTAGAGTACCATTAGTTCTATTAAGAAAATCTGTAGAACTTATTGTGACATTTTGTACTATAGGTGCCCTATTAGTATCGTTTATGTTAAAAATCCAGTATAATGTTGCATTTAAAGATTCGTCAGACACAATAACACTAATATTGTAACTACCAGCAGTGGTATAATTGCCAATAAAAGTGTAGTTTATATTTGTTGAGACTACTGTATTATTCAAATACCAACTATAGAAGATTTTATCATCATCTATGTCTGAAGCTTCAATAAAAAAGGATTGATTTAAAGGTTCAGTTATATTGATAATCCTATCAAGAGGTAAATAACTATCTATTATTGGTCTGTTATTATTAATAACAAAGGTTTGTTCTGGAAACCAAGAGGATTTTTTAAATCCATTGTCAATGGTTTGTACACTCCAATAATATGTTACACCCTTACTTAAATTCACAAGTGTTTTATTAAGCATATTGAGATTATTTCCATAACCTACAGGAATTATACCGCTTATTATATTCTCAGAGTCAGATGTTGTTCCAATTCGAACATTATAAGTCAATCCCAAAGTAGATGTTTCCACGTCTGAACCATTATTCCAAGAAAGTGTAACATTTCTGCCATTAACTTTATGATTTAATACTGTAGGACTAATTGGATTGGAATTAACCGTTAATAAGTCATTAAGGAATACTGTACCAGCATGAAAGAGGTCGTAATTAGCAGTTATAATATCCAGTTGTCCATTATTGTCCAAATCACCAACTCTTGCATGATAATCATAAGTTGTATTGGGACCAAATGTTTGATTTTGAATAAAAACTCCATAACCATCCCCTCTATAAACAATATCGTCCCAATTTGCCCATGTTGCGACAACAAGGTCTAACTTTCCATCATTATCTATATCGGCTAATACCCCCTTCTTAGTTTTTGGTTGTGATATATTAAGGAAATTAGTAAATCCGTATGAACCGTTATTAAGGTACACCTTCATTCCGCCATCACCACCAAGCATTGTAACTATATCCATAAAACCATCATTATTAATATCACCCATAACAAAAGTATCACCACCTAATCCATCTGCAACTTCTTCAAAATGGTCTTTTTTATTGGTATACACTTTACTTGTAGTTATTAGGTCTAGCCAACCATCCTTATTTAAATCAACAAAATGTGGGTCGTAACCTGTAAAATTAAAGGATGATTTTTGAAAATTTCCGCTACCGTTATTCATCCAGACATAATTAACAGCATCTTTTCCAATTGCGACATCTAAAATACCATCATTGTCAATATCACCGATACCAAAATTCCTAGAATAATCCACTCCGGAAGCAAACCCACTCACACTTGTAAAATATCCACTTTTATTATTTAGAAATACACTAGTACCACCACCATTAGCCCCGTCAGTTTCAAGTATTAAATCTAAAAAACCATCATTATTAAAATCGGCTAATTCAGCATTTGTAGGATAATTTGCATCTGATATTAAATTTTGATTTGTGTCCGTAAAATATCCACTTCCATTGCCCAAAAGTACTTTACTATAAGCAATTGCACCAGTAACTAAGTCAGTATAATTATCATTGTTTATGTCACCTAACGCAACTGCTCTGTTTTGAGCTGCTCTACCACCTTGACCTATTGTATAAGCATAAAGGTAACCAAACTTCCCAGTTGGTACGTGTATTTTAAATGAAACTTGTGCACTGTTGACATTACCAGATGTATCATTTGCGTAAGCAATAATCGTATGGGACCCTTCCGTAAAATTTTTTGTAGTTTGATAGGGGCTATTTAAAAAAATATTTTGAGATTCATCATTAAACCATACTTTATCTAAACATAGATCAGAAGAATTTAATTTAATTTCAATTGAATAATTTTGATATTTTGAATTATTGATAGGGGAACTAATATTTATAGTTGGTTTTGTAGTGTCTGGACAACCATTATTGCATGATGGACCTTGTGTTGTTTGACAATTATCATTAACATCTAAAACTCCATCATTATCGTCATCTGTATCCCAATAATTAACTATGCCATCTCCATCACTATCCGTATCACCATTATATGTAGAATCTATTGCGTCGTTTATGCCATCACTATCTAAGTCCCTCCATCCAATTTGACCTTTTGCATAGGAATCGACAGCGTTATTTGTAAATGGAGATACTTGTCCCCTCATTATAGATGCAACATTACTTAAGCAACTGTTCTCACAATTTTGATTGGATACATTCAAGAAACCGGATATTTCTGTACACGTACACCCACTGGAAGCGTATTGGTCAAGTGCCTGAAATATATGGCCTGTTTCATGAGCAGCGACAGCATCCATGTTATCTATGCCATATCCATCATTTTTATAGGTCATAACCAAGAAAGGGCCTCCCAAATAGGCATAAGCAAAATAACCATCACTAAATTCACCATCTGCATCATTGGAGCTATCAATAACAAAAATAGTAAATGCCCAATTCATATTATTTTCGTCCCTTATTGTATCAGCATATTTCCTTACTCTCAAAAAATAATTTCCTGATGATACGCCTAAATAATCCATTGTTTCGTTTATCCACAGATCCTCGTCCGATTGTGGTCTATTTATAGGCTCATACTTAGTTGGTATTTTGTAGTGATTGGCATATACCCAAAATGTTAGATTTACATTACTTGGTCTCCTTGCTCTCCACCATATTAAACCGTTAGCAATCTCATTATCAACATTTGTTTCTTCGGTAGTTGTCCAATTTTCAGTAGAAGTATCGAAACTTCCATTGCTTTCCAAAAGTATTATAGAAGCTAAAACATCACCATACATATACTCGCTGGTTTCTATGTCAGATGGAGGAGCTTGAGAAGGTTTCTCTACATTGTTTAAAGGTTGAGCGTAGTCAATTGTTAAATTATCTTTTTGTTTCCTATCGAGCGGAACCAATGCATCATGTAATATAGGACCTGGCTCCTTTTCAATATACAAACTTCTCATATTTCCTAATTTTGGTTGAAATTTACTATTCCAATATTTGATTGCTGTTTGTGATAAGCTATCTCCAATTAAAATTGAATCATTAATTTGATTGTTGTATATTCCAGTTACCCTATTTGGATATTTATCAAGAATAATTTGCTCGAGCTCTACAGATAATTCTCCGATTATTACTTTTGGTATAAATACCTGCGATACATCTCCCCCATTATTTCTTATAAAATCTACAATTTCTCTAGCTTCATATATTTGGGTGGCATTAATAATAATAATTACTTCATTCTGATTTTTATTAGCTTCAACAACTCCAGCAATTATTAGAGAAAAGATTACTACAATAATTAAAAGTGAAATTGTTTTTTTCATTATGTTATCCTAACCGTTTCATCGGTTCCCTCCCAATAACAATCATTTTTTGTAAATGGTTTTAGACTATTGTTCCTTCCATCCAAGCATCTCAATTCAACCTTAATCATATCGCCGGTTGTTATATTAACTGCTTTCCACTCATTTTTATCACCAATTCCAGAGAATTCTATAATAATTGTATCTCCATTTCTCAACAAGGTATCTTGTGATTCAACTTTAGAATAATTTATAATTTCTTCAATTGTAACTTTTACTGCTATATTATTTTCTTTAATAAACTTGTCTGAAACTTTAGCAAGAACTGAAGCTTTCCCGAAAACCTTTAAAGGTGGAATGTTATTGCTCACAGAATTTGCAGTTTGCTTTTTTATATCAACTTGTTTATACCATTGAGTGCAACCATAATTTATAAATAGTAAAAGAATTACAAATACCAATAACATTCTAGTTTTTATCACTTTACCACCCAAAGTGACTCATCAAAAATAGCAAACTATTTAAATACTTTACGATTGAATGTTTGGTATATTGTTATAATGTATCGCAAAATGGAAAACAACACGACTAAAGAACAAATCTTAAAATTCTTAGAAAAACAGGAATGGCCAGTAACTACAGAAGAAGTTGCAAAACAAATTAAAATTGCATGGCATACTGCTCAGGTCAATTTACTTAAATTAGTAGCTGAAGGGAAGGTTAAATATAAGAAAGTGGGAAGGCAAAATCAGTTTTGGTTGGTCCAAAAGTATAAAAAAGAATTTGAAAGTTAATGCTTGTTGATTGATTAACATACAATTAAAAGAATAAGATTAAAATCAAACTATTTATGCATGGGCGGTGGTTGAAATAGTGAGGGCAAGTGTAGTTGTAATATCATTTGTAATTATGTTATTAATAAGTCAAGGTGCCTTGGCCCAGAAACCAGATTATTCATTAAATATAGACCTTAAGAACAAAAGCGTTGAGTTGGATGAGTCAGTGCTTTTTGTAATTCATTTAAGAGGTGGTGGGATTTGTAATCAAGCATATTTAAAAATAGACACAGAAGGTATTATGACATTTCCAGAAAAGAGACCAATTATAGTAAATAGAATAAATCAAACTGAACCTAAACCCATAGACCTAGAAACAGAATTTACCGAATCATGTATAATTGGCGAAGAATCTGTATCTTACACAGTGAATGAAACACATGAAATAGGTAGTTTGGGTTTAGACTTAACTGGAGAATTTTCCAAATTTCAGTTTAACGATATAGAAGCAAGAGGTATATTAAGACCATTGGACAATACTCAAGCCGGAGAATACGACATTGAGGCAACATTCTTTTGTTTAAATAAAGAACAATGGTTCCACTTTAAAGATACACAGAATTTTAAAGTATTTTTGAAAGGAGAAAGAGAACAATTCGAAAAATCATTTAAATTTGCTTTCTATGCATTATTGGTATCTTCTTTGACGTTGTTAGTTAATTTTATATACTTTTCATCTGAATTTTGGATGAAATTAACACTGAATACCAAGACTAGAATAACGAATGTATTTAGGAGAACTTGGTATAAGACCAAACAAATTTTTAAAAAATAATTTGCTTTGTAGTCTATTATTCATTTATTAGATTCCATTAAATAATTCTTCGCCCCCGAACCCCTCAAAATATACTAATTAAGCCCCCGATTCTCGATAAAAAAGTACGATAACAATAAATTTTTGGCGATAAAAAAAGTCTGCGGACGCAGTTTTCCCGAACTTCGTAGCGGGAAAAGAATATAACACACATTAAGTTCAATAATTTTTAGTGGCTAAACTAATGATAGGGGGGACATTTCTGAACGACGAAACGAACGGGGGAGTTCCGGCTCTTACAGACAAATTGACTTTACTTTGTGAAAGAATTTATGGGCATAGGTAATTTTTTCAACATCAAATTTTGATGCTAAGTTCTTCTAAATCAATAATATCCAGTAAAACATCTTTCAAAGATTCCGTCAAAAAAATCTTTCTGTTGTAATGTTTTAGCCCCTTAATTAAATCCTCTTTTTTAACTTTAATAATTATTCCCAGTATTGCTTGATAGGGGGTTATTGATTTCGAGTTTAATAAATCAGCAAAAGCCGTATTCTCTAAATGTTCTTCTAAAAAATTAAATTTTAGCTTGCAAATCTTTAATAATTCCTGAATATTGCTTGCTAGTTTAATTCTATCTTTTGGAAGGGTTATATCATCCCATTTTTTCTCGACTAGAGATATAATATTGTTTAGCTCCTTAAATTTTTTGTAATCGTTATCTGAACAGATATCTGAGGTTTTCTCTATTTGCGTTAATATATCGTCTGATTGTTCAAGCATCGCTTTTATCTGATGTGCAACTCTGTAACTTGGCCAAGATAATCTTTTACCTTTGTAGAGTATGTCCCTCGTTGCTTTGGCCCAAGCATGTTGTAAGAAAGTCTTGATTTGCAATTCAAATTCTTTCTCCAGATATTCCTTTCCGGGAACTTTAAGTTTAGGTCTATATTTAATATATAAATGGATGTCATCATAAACAAAGTTAGAAGGTTCTTTTTCTCTATTTTCTATAAGCTTAGTTATTATAAATTCTTTTTCCAACTCAGTTTTTAGATTATCAATATCTTTTTTTGTAGGTACTACTATTGTCGCCCTAAACAAATCCACTACTAGATTAGCGGAAGAAAATACCCCAGACTCAATTTTTTGGATTAAACTTTCAATGGGCTTCAAATTACTTACATAAAAACCATCAAATTTAGAAGTAATCCCTATTAATATAGGGTCTAGTTCGCGTTTTAATTCGTTTAAAATTACTAAATTTTGATTGTAATAATCTTTTAATTCAGAAGGATATATCATTTTTTCACAATTAATGATGTTATAATTTCTGTTCTTTTTGCCCTTTTAGTTGCACTATTTGGTTGTGATTTAACAGCTAATAAAAACTCCATAGCTTGTGCATCTGGTGTTTCTTCATTTAATCTATCTAAAAATGAATTTATTTTTGCTTTAGTTTTTTCAAAATCTATATGCTCAATATTAAATTCCAAAAGTGCTGCCCATAAAGAAAAAAAATCGGAATAATATACAAATCTCGTAGAAGGAATATCTAAACCCAATTTCTTAATTTTATCAATATTCAAATCAAACTTCTTTCTAATTACCTTTTCATTTGGTATTTCTTCATCATATTTCACATAGTAATCGTCTAACAAATCCTTACTTGAGGTTTCTATACCATGTATAATCAATAAAAATAATTCTGATATAAATTCTATATCTTTCATTCTTCTTATTGTAGTTACTTTGCTTATTCCAATATCTGCCCAAAATGGACTCTCCGCAATTTCTGATACCAATGAAATAAATTTTCCTTCAAATTTTGCATGTCTCAATTCTTGAGCAGTTAATTTTAAAACATTCCTGTTTAATCTATCAAAAGAATCTTTAATCATCTCAGGATTAGCATTTGTAAAATGTTCTACCGATAAGTTATAAGACCAAAATCTTTTTTTATCATCATCTGATAAGTCATCAAAATATTTTCCATCTAATCTCCTGTCTCCAAAGTCATCTGGAATAGTTATTTCATTCTTCACAAATGAGATTATTGATTCGAGTCTTTGTTTTCCGTCAATAACATAAAATTTAACGACACCGTCAGAACCCACTTCTGAATTTAAAAAAATTGGTGGAGCTGGATAATCTCGCATTATTGTATCAATAAAGAATTTTTTATATTGGGTAGTCCAAACGCTTCTTCTTTGATATGGGGGGTCTAAAATAATCCTTCCCCTATTTATTAAATCTACAAACCACGCAATATTCTGAGTATTATGAGACCTTTGAAGCATTTTATCCACTCATTAATGAAAGCAAATTAACAGATTATATAAATTTAATGGACTTTTCCGCCATTATGAACTTTAAACTACCTAACTATATAAATTTACTTTTACTTTATCCACGCATTTTTTGGGATTTTTCATAACTTCATGCTCCCAAAAACGAATAACTCTCCAACCTTCTTTTTTTAATAGCTTATTTACTTCATTTGCCCTTTTGACATTTCCATTTATTTTTGGTTTCCAATAAGATTTATTTGAGTTTGGCTGTCTAAAATGTTTTGGGCATTTATGCCAGAAACAGCTATCTATGAATATTGCAGTCTTTAGCTTTTTGGAAGCAAAATCAGGTCTTCCGATTACTTTGAGTTGATAACGGAATCTTAAACCAACCAGCAATTCTTTAAAATTTAATTCAAGTTTAGTTTCTCTGCTTTTGATTTTAGACATTATTTGGCTTCTTTTTTTCTTAGAAAAAGCATCGGGCATCTTAATCGCCATCAAATAATAAGCAAGGATTTATTTTGAATTGCAGCATTTTTGAGGATTCTCTGCCGCCATCGCCTCCCTTTCTTTGCATCCCTATTTGACCTATCTTTAAGCCGCCTTGTTTTGTTATTCTGACTTCTCCCTGTCCAAATAGGTTCATAACTTTGTTAATATCTTTTAATGCCCAATCATAGCTGTCTTTGTCTTTTCTTAAAATAACAAGCATCCAATCGGCTGCCAGCTTGTCTCTGCCTTTTAGCACATCGGAAATTACCAATATTTTGTTCTTGCTGAAAAATTTGATGATTTTATCTTGGTCTTGCTTTGGCATTTCCGTCAAGAGCATTCTTCTAGGGTCTTTCAAGCCGCTTTTATTTGGCTTTGTCTTTCCAGTGAATAATCTAAGAATTGTTTCAATATCTTTAGGTATGCCCCACATTTGAGAGTATTTGTTAATCTCTCTTTTGTCAATTTGGTTAAAACCCTGAGAATTGCTTACCAGTTTCACAGATAAATTTTCGCAATCAATAGCATCTTTCAGTTTTATTGTTACCTGAACTTGAACATCGGTTTTATAACCGCCAGTTATTTTTATGGCTTTAACATATTCAATTTCTTTAATCGCATAACCCATAGCTATAAGCCATTTTTGAGCGACTTTATCGTTTTTCCAATCGTTGAATTTATTTATAACTTCATCTTCATTCCTGAATCCGCCTTTAGCGGTTTCTGAGCCAAATAATTCTTTATCGTTCATTTTTACGCATTTATTAATTCAGTTTGTATCGCATAATCATATTTCTTTTTGGCGGCAGCTTCTGACTCTTTGGCATGAGCCAGTTTTCCAGAATTCAATACTTTAAGTATTTGCATGAATACGCTTTCAACAACTGGGACAGCCACGCTATTTCCAAACTGCTTATAGGCTTGAGATTTGCTTACTGGGATTTTAAACCATTCTGGAAATCCCTGAACTCTTGCGCATTCTCTTGGAGAAAGTCTTCTTATTTTTCCATTAACGAAGTAAGCTCCAGTTTTTCCAGCCGCACCGCCGCCATACGCTGATAAGGTTATTGCGTGACCATTGATGCTGTAAATTCTTTCGCCTTGTCCGCCATTGTTTATTTGACCTATTTGAATAGGTTTTAATTGAGGCGTTTCGTCTCTTTTCCAAAACTTTATGTCTTTTCTGTCCACTATGCAATCCATAGTTTTTGCGTCATCTTCTAAAACATCTTTAACATATATTTTTTTATAGGTTGGTTTTGGAAAATAAAAATAACTAACTCCTAAATCCTTTCTAAACGCCGCAATATAAATTCGCTCTCTGGCTTGAGGCACTCCATAATGGCTAGCCATTAAAACTTGGCAATACGCATCATATCCAATCTCGTCTAAAATTCGCAATATTATTTTAAGAGTATTCCCATGATAATGCTTTACTAAATTCTTGACATTTTCTAAAAATAAAACCCTTGGCTTATGATGCTTTGCAATTCTAGCTATATCAAAAAAAAGCGTTCCTCTTGCATCTTTGAATCCTTTTTGTTTTCCTGAAATGCTAAATGCTTGGCATGGGAATCCAGCGCATAATATATCATGTTTGGGAATATCCGCTTCATTTATTTTGGTAATGTCTCCATGAGGCATCTCTCCAAAATTTTCTTTATAGGTTATCTGGGCTGGTTTGTCCCATTCAGAAGTAAATACGCATTTAGCTTCGTGTTTTTCCAAAGCTATTCTAAATCCCCCTATCCCTGCAAAAAGATCTATAAATTTAAGATTTTGGTTTGATGTCATTTTCCATTAAATAACGCTTGTGTTGTTTTCAGCTTTATAATGCTGTCGAAATTGCCATTGATTCTTCCTTGAACAGCTGTTCCTTTGCTGTTAAATGGTATTTTATTTTTAAGTGCAACAACTTTTGAAAATTTATACGCAGACGCTTTTTTTGTAGGGTCTTTGAAACTTTTCATTTTTTGAATAAGATTTATCATTTTATCGGCATCTTCTATACGCTTTTTAATTATTCCATAATGAGTGATAGCCTGAACTGGTTTAACCCTGTAGAAAAATATATACCTAATATTATTGTTGCTTTTCTGAGTTTTTGGGAAAAAGTACATTTTGTTTTTAACTATTTGCGAAAAGGCATAATCCCCTATTGGAACTACTGTGGAATTTTTAATATTATTACTTTCCATTTTCTTCAAGCTCTTTTTCCATCAAAATTTCAAACTGCCGCGATACAATCAATCCCTTTTTCTTGCAGTACTCTCTATAATCATCATATAACCCAGATTTAACTTTTAAAGTGATATTTTTGCTATTCATACTCCCACGATAAACACATAGTTGCACATATTTATAAATGTTATCTTTTAACGAACGGAACTCCCCCTAACGACTAACTAACGAAACTACGAAA
>Ga0209541_10015071_pt1 | contig 11602 bp, 14 predicted proteins | sample RifCSPlowO2_01_FD_184027 | JGI IMG/M metagenome (GOLD analysis project Ga0209541, IMG submission 184027) | Groundwater microbial communities from Rifle, Colorado - Rifle CSP2_plank lowO2_0.1 (SPAdes) (version 2) | ecosystem: Environmental > Aquatic > Deep subsurface > Groundwater | place...
CCGCGAATACCTCGTCTCTAGTCTTCATGGTCATATGCGACCACGGTAACCGACTTATGGCCTATCCAGTGAGAGTACGGTAACAATATTTATGGCCTATAACGCCTAGTTGACGATACACACTCACCGTGTGTATAATGAGGCTATGAAAACAATGCCTGCCAGTTCACATCAAAGAATTAATATCACACTTCCAGCGGATACCGTCTGGTTGGTTGATCGTGTTGCAGCCAAAGGTGATCGTAGCCGTTTAATATCTGAAGCCATCCGGCAGTACATTGGTAAATCAAGCCGTGCGGATCTTCAAAAGCGTATCCGGGAAGGCGCCATCAAACGGGCCTCGCGGGATCTTGCGCTTGCGCATGAGTGGTTTTCGGCTGATGAAGATGCATGGTGGCAACACGCAAGATAGCTTTCCCGCGTCGTGGAGAGATTTGGCTGGTCTCGTTTGATCCAACGCTGGGCGCCGAGATTAAGAAAACACGACCCGCCCTGATCTTGCAAAATGACATTGCAAATCAGGCAAGCCCTATCACGATTGTCGCGGCTGTCACATCGCGATTTGACTCCAAACTCTATCCTACCGAGGTAATGGTGCGGAAGCAAGTAAGTGTTCTTCTGGTGGACTCTGTTGTTCTTCTGAATCAAATTCGTTCCGTTGATATCACGCGACTCATTCGTCGTCTTGGACGGCTTGATTCAGAAACGATGATGCGAGTTGATCGAGCTCTCGCTGTCAGTGTGGGATTGATACCACTAGGTAGAAATTAGTACAGCACCGACGCAACTTCGTTCAGTTTTTGATTCAAGAGTTTATCGAGTTTAGTATTTTAGATTTTAGTTTTAGGAAATGAGATGGCGTTACTAAACGACATATTGCTGGATGCAACGCGCGAGCACTGGGCGGTTGGCCATTTTAATGCCTCGGAATCTGATCAGATGCGCGCAATTTGCCAAGCGGCGGCCGAATTGAAAACTGTCGCCATGATTGGGACATCCGAGGGCGAGGCCAAGCATCTGGGGTATCTGGAGGCGGTCGCGTTGCGTGACGCCTTCCGCCAGGAATTCGGCATTCCCGTTTTCTTGAATTCGGATCACCATAAGTCTGTTGCAGCCGCCAAGCAAGCGGTGGATGCGGGGTATGATTCAATTCATATTGATCTTTCAGCGTCGGCCTTTCCTGAAAACGTTGCGGGAACAAAAGAAGTTGTCGAGTATGTAAAGCGAGCGACAAGAGACAAGAGGCAAGAGGCAAGTATTAACGTGGAGGGTGAGCTTGGCTATTTGCAAGGTGAATCAAAAGTCCAAAATGAGAAGATCGCGGTTTCTGAAAAAGATTACACTAATCTGGAGCAAGCACGCGAATTTGTAGAGAAAACCGGCGTCAATCGACTCGCGATTGTCGTGGGTAACATCCATGGGATATCATTGGATGAGCCGAATTTGGATATTCCGCGCATTAGAAAAATCAGAGCGCTATTGCCAGACACTGTGGCTTTAGTTCTGCATGCGGGGTCCGGGATTTCCGATGATCAGATCAAGGCGGCGATTGCAGCCGGCATCGCGAACATCCATATCAATACGGATATTCGAGTCGCTTATACGGACGCTTTGCGTAAGGAACTTGGCGCAGCACCCAGCGAGACGACACCGTATAAGTTTGACGAGAAAGCGAGGGAGGCGTTACAGAATGCAGTCAAGGCGAAGCTTGCATTATTCGGGGCGGCTAATAGAATTTAGAATGTCGTAGCTCATCTATTAAGCAACCAGGTCTTGCGTATGTCAAAAGTATTCATCACACGAAAATTTCCGGATCGAGGGGTTCTGATGTTAGAAGCCGCAGGGCATGAAGTTGCTGTGAGTTCTCATAATCGGATTTTAACTCCAGACGAACTGCTGTCCCTGACGCAGGGCGCGGATGCGGTTTTGACCCAGCTGACGGATAAAGTTACGCGTGAAGTTTTAGTGGCCTGGAAGCCAACCGTCAAAATTGTTGCCAACTATGCGGTGGGCTACGATAACATTGATGTGCTTGCGGCGAAGGAGCTAGGAATTGCCGTTTCCAATACACCCGGCATTGCACTGGTGAACGAAACTGTCGCGGAGCATGCGATTGCTTTGATGCTGGCTTTGGCGCATCGCGTGGTGGAGGGCAATGCATATATGCGGTCAGGAAAGTATGTCGGCTGGGAACCCGAACTATTGCTTGGCGACAATCTTTCTGGTTCGGTGCTGGGGATTCTGGGTCTGGGCCGGATTGGGGCGCGTGTCGCGCATCATGCCGTTCGCGGCTTTAATATGAAGGCGGTGTATTATGATGTGATACGGAATGAGAAATTTGAGAAAGAGATGGGGGCGGAATTCTGGGCGACTCCCGAGGAGGTTTTGCAAGAAAGCGACTTCATCTCTATACACGTCCCCCTATTACCTGCCACCCATCACCTAGTGAATGCCGAGCGGCTGCGTCTGATGAAGCCGACCGCGTATCTTATAAATACCTCGCGCGGCTCGGTGATTGATGAGCATGCTCTAGCCGAGGCCTTAAGAGATAAAGTCATCCGTGGGGCGGCGATTGATGTTTTTGAAAACGAGCCGGCGTTGGATCCTATCTTGAAGGACTTAGATAACGTAATTGTCACTCCTCACATCGCATCAGCCACGGAAGAAGTGCGTCACCAAATGGGAGAAGTTGCCGCCAAGAATATCATCGCGGTTCTCGCGGGCTCGCCCGCGCCGAATGCAGTGGGGTGATCAAGTTATTTCATTGTGCCCTTGCCGGAATAGTATCTTCTCTCCACGATTATCTTGATTCTTCCAACTGATTAGCATATAGAACGCTATAGCATTCTATATGCTAATCCTGGCAACGCTCCCTTTTAATTTATTCTGCGCTATGCTACAGTCATTGAATCCTTGAGGTTTTGTGTATGCCTGAATTACAAGCCGAAAAACGTATATTGACCGGTAAGAAAACAGGCGTTCTCCGCCGAGCGGGTACTTTGCCGGCCGTACTTTATGGCGCGGGTACGGCATCCCAACCAATCTCGGTCCCGTTGAAGGGCTTTCGTAAGGTTTATGCCGAAGCGGGAGAATCAAGCTTGGTTTCATTACTGCTTGGAGGCAAGCCGTTTAATGTTTTAATTCACGATATTGTTCTTGATCCTTTGACCGAGACCCCGATTCACGCCGACTTCTTGGCTGTTCGTATGGATAAAGAAATCCGCGCCAAGATCGCCCTTGAGTTTGCGGGCGAGTCTCCTGCGGTCAAGAACGATTCCGGGGTGCTCGTGAAAGTCATGCATGAAGTTGAAGTATCGGCTCTGCCCAAGGACTTGCCATATTCCATTGGCGTGCCGCTTTCTAAACTTCTACATTTGAATGATCGTCTGACTGTGCACGACTTGGACTTGCCGGCGGGGGTTCGCGCGATGTCAGAGTCTGATGAGGTTGTGGCATTGGTTGAACCGCCGCGGTCTGAAGAAGAGTTGAAATCCCTTGAATCGGCTGAACCTGCGGCCACCGTGGTGGTTGAGACGGAGCGTGAGATAAAAATGAAGGCCGAAGCTGAAGCCAAAGCCGCGGCAGAATCCGAGTAGTGTTTTACCCCGTTAGAAATCTCCGCCATCCATAGCAGGGATGAAAAATATAAATGTTTTGTTTCTCTTAGAAAGGGCGGGGTAAAAGGTCCGTCCTTTCTAACGGGGTTTATTGCATATAAGTATGGCTCCAAATGCTCAATGTCGCAGGACATTGAGCATTTTGGTATACTGCATATGTAATCTCGTGCAATGCGGCGGACAGCGAGGAGACAACTCATCAGAGTGAGCGCCGGCTTTTTTATTGTTGCCGGTCTATTGGCGTTTTCAACTCGTGTTTTTGCCCAGCAGCCGATTGATCAGGAGATGAGAGACTCACTGACCCAGCAATTAAACGCGCTGGAAAAAGAGGCGGCAGTTCTAGATAAGAACATCCAGAATCTGCAGTCGCAGGCGAAAACGCTAAAAAATGAGATTGCGCTTCTGGATAATCAGATCAAAGAGAGTCAGTTGGAAATCAAACGTTTGGATCTTGTGCTCAAGCAGACCCAGATTGATATTAATCGCAAGAACCAGACGATTCGCGTGCTCCAAGCCGATATTGGCACATCACGCGTCGTGCTTGGGAGCGCAGTCCGCGAACTTGCCAGCCGGAGCAATGACAATCTGGTGCAGATGATTCTAAAAAATGACAGTCTGTCGGATTTCTTTGCTGAACTGAATAGTCTTGAAGCGTTGCAGAAAAAGATTCAGGATACTTTGCTTGACTTGCGCACGCACAAGACTGCCCTGGAGAAGGAAAAGCAGGATCTTGAGAGTTATCAGGAAGAGCAGCAGCAGGTAAAATCCATCCAGGAGGTAAATCGTCGCGGCTTGCAGGGAAAGCGCACCGAGCGCGATCGGATTCTAAAACTGACAAATGGGCAGGAGTCGGCCTACCAGCAGCTTTTGAAAAAGAAGCAGACAGATATTGCGGCCATCCGCAATCAGCTTTTCTATTTACAGAAGACCGGTATTACCGCCGAGGAGGCCTTGCGGGCGGCAAAACTGGCTTCCGGCCGAGCAAACATTCGAACCGCCTTTCTTTTAGGGCTATTGGAAGTTGAGACTGGTCGCCAATTTGAGGATGGTCAAATTACGGTCGGCAGTAATCTGGGTACGGGCAATTGGAAAACCGATATGTATGATTGTTATATTAGCCTTGGCAAAACGACAACGGCCGAAAAGCAGAAAAACGCATTTTTCAAAATTACTGCCTCTCTGGGTCTTGACCCGAATAAAATACCCGTCTCGCGAAAACCCAATTACGGCTGCGGAGGAGCGATGGGCCCGGCACAATTCATTCCTACGACGTGGCTTCTTTTTACAGACCGCGTGGCGCGGCTTAATGGACGAACAGTCGCAAGCCCCTGGGATGTTGATGATGCGTTTACCGCTGCTGCGCTGTATCTCGCAGATGCAGGCGCCACGTCAAAATCCAAAGCGGGTGAGATCGCCGCGGCACGCGCCTATATTAGCGGTAATCCCAATTGCCCTTCGCGCGGTAGTGCTCGGTACGCTTGTCTCTCCTATGCCAACCGGGTATACTCCCTCTCCCAGGACATTGAGAAGGCGATTTAGGTGGCAGGTGATAGGTGATAGATAATGAGTAGTGAATAAATGGAAAATGCTGTGCGTCTCAAGCGCGAAATAGCGTGGCTGATTGATGAGAAATACGGCGGAGTAATAACGCCCGAAGCGGATAAAGACATTAAATGTCTGAAAGCGGGGGAACCGGTCGCGTATGTCATCGGGTTTGTTGACTTTCTCGGTTGTAGAATTGATCTATCAAGGCGACCGCTGATCCCGCGTCCCGAAACCGAGTATTGGGTTCAAGTGGCCATTCAAGAAATCAAAGACGGCGGGCATGCGCCTAGTTCGTTGCTGGATATTTTTTCTGGGTCAGGTTGCATTGGGCTTGCAGCAGCGCGGCACTTTCCGGGAGCATCCGTTGATTTTGCCGAAAAAAATCCTGATTTTACTTTACAGATACAGACGAATGTGGAGAAAAACGCCATCGCGACAGGGCGCTACACGGTTATACAATCTGATGTTTTTCAAAATATTTCTCGCGCATATGATGCTATATTCGCCAATCCACCGTATATCAAAGAGTCTCGAAGAGCAGATATAGAAAAGTCAGTCGTAGATAACGAACCGCACGGTGCGCTATTCGCGCCGGATGATGGACTCTACTACATAAAAAAAGTCATTCGCGAATCGCCGCCCCACCTGAATAATGGGGGAGCGCTGTATCTGGAGTTTGATTCTCCACAGTCTGCAGATCTTCAAGCACTTGCCGCCGAATCGCATTTTTCAGACATTGATATGCGCCGCGATCAATATGGCGAGTGGCGCTGGGCACGATTGATGAAATAAAACATCCTAATCGCGTCTGTCGCGACGTGGATGTTTTATTTTTTGAATTGCTCAATGATATCGTCAAGATGCCCGGCCATAATTTTTTCTATATTATGGAAACTTTGATTAACGCGGTGATCAGTGATCCTATCTTGGGGAAAGTTATAGGTGCGGATTTTTTCTGAACGGTCTCCTGTCCCGATTTGGGACTTCCTTTCCGCCGCCATTTTGGCCTCTTCAGCCGATTGACGCGCCTCGTAGAGGCGTGCTCGCAGAATTGACATTGCCCGTTCTCGATTTTTTTGCTGGGAGCGTCCTTCTTGCGAGGTCACAACCACACCGGTAGGAAGGTGGATGATACGGACAGCCGTTTCCACTTTATTGACATTCTGCCCGCCGGCGCCTGATGAGCGGGAAAATTCTAATTTCAAATCCTGCGGGCGGATTTCAATATCAATATCCTGGACTTTAGGCAGGACCGCAACGGAGACGGTTGAGGTATGAATGCGGCCCTGCTTTTCAGTCGTGGGGATGCGCTGGACGCGGTGAACTCCTGACTCAAACTTCAGGGTTTTATAGGCGTCTTTCCCGTCTATTTCAAAAATGATTTCTTTGAAACCTCCCGCCTCTGATTCGGACTTTGAGAGGATAGCAACCTCCCATTTGCGTCTTTCGGCAAAAGCGTTATAGCAAGAGAAAAGTTCTTCGGCGAAGAGCGAGGCCTCATCACCTCCGGCCCCCGCCCGAATTTCCATAATAATATCCGAGGGCAGGGAAATGCTGGGTTTATCAGATTCAAGTTGGGCGATTGCCTCTTCAAGTGCCGCCGCTTTTTGGTTCAGCTCCTCTTCTTCCGCAATTATCTCAATTTGCGAGCCGGGGGATTCGCTTCGTAATTCCTCCAGCGTGGACTGCTCCTCTCGGACTTTAGCGAGTTCTTCGTGTGCGTTGAGCAATTTTTGCAGTCTTTGGAGACGCGCTCCGGTTTTTTTGGCCTCTCCTTGGGATGACGAAAGAAACTTGGGGTCTCCAAGTTTCTTGATAAGCTCGTCAACCTCTTTTTGGATCTCTTCCTGGGTCATGGCGTTATTTCTGTTTTTTTTGCAGACGGGCGCGGTATTTCTCCACGCGTCCCGCGGCGTCAATCATCTTCGCCTTGCCGCTATAAAAAGGATGGCAGTTTGAGCAAATTTCAATTTCCAGCTTCTCTTTGGTTGAGCCGGTTTTGATGGTATTCCCGCAGGCGCACTTTATCGTCGCGCTCGGAAAGTATGTCGGGTGGATAGCTTTTTTCATAACTCGCATATTCTACTCTTAATTGACCGGCGTGTAAACCTCCATTGGCTTGCTATTCTCTACCCATTTGGCTACAATGGCAAAGTGCCAATTGGCGCGGAACGGGGCTTTTAATGGTCCATTCCAGCCCATGGATGCCGTATGTTAGATACCCAAGATATCATAATATCCCAAACTCCAGCCGATGAAGAAATGCAGGTTTTAATGAAGGCGGGAGTGCATATTGGACACACGCGGTCAAAAACGCATCCAGCGATGCGGCCGTTTATATTTACGACCCGAAATAACATTGAAATCATTGATGTTTTGAAAACCGCGGAGTATCTGGCTAAAGCCGAGGCCTTTTTGCAGACTGTGACCGCGCGCGCGGGGATGGTTCTCTGGATCGGGACCAAGCCGTCGGCGCGTGTCGCTGTTCTTGAAGCCGCCCAAAAGACTGGTATGCCCTCGGTCACAAATCGCTGGGTGGGCGGGCTTCTGACAAATTTTAAGGTGATTTCCCGCCGCGTGCAGACGATGGAGGAAATCGAGCGAAAAAAAGCCAACGGCGAACTTGAAAAGTATACCAAGCAGGAGCGCGCGCGGATTGATGAGTTGCATCAGTCGCTCTTTAAAGTCTATAACGGCCTGCGCCTGATGAAGCGCGTGCCGGACGCAGTGATTATTATTGATGCCGTGCATGACCACTCGGCTCTCGCTGAAGCGCGCCGCATAAAAATTCCGATTGTGGCTCTGTCTGACACCAATACCGACCCGCGGACAATTACATTCCCGATTCCTTCCAACGACGATGCGCGGCTGGCAGTGGAATATATGACGATACGCATGGCTGATGCTCTGGCGCGCGGGGCGCATGAAGCCGAAAAAGCTCTGGCCGCCGCCAAAGAAGCCGAGACGCAAAAAATTGAAGCAGAGAAACTAAACTGGGAAAAAGAAAAAGAGCAGGCATCATGATTTCAAACGAACTGGTGAAAGAACTGCGGGAGCGCTCCGGTATTTCGGTGATGGAGTGCAAGTGGGCGCTGGAGGAGGCAAATGGCGATATTGACGGCGCTGTTGCGATTCTTGATAGAAAATTCGGCGGCATGGCCTCCCAAAAGTCCTCGCGCGAATTGAATGCGGGAATTGTTGACTCATATATTCACTCCAACGGCAAAATCGGCGTTTTGCTTTCGCTCCATTCGGAAACAGATTTCGTGTCTCGCAATCCTGCTTTTCGCGAATTGGCGCATGAGATTTCACTGCATATTGCGGCGATGAATCCGCGGTTTCGTTCAATTGAAGACATTCCAGCCGATGTCGCCCAGCAGTATGAAACAGATATTCGGAACGAAGTCGCCAAACTTGATAAATCTAAAGACATCGCTGATCAAATCGTGGAGGGCAAACTCGAATCGCAACTCGGCGAGATAGCGCTTCTCTCGCAACCCTTTGTAAAAGATCCTACCAAAACTGTGCGCAATCTGGTGGAAGAGGCAGTTGGAAAGTTCGGTGAAAATATCCAGGTTGGCAAATTTGTCCGCTATCAGATATAACTAAAAACTAGAGGCGTGGGGCGCGCACCAATCCAATATGCTTCTCGTGTTACTTCTTCTCTTTATCGCAAGCGCTCTCGGTACGGGAGTCATTGTGGTGCGGAAGATCCCGCTGGTTGTAGCCACACCACGCGAGATGGTCAATGACTATTTTGACCAGAGCTCTTCACGGATTTCTATCCGCATGCTTCGCGCGCGGTCATGGATTCGCCAGGGATCCTATTGGGACCCGATGTTAAAGGCATTCTTGCGGATCGTCGGACATCTGCGTATCTGGCTTTTGCGCCTTGATCGCTATCTTTCTCACTTGTACCAGTCAGTCAACAAAAAAGCAGAGGCGAGAAAGGCCGCGAGTTCCCAAGAGAATAATCCGCTGTATTGGGATGATCTAAAATCTCCAAAAACAATTGTTGAGGACATTCAAAAACCAGAGCGGAATTAGTTAGGGCGTGGCTACCCTGCCTCGCTTTCGCTATAGCTACGGCGGGCAAGTCAGTGGTAGAATGTTACTCATTCTTGTGCCAGGGTAGCTCAATGGCAGAGCAGCGCTTTTGCTCCGATATTGTCCAAATCCTTGATTTGGTTACAATATCGAGAGTCCTCGATTTCTCATCCAAAGTCCGCCCGGATAGCTCAGCGGTAGAGCAACACTTTTGTAAAGTGAAGGTCGTCGGTTCAAATCCGACTCCGGGCTCTGGGTGGACTTTGGGAGAAATCGGGATAAAGCGAAGGTTGGGGGTTCGACTCCTCTCCCTGGCTTAGAATTTGATTTGCAATTTGGGTTTTGGTATTTGTTATTTAGCAAGTATGGGTGCGTCGCATAGCGGCAATTGCTCGTGGCTGTAAACCACGCGTCCTCTGGACTACGCAGGTTCGAGTCCTGCCGCACCCACTTTGGTTACTTTTAGTGAAGCTCGCCAAGGCGTTTGATGTTTCGGTTGATGAATTATTGAAGTAGTAAGCCCACATGTCAATTAAGAAAACATACCAAATTGGAACTAAGGTAATTCGGAGTCACGCAAATGAGGTGCGGAAATTTAATAATCCTGCAATTCAAAAAACTATTAGAGACCTTATAGATTCCATGCGGCATAATAATCTTGTCGGAATGGCCGCGCCTCAAATTGGAAAGGAGTTACGGATATTTGTCACTGAAATCAGAAAAACAAAATTTAGGAAAGCCGTTAAAGAAGATAAACTACGAACTTTTATAAATCCCCGTATTGTTAAAAAATCAAAACGCCAAGTAATTGGGTTTGAAGGATGCGGGAGCGTTGCTGCGGCTGGGTTGTTTGGACAAGTAAGGCGATCGGAAAGTGTAGAGGTATCAGCTTTCAACGCCAAAGGTCAACCTTTTAGGTTAAAAGCGGACAGCCTTTTGGCTCGTATAATTCAACACGAAATAGATCATCTAAATGGCATTGTGTTTATTGACCATGTATCTGATACACGAACCTTACTCGATCGTGAAACTTACATTGAGTCCCAGAAAAATAAATAAGTTATGAAAAATGTTCTAACCAAAAATGAAAAGGTTATATTTTTCGATCTCTATCAAACCCTTCTTGATGTCAAAATAAGTTCAACCGATCCAATAGTGAAACTGAAAGAAGAATTAGTTGGCTGGGAATCATTTGTAAATAAATTAAAGAAATACGGAGTAACCATTGCCGCTAACGAATTTTTAAAACTCTATGAAAGACGACGAGATGATTTCTATTCCGCAAGTCGAGATAAAAAAATTCATCACCATAATATGCAGAAAATAATCGCCGAAGTTTTAGAAAAAGATTTTAGTATTCAACGCTCGTCGGAAGAATTATTGAATTTAGTCTATGTCTACCGTAAAGCAGGTCGAGGTTGGCTCCGTTTGTATCCAGGTGTTTTTGAAACGCTTTCTACACTTTCAAAAGAATACACTCTATCAACGGCAAGCCACACACAGGGTTCTTTTACGCAATTAGAATTACGAGAACTCGATATTGAGAAATTCTTTTCTTATTTTGTTTACAGTTCGGATATCGGGCTTCGCAAAGAATCTCCAGATTTTTACAAGTACGCACTAGAAACTACCGAAAGAAAAGTCGAGGATTGTGTAATGGTTGGAGATAATTACGATGTAGACGTACTTGTGCCGCAACAGCTTGGAATGAAAACAGTTTGGATAAAAAATCCAATAACATCTGGGCGGTATGCACACTTATTGAAAGAGAAAACAGAACAAGTTAATCTTGAGGAGTTCGTAACGCTTCCTCAAGTTATTGATCGTGTTTTTAAGAGTTAGGCGGCGAAAAAGTTTTGGCCTCCCGCGAGGGCGCGGCGGAAGGCCCTCCTTTGCTAAAGCTACGGATGGGGAACGGGGTGTGGGGCACCCCGAAGCAGAGCAAAGCTCGCTACGGGGTAAAAATTCCGCCGCGCCCGAGCGTTCCGCCGGAGCGACTTGTGGTGAGCCATGTCGAACCAAGCGGGTGCGGTCAGTTCCGTTCAAAAAATGTTCGAGCAGAGTTGTATAATTCCACCAGAATAGAACTTAACGGTTTTTCGGAGACCGAATTGTGGGCGGCACTTCGTGCCGCCCATTGATTTTGCCCCGATGAATCCTTGCCGCTCGGCGCACACAGGCGCGCCTCGCGGTTGGCCAAAACGAGGTTCGAGAAAAGTTTTTTAATAGCAATAGTAGTGGTGAAACCTTAAAAACAGGCACAGTGGAAAACCTGTGAATTAGATAAAGTTACATAACCAAAAAACGGCTCAAACAAGCCGTTTTTTGGTTCTTTACTTTTGCATGTGAAAAATATTGACAATGGGGGAGTGTGGCGCATAAGATAGTGCTAG
>Ga0209541_10015072_pt1 | contig 11600 bp, 13 predicted proteins | sample RifCSPlowO2_01_FD_184027 | JGI IMG/M metagenome (GOLD analysis project Ga0209541, IMG submission 184027) | Groundwater microbial communities from Rifle, Colorado - Rifle CSP2_plank lowO2_0.1 (SPAdes) (version 2) | ecosystem: Environmental > Aquatic > Deep subsurface > Groundwater | place...
CCCGCCGATATGGAGCGAAGCGGAATGAGGGAACGGCTTGCCGCGGGGTGGTTCATTCTCAAGGTCAAACCTTTTCCCGCGAGACCTTGTGGGAGCGATGACGGGATTGCGTCCCGTAGCGAATCAACCTTAGCGGATCTACCACAGGATTGTATATTTCATCAAAGTTCGGTAAACTTCACTTTGGAACGGAAAGAAGAGTTCTTTCTATTAAGGGGGTGTTCGTGGGCGCGCAGGAACGCATGCTACGGTTTTTTCTCGAGCACGGTATTTTACTGCGGGATGGACATTTTCTGCTCACGACCGGGGGCAGGCATAGCACGGATTTTATTTCCAAGGAGGTTATTTTTGCAATCTCCCGATTGCTCGATGACTTGTCGGGCGAAATGGCGGACCTGGTTTTGCACGACAAACGCATCCTTCCGCAAGTTATTGCCGGCCCGGAGACTGGTGGCGCGAAACTTGCTCTTTGGGTGGCTTGGCATCTCGCTGGCTTGATGGGCACCGACACTCTTCGCACAGTTACCATTGAGCAAGTGGGGCGCACGCGTGTCATCAGGCGTGGATACCGTTCCTTGGTCGAGGGTAAGCGAGTTCTCTTGGTGGACGACAGTGTCAGTTCCGGCAGTTCTCTTACGGAAAGTCGTGAAGCCATACATGAGGCGCAGGGAGAACTAGTAGGGGTGGTCACGCTGGCCAACCGTAGTGGTTTTGACCTGACGACCATTACCGGAGTACCTTCGCATTCGTTGCTTACCAAGCATTTGCCAACTTATGCGCCGGGGCCGACGTGCCCGGGCTGCGTAGCGGGCAAGCCACTCAACACAGAATATGGGCGAGTGGGGAAGTAATGAGACTATGCAAGGGGGAAGTGCATGCGCGTGACCCCCTTATTTTATTGAAGTGAGCGTAAAATAGAACTTAGCGACTTGGTTGCCACTTGGCAACCGAGTCGCTAAGTTTTTTAGCTTTTCCATGCCACAATAGTGCAATGAAGACGCGCAAGCTTCTTTACTTTACCGTTATCGCGCTATTGTTTGGAAACATTGTTGTATTTTGGGCGGCCTATCGTCTCGACCATCGCCCGCTCATTGTGGCATTTCTAGATGTCGGGCAGGGCGATAGCATTTTCATAGAGTCACCTACGGGCAGTCAAATACTCATAGATGCCGGGCCGGTAAGCAATAAAGTGCTCACGACGCTTGGTGTTGTTATGCCAATATATGACAAAAATCTAGATCTTGTAATTGTTACTCATCCGGACGCTGACCACATCGGTGGATTTCCGGCAGTGCTCGAGCGGTACGATGTCTCGGCCGTCATGCAATCGGGTGTGGTTCAAAAAAATCCAACAAAAATTTATCAAACACTTGAAAACAAAATTATCGAAAAACATTTACAAACTATTTTGGCACGACGTGGGCAGAGACTCCTGCTTGGCGGGGGAGCGACGCTAGACATCTTATTTCCCGACCGTGATGTGAGTAAAGTGACAAACACCAACGACGGTTCTGTTGTAGCCAAACTTACCTACGGCAAAGATACATTTCTTTTTACCGCTGATGCACCGAATAAAATTGAACAGATTTTGCTCGGCTATCGCCCGAACGAATTGCAATCAGAAGTGCTAAAAGTTGGCCACCATGGCGCGCGTACCTCGACCGGCCAAAGTTTTCTTGAAGCGGTAGCGCCAACATACGCAATCATCTCGGCTGGCAAAAATAATAGCTACGGTCATCCTTTTCTCGAAGTGATAGAGCGTCTCACCATCGCCGGCATCACCGTTTTTTCTACCATCGATAAAGGCACGATAATTTTCAAAAGTGACGGTAAGGGTGTCGATATTAAATAACGTAATGATAATGTACTAGATACATACCAACATATAATCAAGAAAATTTTCTCGCAGTTTGATACAAGGAGCGGTTCATTTTTCGTTCTTTTCATCAGGACACTCTCTGTCCGGCCGGACAGAGAGTGTCCCGGTTACTCTTTTTTCCGACCCTGGTTATTTGCACCCGATCAAAGATACCCCATTTCTTTAATTGTTCTGTAAATTGGGCAGGTAGAGGGCCAGGACCAAACCAGACACTTTGTTGTATCATTTTGTATTTCCACAGCTTCAGTTGCTCGCGCAGTAGGCGTCTTGCAAAGCGCATCGATTCTGGAATATCATAAAAAATCAAAAAACTTTCTTTGCCTTGAGGTTCGTTTGTTCTATCTAGGTTAGAACTATTGAGCTTCTTGAGTTTTTTCTTTGAAACAATTATGTGGTCGACATTAATTTTGATGATGTTCCTGCTATGCAATCGGCCTATATATCTGCGAAACGTCTCATTATTAAAGTTAGAACGTTTTTCCCTAAGTATCCTCCGAAGATTTTCGCGATAGATTTTTGTCGAATGAGCTGATGTGAGAAAGGCAAGCAGTTCATCCATGAAGCTAAGTTTGTCCATTACCATATAATAACAAACAATAAGTAATGGGACAACATATGTCCGGCCGGACATATGTTGTCCCGATTTGTGGGTGCGTGGGGTGTACAAGACAAGCCTAAGACAAGCCGTGTTCACGACAAACTAGGCGCACGCAATCTGCTCAAACTTTGTCGTCGTATTGGCCAAGTATTTGGACAATACGGGAACGTTTCACTCGACGAGCCAGAAGTGTTTGATCATGATAATATCCCCACTTTTGAGGAGAACGGGTGATGATTCCAAAACCAGACAAGATGTGTCCGATTTTTTCTTTAGTTCAAATTTTAGCGAGGACCTTGATTGGGGTATGGAGGGGGCGGAGTTCACGGTGCTTGCCTTTTTTCATACACTTGGTGCAAATTTTTAGGCGGGAGCCGTCAGAAAGAGCGGCCCACTGGAGATTGGGTTGCTGTCGGCGTTTGCCGGTGGGGTTATACTGCGTAGCGCGCGTACGGTTACTGTAACCGCCGGCGTTGACGCTTCCCTTATCACAGATTGGGCAGGACTTAGCCATGGGGAAAAGTAAATAGTAAGTAGAAAATAGCCCCGACGCTCCGCCTTCGCGGAGGTACGGGGTCCCGACCGAAGCGTCGGGATAAATATATAATTTGGACTCGGGTATGCTATCATATTCAATCTAGTATGACAACCATCGACATAACTTTCGGCCTGATCATTTTAGTTTTCTCCGTCATCGTACATGAGCTTTCCCACGGCTACGTGGCGCTTATGCTTGGCGACGCAACGGCTAAGTACGCCGGCCGACTGACCTTAAATCCGCTCAAGCACCTTGATCCCATCGGCTCGTTTCTTGTGCCACTTATTACTTATTGGAGTGGAGGATTTATTTTTGGTTGGGCGAAGCCTGTGCCGTATAATCCGTATAATTTGCGGGGCGGAAAATGGAGTCCGGCCTTAGTCGCAGTGGCGGGGCCACTTTCGAATTTACTTATTGCAATCATGCTCGCCATTGTCTTACATTTTTTAGCCGTGACAGGACTGCTTTCACAGGCCTTTGCAAAAATTTGCATTGTAGCTATCGCCACCAACATTTTCCTCGCTTTTTTCAACCTTATCCCCATTCCACCACTCGACGGCTCGAAAGTAATCGCTGCCGCCTTGCCTCCGCGTTTTTTCGCCTTAATTGGAATACTTGAACGTTATCAGATTATTTTTATGATTTTGCTCATCTTCTTCGGCTGGAGATACGTTGCTTTTATTCCTAACGCTTTGATTCGCCTCATTATTTTTTAACCGCTTGCGTTAGTCTTGAGCCCTGTGCTAGTATTGTAGCCACGCTCACGAGGAGCGTTTTTGTTACTTTGAATCAACCATCCCAGCCCCAATTTTGCAAAGCATTTGATAGCGAGACGCTTCGTGCAGGGAGGGATTGCCTATTCGGCACCGCGTCTCGCGGAAGGAAATTAGGTAAGTGGTAAGGTAAGAATAAGTGAGCATCCTTTAGCAAAATTGGAGGCGGGATGCTCAAAAATTATAGTCAGTAAGCTTCCTTAATTTTTGGCATGTCCACAATAAACCAACTTGTTCGCAGGGGTCGCACATTGATTAGGCGCAAGTCGCGCTCGGTGGCTTTGGCGCGCGGTTTTAACGTCATCAAAAATAAACCCACGCATTTTCCATCACCATTCAAGCGTGGTGTATGCACCATCGTGAAGACCACTACGCCGAAAAAGCCAAACTCCGCCTTGCGCAAAGTAGCTCGCGTGCGCCTAACCAATGGCATGGAAGTGACCGCCTATATTCCCGGTATTGGACACAATCTTCAAGAGCACTCGGTAGTTATGATTCGTGGTGGGCGCGTGAAAGACCTGCCGGGCGTTCGCTATCATATTGTACGTGGTCGGCTCGATACCGTAGGCGTGGAGACACGTCGCCAGGGTCGCAGTAAATATGGGATGAAAAAACCGAAGTCCGGAAAATAAATGAGCGAAGCGATTATTATTTTCCAGGACCGAGCATTCACGGCACATAAATGACAGTATGAAAAATAGGCAATACAAAACCAATAGTAGCAGTTATGCAGGTGGGCAGGCTTTGGACACCGTGAGTGCTTAGGGGTTAGGTATATTAGCATCGCAAATCATATGAGACGCAAAGTTAAAAACAGAAATATTCCCGAGCCGGACCACGTTTACAATTCACCCGTGGTAGCCAAGCTCATCAATACCATCATGGAGCGTGGCAAGAAAAATACCGCCCGTACCATTGTCTACGGCGCTTTTGCCGATATTAAGGAACAGACCAAGCAAGAGCCAATGGAAGTGTTTGATACGGCCATGCGTAACGCCGGTCCTTTGATGGAGGTGCGCTCACGTCGTATTGGTGGGGCCAATTACCAAGTGCCGCGCGAAGTGCGCCCCGAGCGTCGCACTGCGCTTGCTATGCGCTGGATGATTGCCGCCGCCAAGCACGCTAAGGGTAAACCCATGCGCCAGAAGATTGCCGCGGAAATTATCGCCGCCAGTAAAAACGAAGGTGAAGCGGTCAAGAAGCGTGAAAATACGCACAAGATGGCCGAGGCCAACCGCGCCTTCGCCCATTTTACTTGGTAGTCAATTCTAAGATTTCTATGGCCAAATTTATAAGTTTAGTTTGTAACACATGTGGCGAAGAGGCTCAATTGATGATTGGCGCCCTGAAATCTACTTCCGATTTTTCTCCTGAAAATCTAAACAGCATTAACGAAAAAAGGTTCGTCAAAGTTACTGAACAATTAATGACGCATAGAGATAAGACCAAGTGTTCCGGAAAATTTGAATTTCAAGGTACCGGCTTTGCGGACTAGTATTTTATGTCAGACGAACGCACCTATCCTTTAGAAAAAACACGCAACTTCGGTATTATCGCGCATATTGACGCTGGTAAAACGACCGTATCTGAACGCATTCTTTTTTATACCGGCATGTCGCACAAAATAGGGGAAGTTCATGAAGGCGAAACTGTAACCGACTGGATGGAGCAAGAGCGCGAGCGTGGCATTACTATTACTGCCGCAGCTGTTTCTTGTACTTGGGTTCCAACCTACCGCTTGGCGCAGATCAGCGCAGATACCGACGCGGACCAACGCAGAAAAATAGCCGAAGAGTCCGGTTTTAGATTTAATATTATTGACACACCCGGGCACATAGATTTCACCGCCGAGGTGAAGCGCTCTCTCCGTGTGCTCGATGGCGCGGTGGTGGTCTTCGACGGCGTTTCCGGCGTAGAGCCACAGTCGGAAACCAACTGGCGCTATGCCGACGAAGGTGGTGTGCCTCGCTTATGTTTCATCAATAAGCTTGACCGCATGGGCGCAAGCTTTGAGTTTTCTTATGCCAGCATTCTTGACCGATTAACGAAAAGTGCCGTGCGCTATCAAATTCCTATTGGCCTTGAAGAAAAATTTGAGGGAGTAATTGACCTTTTGCACATGAAAGCATTTTGGTTTGAGGGCGACAAGGGGAGCGTGGTGAGGGAAGGAGAAATTCCAACCGAATACAAAGCCGAAGCCGAGAAATTTCATCACGAGCTGGTTGAAAAGATTTCTGAAACGGACGATGAACTGACGAGCGACTATCTTGAAGGTAAAGAAATTTCCGTGGAACGTTTACGTCCGGCATTGCGTCGTGCCGTTATCGCCAACAAATTAGTACCAGTACTTTGTGGCTCGGCCTTGAAAAACAAAGGTGTTCAGCTAGTGCTCGATGCAGTAGTGGACTATCTGCCCGGACCACTCGATATTCCGCCAATCAAAGCCGTTGATGAAAGTACCGGGGAGCTCGTGGAGCGACCGGCAAGCGACGATGCGCCTTTTGCCGCACTTGCCTTTAAATTGCAAGCCGACCCGTTCGTTGGTCAGCTTACTTTCTTCCGCGTCTATTCTGGTACACTTGAAGCCGGCTCGTATGCCTACAATCCGCGCACGAGAAATAAAGAGCGCATTGGTCGCATTGTACGTTTACATGCCAATGAACGCGAGGAAGTGAAAAAAGTGTTCGCCGGAGAAATCGCCGCTACGGTGGGCCTCAAAGACACAAAAACAAGTGATACACTCTGTGATCCCGACCATTCGGTTATTCTCGAACAGATTATTTTTCCCGAACCGGTTATTTCTATGCGCATTGAACCGAAGACCAAAGTTGACCAGGAAAAAATGGGTATTGCTTTGAAAAAACTTTCCGATGAAGACCCGACTTTCCGCGTTTCGAGTGATCAGGAGACCATGGAAACCATTATTTCAGGCATGGGTGAACTGCATTTGGAAATTCTTGTTGACCGTATGAAGCGCGAATTTAATGTGGAAGCTACCACCGGCAAGCCACAAGTTGCCTATAAAGAAACAATTACCAGTACAGCCGATGTGGAAGGAAAATACATCAAACAGTCCGGCGGTCGCGGTCAGTATGGACATGTGCGTTTGCGCCTCAAGCCACTCGAAGAACAAAAAGAACTCAATGCCAAGCAGAAGAAGGCCATGAAGAACGTTACGCGCGAAGAGGGCTTTGAGTTTATCAATGCCATTAAGGGTGGCGTGGTGCCGAACGAATACATTCCGGCAGTAGAAAAAGGCGTGCGTGAAGGTATGGCTCGCGGAGTGATTGCCGGTTTTCCAATGACCAATATTTCCATCGAGCTCTACGATGGTTCCTATCACGAAGTGGACTCCAACGAAATGGCCTTCAAGATGGCCGGCTCCATGGCTTTTCAGGACGGTGCCAAAATGGCCAAACCGGTTTTGCTTGAACCAATCATGCTGGTGGAAGTAATTACACCGGAAAAATTCATGGGTGATGTTACCGGCAATCTTTCCAGCAAACGCGCATCGATCGAATCAATGGAAGACCGTGCCAATGGTATCAAAGTCATTCGGGCCAAAGTGCCACTCGGTGAAATGTTCGGCTACATGACCTCGCTCCGTAGTATGACCGAAGGACGCGCCAACTTCACCATGACACCATCAAACTACGAAATTGTCCCCCAGAACGTGTCTACTGCAATTATTGAATCTCGAAAGTAGATTTGTTATTATTGTGACATGACACGACGAATTGGCTTTTCAGAGGATCCCGAACCGCGTGGCGGACCATCCCCATCCGAAAGGGCTCAACCCTTAACCGAAGATGAGGCAAAATTTGGTAAACCGATTGCCGGTTTTAGCCATCCATTACCCGAGCAACCATCGGCCGAAGCCATCGTTGCTGGTATTTTGGAAAAGGACAGGAACGAACACCGTGACGAAATTGTTGGGAAATTTCTTTCGGATATTTATGAATTGCGAAAAGAAGAACCGCTTCAAGTACCCGGTTTTCTTGACCTGTTTCATCCAGAAAGTACAAGACACGATGTCATTACTGGAGTGACTCATAGACTAAAGATGCTCAAGCGCGACGAAACAAAGCACGGAAAACTGATTAAACGTTGCGAGCGTTTTCTAGCCGAGACCAAGTCTCTCTATCAGTAACACACACTTACTTCGGTGAGGGCGGATGAGTATAAGTACTCCAATGAGAAGCGACCGCTTCAGATTGGCTTACCACGAGGAAGGGTTCATATTGCACCATCACTATAATTTAACGGTCGTTAGATTATAGTGATGGTTGTCACGCATGTTCTTTTTGTTGCAATTTCTTGTAATGTGCTCGATATTTTGTTACTGTAACTAGAGATTGGAGGTTGAAGTGAAGAACAAAAATAAACTCGGACAGAAACAACGAAACCTAGTTCGTCTGGCGCAGTTTTTCTACGAAGTCGGTACCATGCGCAAGATGGCGCGCATACATCGGCAGGTGTTGTTTACCGACGATATGTCGGACAACATCGCCACCCACTCTTTCCGCGCGGCTTTTATCGGATTCATGCTTGCGAAGATGGCTGGTGCTAATCCGTTCAAGGTCATGGCTATGTGCCTCCTTCATGACATGGGTGAGGCACGTACGAATGACCACAACTGGATTCACAAGCGCTACGTGAAATCTGATGACACACTCGTTCTTGAGGAACAGCTCGGAGCCTTGCCCTTTGATGATTTGGCGGAGCTGGCACGCGAGTATGAAAGGCGCGAGTCGCTTGAAGCATTGCTTGCCAAGGACGCCGACGTACTTGACCAGGTTTTGCTTCTGCGCGAATACGAGCATCAAGGAAACAAGGAAGCTCCACGTTGGCTTCGGGGCAAGCGCAGGAAGGGTCTCTATCACCAGAAGTACTGCACGACTGTCTGGGGTAAAAAACTCGGCGATGCCATATGCGCCGAAGACCCAGCCGATTGGTGGAGTCAAGTCTATACCAACAAGCGTCGGAAGTAGATTCCCACCCCCGTCTTCCGTTCGACCGGCGGGGGTTTTTTTGTACTTTTGCACAGCCCCTTGCGTCCCGAAGAGCTATCTGCTATCATCTTCCCACACGTTTGGTTTAATAGTGTTTCATTAACAAGACCCCCGCCTTCGTTCTCCGAACTTCGGTGGGCAGGTCCGCTCTAGGTCCTGCCTTCCTGTTCTACGAAGTGGGGCAAAAAATATTATGGCAGAAGTTTTTGATCGTACAAAGCCGCACTTAAACGTCGGCACCATCGGTCACGTTGACCATGGTAAGACCACGCTCACCGCCAGTATTCTCCGTTGTTTGGACATGGCCAAAGACAAAGGATACGGCGCTCGCGTAGAAGCAGTTGATAATATTGATAACGCGCCCGAGGAAAAAGCGAGAGGGATTACAATCGCTCTTCACCATTCAGAATATTGGACGCCGAAGCGTCACTACGCGCACATAGACGCTCCCGGACACGCTGACTACATTAAGAACATGATTACGGGCGCCGCTCAAATGGATGGCGCGATACTCGTGGTTGCCGCAACAGATGGCGTGATGCCTCAAACACGCGAACACATCTTGCTCGCTCGCCAGATCGGTGTGCCGAAAGTGATTGTGTTTTTGAACAAGGTGGATATGGTAGACGATAAGGAACTCATTGACCTCGTAGAAGAGGAAGTACGCGAACTTTTGACCAAGCATGAATTCGACGGCGCAAACGCTCCGATTATTCGTGGTTCCGGTCTCAAGGCCCTCGAAGCAAAAAACCTTGATGATGAATATGCCAAGGCCGTTATGCAACTTGTAGATACGCTTGATACTTACATTCCCGAGCCGGTACGCGATCTTGAAAAGCCGTTTCTTATGCCGGTGGAAGACATTTTCTCAATTGAGGGTCGTGGTACGGTAGTAACCGGTCGCATTGAACGTGGCCGTGCCAAAGTGGGCGAAGATGTTGAGGTTGTCGGTCTCGCGCCAACCCAGAAGACCACCATCACCGGTATCGAAATGTTCAACAAATCGCTTGACGAGGGCTTGGCTGGCGATAATGCGGGTGTGCTTTTGCGCGGTTTGAAGAAGGAAGACATTACTCGCGGACAAGTGCTTTGCAAGCCGGGTTCTATTACTCCGCACACGGAATTTGAGGCCGAAGTATATGTTTTGACAAAGGACGAAGGTGGTCGCCATACGCCATTTTTCAACGGCTACAAGCCACAGTTCTACGTGCGCACGACTGATGTAACCGGTGAAGTAACTCTGTCGCAAGAAATGGTTATGCCGGGAGATACGGTAACCTTTAAGGTGAAACTGGTAGCCCCGATTGCTCTGGAAGAAAAACAGCGTTTCGCTATTCGTGAAGGTGGCAAGACGGTGGGAGCAGGTGTCGTTACAAAAATCACAGCATAATGGTGATTTTTATCGCGGACTAGCGCGGACTTGACGCTGACCACGCGGACGGGGAGTGGGTGCGAGTCCATTAGTATCATTAGTACAATTCGTATATTCGCATCGATACATTATGGCTGAAACAAAAACAAAAACAACAAAAGCCAAAGCGACTCCTCGAGCGACTCGGCCAGCTAAGAAGGATGAGCCACAGCAACTCCGCATCAAAGTAAGCGGCTACGAACACAAAGTGCTTGATGCCTCTGTTAAGCAAATCGTGGATACGGCTTTGCGCTACGATGCCACCGTAGCTGGCCCCATTCCTCTTCCATCGGATATTCGTAAGTACACTGTAAATCGCGGGGCATTCATTGATAAAAATTCGCGCGAACAGTTTGAGATGCGCACTCACCGCCGATTGGTGGATATTATGAATCCATCCGCTAAGGTAATTGAGGCGCTGACAAATCTCGATCTTCCTTCGGGCGTGAACATTGATCTGAAGATGATGTAGCCAAGCGCAGAACTATGCGGAATTGACGCGGAACTTCGCAGAAGTTTTCCGCATCTGTCTGCGTGGTACTCGCATTTATCCGCGAAACTCCATTTGATGAACACTGTTTTGCCATCACGTTTGCGTTTATTGCCAGAATCGTATAGTTTACAGCCGAACATAATTTTAAAAGAATGAAGTTTATATTGGGAACAAAACAACACATGACCGAACTTTTCGACGCCGATGGACGGGTGTGGCCGGCGACCATTGTCTCGGCTGGGCCGGTTACGGTTACCGACATTCGCACCTCGGAGCGCGATGGATATTCGGCCGTGCAGGTTGGCTACGGTACACAAAAAGAATCACGCATCTCGAAGCCACAACTGGGGCACCTAAAAGGCGCAGGACCATTCCGTGTGCTGCGCGAATTTGCCGGTGATAAAAAGATAGTTATCGAGGACGTAAAAGTAGGTGATGTTATCGCCGCAGATACGTTTAAAGAAGGCGACAGTGTGGTTGTATCGGCTACGTCCAAAGGCAAGGGCTTTCAGGGCGTGGTCAAGCGTCACGGTTTTCATGGTGGCTCGCGCTCTCACGGCCAGAAGCATTCCGAGCGTGAACCGGGTTCGATTGGTGGCGGAGGACGATCAGGCGGGCGCGTGGTCAAAGGTATGCGCATGGCCGGGCGCATGGGTGGCGACCGTATCACCGTTAAGAATTTGAAAGTATTACGAGTGGACGCGGAGAACAATTTACTATATCTTTCAGGAGCAATTCCGGGTAGACGTGGGACGGTGGTGGAAGTGAAGGGGAAGTAGTTCTTAATGTTTAATTTTATAATTTTTAAGTAATGTTCTAAATCTTAATTTTTAAAAATTAGAAATTCGGATTTATTTACAAAATTAAAAATTCAAAAATTAAAAATTTTTATGCAG
>Ga0209541_10015073_pt1 | contig 11600 bp, 11 predicted proteins | sample RifCSPlowO2_01_FD_184027 | JGI IMG/M metagenome (GOLD analysis project Ga0209541, IMG submission 184027) | Groundwater microbial communities from Rifle, Colorado - Rifle CSP2_plank lowO2_0.1 (SPAdes) (version 2) | ecosystem: Environmental > Aquatic > Deep subsurface > Groundwater | place...
TCAATAAGCATCCACACTGCAACAAGAATTATAAGGATTATTAAGAATACAATGAAATAATTGAATATACTATTCTTTTTTTTCATTTTAAACTTTTAACAACATCAAATTAATTTTGTCAACAGCCTTGCTTATTCCTTGATTGTTGCCTTGGACAACAACACATTTATTGTCTTTATAAACTTTAGTGCTGTCTCCATCATTTAAATAAAAAGAATAATCTTCACAGTTTTTAACAGGCAAGTTATTATCACAACCTTCCTCTCTAAAGCATGCCAGCTGAACATTAACATTTAAAGATCTTAAAACAAGATATAATTTTTGTATGGAATACTCCATATTCAAATCTTTCTCTTCAGGATTGAATGATATATAATACTTATCAGATTCTAAATTAAATTGTTCAAAATCAAAATTATTTAAATCATAGGGAGAGTTATCAAAAACATATTCGTTGTTGTTTATTTCTAGCAAATATTTTCCATTCACACTTTTGAATTGATGATTATTATATTCTAAAACTTCAAAATTATCAGTACTTGATGAATCTGAACTCCAAATAAATCCTATAACACTAGTAATCATAATAAAAGCTATGAATAATGTAATTATTATCTTGCCATTCATAAAAAATAGATTAATTACAAGTTAAAAAAGGTTTCTATAAAAAAATAAATAAAAAAAGAAAAAAGATTTTTCTTTACTTATGCACTTGTTGCAATCGTTGGATTTGCAGTTGTACCAGTAACAGATACTTCTTCACCAGTTAGGTCATATGCATCATAACTCTGCAATACCTTTGCTGCTCTTGCTGTGTCATCCTTTTCCCATCCAAATACTAACAATGCAGTATTTGCTCCATTATCAACAAGCTTAAGTATTGCTTCTCCTGCTTCCAGGTTAGATGCTACTCCATATGCTGGATATTCTAATCCTAATAAGCTTGCTGCAATCTTATTTGCCGCAGGCCCACCTACTACAATTGCATTGTATGCACTAACATCAGTTACCTCATCTTCAGTCTTCAAATCAACACCCGTTGCTATTCCACCAGTTGCAGAAACTGAAGCACTAACGGGAGCCATCCAAGCATTTACATATGTTGCTGTATCTGGTGTCTTTATCGTTATAGTATCAGTTCCAGAACCTGTTGGAGTAATCTGCTCAACATATGTACCATATACTGTCTTTGCCGATTTCAAAGTAGTGTCCGATTTATTTTTCTGCTTTAATGAAGTTGCTCTATGAACAAAATTATTTGTAGAAGCAACTGCAGCAAAATTAATCTCTTGGTTTGCCGATGAATAAGTTAAGTTGACATTTACTGTGTTAAGTGTCATACTCGTTTCCTTCCCAGTATCAACCTCACCAATTCTCCACCAATATGCATTACCCCCCAAACCAGGGAAATCAGAAGTACCTCCATCAGCACCATTAACACTGGTAGTTGACGACGAACCAGACCAATTACTAAAGAAGGTTATATTCCCTCCATTCTTAAGCATATAAGATGCCCCTTTATCATTGATATCCTGGAAACGTATTTCCTGAGATCCACCATCACCAACACCCGATCTAGTAAAATTGAGGATAAAGGTCGATGGCAAAAAGTTAAACGTGGCCCCTGTGTCATCTACGAAGGCTTGATCACTATATTCAGTTTCTGTAGTTTCATCATAAAAGGTTGTCTTATTATTCAATGTATCAATATTTTTGATTCTTACTATATGTGATCTATCGTTTTTACTAAATAAGAACCTTATTCCAGTCATTCCTGATAACTCTGATTCACCCACACTTCTGTTAGTTACAAAGTCTCCTTCTGCTGCAATAAATGGTTCATCTCTATCAGCACCAGGCATAACATCTCCAGTTCCAGTTGTATTTGCAAATGCAACTGTCCAAGTAGTTACATCTCCATCCTTATTGGTTGCTGTCAAATCAACCTTTTCACCTGAAGCACTTAACACAACATCTTCGGGAGCATCTTCAACAACTCCTCCGAAAATGAACTTAAATGCTCCAAATACTGGATCTTTGTACTCATCACCTGGTTTCAAGAATACTTTTTGATCAGGTTTAAAGGATACATTAAACTGATCAAATCCTTGAGTGCTACCAAATGTTACTTTCGACCCTGTAATTTTAACACTATTAACCTTAACTTCTTTACCATTCTCCAAAACAACTTCATCAGCACCAATATTTAATTCACAATAATCTGGTGTTGCTTGCTTATTTGAAGGAGTCACTTTAGAAACACCAATAATAGTTCCATCAGGCATCTTCTTTGTAGATCCTTTGTTAATAGTATAAACTGCTCCCTGATATTCAATATTACATGAATTACCATTTGTATCAACACCGGCTACCTTAACACCATTAACTACATCTCCCGAAGCTATAGTTTGTGTGACATCTCCAGCCAATAATGTTAACTTTGAAACATTACCTGTTGTAAATGCAGCACTACTAACTGTAAACTTCCTACCTAAAAGAACCAAATCAGTACTTTCCAAATCAGCCGAATTAGCAACTGTAACCTTATTATCTAAATCAAAATCATAAGTCCATGCATAAGCATCACTTGCCTTAGATACATAAACAAAATCACCCATTGGCTTATCAGCATCCTCTGTATCCTGATCATAAATATACCACAAGGATTTCTCATCAGCATTACCACTTCTCTTTGTAAACATTACCTGTTGCGCATACTCAACTGTATCTTTATTTGTGCCTTCATCATCCGTAAATGTTTCTTTCTTCAACAGTACTGGCATTTGCGTCTTCGTCAATTTATTGTCAATATCATACGCAGTATCATTTAAATTGAATTTAGTTCCAGAATATTCTAACTTGTAACCACCAGCAACACTCGTTACAGCAGTTGTTCCAGCTGTTGCAGTTATAGCACCGCTTAAACCCTGCAACACATATCCTGCAGCTCCAGAATCCATCCCATTGCCCGAATGAATAATAACAGCACTACTTGCTTTCCCACCCACAACAAATGGACTTGGATATTCGCTCAAGTCAGCTGCCATAGCGCCCATTAAACTTGCACCAAGAAAAGCAGCACCTGTAGAAATAGCACCTATCTTTTTAACTATCCTCTTTATTTTTTGCATTTATATCACACCTCCGTGATTTCGTATTTTTAAATTAATTTAATTAGGAGTTAACCACCCCTATATCCATATAAAACTTTCCAGGTATTTATAAAGTTTTCTATAATCTATCTCACAAAAAAGGCTTAATTCATCAAAATTTAAAGGATACAAGCCTTATAACAGCAATTTAACACTCAAAAAGTCATTTTACCAACATAAGGCAACATCAACCTTGCTGTTCCTTAAATTCTGACTGACTGCTGTAACACTATCAACACAATTATCTATATTAATAAAACTTCCTTCATCATTTGAAACAAAGAAATTGTACTTCTCATTATCTAAAGATGACCTAATCATTTTTTCTATCTCCTGTTTTAGAACAGTACAATCAACGCATTCATGATAACCATCAACACAGTTCTCTATCTCATCCTTTACAGTTATATCCCTGCATAAATTAGTTTTTAGCAAACTAGATCTTAATGCATTCGCTTTTAATTTTAATACATTTTCATTTTCTTGTTCAGGTTTAATAATAAAAGACAAAGCAAATATTGCTATGAGTACTAATAGTATAACTATGATGACTAATCCCATAATTTCTATCTGTCCTTTTTTCATTTTTTTCCTTTTGATTTATTTTTGCAAAAGCTTTTTCTAAAAGCTTTATTTAATAGTATAAATAAACTGAAAGCTTTCCCAGTCTGTATGAATCATCAAGAGGATAGTAAATGCTTACAGGTATAGATTGCACCAAGTTATTTTTTAATCTAACATTTGTCTTATTGTAAACAACAAAATAATTGCAATCAGGATAATTCGCTATATCACATTTAATACTATTTTCTTGAATAGGATAAGTTTGTTCAATAATTATTGTTTTAGCTCCATAATCTAATTTATCATAAAACAATTTTGAAGAGTCAATTGCATTTTTATTTTCTCCAAGATAAGTGTATGAAAAATCATTTGGCAATGTCATTAAGGCACTTAGCAATTGCTGCTCCATGTAATCCCTTTCATAATTATCAACCGAGTTCAGTGTAAACTTATAATATAATATCAGACTTAATCCTATTATGACAATTATAAAAAATGTTACAAGGATGCTTTCCTGCAGTTGAACTTCTCCTTTTTTCATATTAGCTTAACACCATTTTTTATTATTTCATTAACTATTGGATCTTTTTTGTTCTTGTAAAAGTTCTTCTCAAAATAATGAACTTCTATTTTCCTGTTATACTTTGATTCAAGTTTTCTCGTAATATTATTAATCTTTTTCTTGTCCGCCCTGTCAGATATCACTGCTAAATCAACATCAGAGCCTTCTTTGAATATAAGTTTTGAATAGCTTCCAAATAGATAAACATCAATGTTTTTGGATTTGTTCAGGAAAAAGATAAAATCAATGATTAAAAAATAAATATTTAATGGAATCTGTTTTAGCTCTTTATACTGTTGGAAAACAACATCTAAAATTGGTCTGTTGTCTAAATTAAAATATAAAAATCTTTTTTCTTTTTTTATCAAGTTTGAATTTAAGAGTGCATTTATTGCATTGTCCAAATTAACATTGTTGAGCTTTGTTCTCTCTTTTAGGTCATTTCTCAAAAATCTTGAGCCTGGAGATATTGAAAATACTGTCAATAATTTTAATATATCCTTGTTAAATATCTGAAATATCATTTTAGCAGCTCCTTTATTTTTTCTGTACAAGGCAAAACAACAGAATTACAAAATTCATTGGCTTTTTTTAGATACTCCTGATGCATAAACTTTGTTCCAGTATAATACTGCACTTTTGTTCTCTCTTTTTTGGCTTCATCCAAATCATTGGCTAGGGTTAAAAATTCCTTGTATCCTATTTCAATTAGATTGTTAATCTCTTTATTTTTTATTACTTCTCTTAAAACTTTTATTGTTGTAGAATGAACTTCAAACTCTATTTTAACTCTAAACTTTTTTGCTAAAAGCAATTTGGTTATATCATGCATGCCATAATACCCAGAGATTATGGCCCACCTGGGAAACTTGTCTAAATTTGATTTGCAATGCTCAAGATTATCAGTGTAAGAATTTTCAAAAAAATTAACATACCTTTCTAATTCAAGATCATTAATTTTACTTATTTTTCCTTCATCAATTAAAATTTCAATTTTTACCATATATTTGGTATTAAATTCTCATTATTTATATATTTTTCTATTTTTCTGGTATTTTAATTACTAAAATAATCCAGGGCAGTTTATTGAAATTAAGTTTTTGTTTAATTTTTCAATGTCTTCAACAATTGAATAATCAGCGCTATTAATGTTTCTTAGCAAATTCATCTTTGACAATATAAGATTATAATTGCATCCGCTCTTGCTTAATATTCTTGCTTTATTTTCATAAATAGAAATTGCTTTGTTGATTTCCCTGTTTGCATTATTATAAAAGCATGAATAATTGTTAGAGAGCATAGCTACATAAAGCATCTCTCTCCCAAAGTAAGGGATATTCTTCCCATCAATGGATATTGTTCCCTTATTCATGTCACCATTAACAACAAATCTATTTCCTGAAAAAACATTCAGCCTTGAATTAAAACTTTCAGGCATTTCACCTTTCAAAGAATTTACTAATTCTATATTGTTTGTGAAGATGTTCAACGGACTGTCATCGTTTATGTAATAAAAGTTAGTGGCTTGAAAGGGAATTCTGTAGGGTTTATACCAGATATAAATTTTATCTTTTAATTTTTCTTTTGAAGCAATTATATAATCAACATCATTGTTTTCATTTATGAAAATACTATATCCTTTATCATCGCAGTTCACACTGACATCTAAAGGCATTTCAATATTAGTAGAAGTTGTAAATGAAGAGCTCTGAAGATTTGTTAGCGCAACATCAAGGTTATTCAGGAATATTATTTCCGTTTTTTTCTCCTGTAAATCCTTGTATTTTATTGCAAAACCTGTAAAGAAAGCAAGAAAAACAGCGCCGACTACAAGAATGAATATCCAGTTGAAATACACCTCTCCTTTTTTCATCTTAATTATATAAAAACTTGTAGTTAATAATAATTGTTTTTATTAAAAAGTCAATGATTAAGTCATAATTTTCATCATTTGCTTTTCTTACTGCCCTCAAATAATTTTGCCTGTCCTTAAAATAGATGTTTATTTCAGGATAGCCATATTTTTTTATTATAAAATTCATTAACAGTCTTGAGACTCTACCATTGCCATCAACAAATGGATGTATGCTTACAAATTTCATTGATATTATTGTCGCCAACTCTAAAGGGTGATACTTCTTCTTGTTTTTATTGTAAAAATTTATGAGCTCCTTAATTAATTTTGATATTTCCCCAGCTTTCGGAAATTTCAAATTTGGTTCTCCTGAAATAAAAACATTAACTATTCTATATCTTCCTGCATTTGAATCATCAATATCTTTCAATATTAAGGAGTGAATCTTCAAGATTAATTTTTCATTCAGCTCTCCTTTATAATTTTTCAAGAATTCTAATGCTTCTTTATAATTTCTTGCTTCGTAAACTTCTCTTAATTTAGCACCTTTTGGAACAAGGTTTTCATTTATAATCATAGAAGTTTCTTTTAAGCTTAAAGTATTCCCCTCTATTGCATTGCTGTTATAAGTTAATTCAGTAAAAAACCATTCTCTAAAATTCTCATCTAGAGATTTTCCACCTTTTGAAAGATAAGCATTAAACTTATTCTTTATCTCTTCTATTTTTTTGTGATTCTCCTCTGAAATATATTTATTCATCTTTAATTTGAATCTTTCAATTTCCTCTTCTATTTTTTTCTTCGACAATCTGCCATTGCCGATAAACTTGCTTTTCTTCTTCCATTTGCCATCTTCTCTTGCATTATGGATTATGTAGTTGTAAGAGTGATTTCCTTTTATTCTTACCTCATGATAAACCATGATATATTTATATGGGCACAATTTATAAATATTTGTTTTATGTGCCCACATGACTTATCTTAACTATTACTTCTCCATTTTCAACAACATTCTCTAACCTAAAGTTTAACTTTCCATTATCAGTGCTTATGCATTCAGCTCCATAAAGATTATTGACGGCAAAATTCTGATATTTTTCAGAATTAAGTAAAACTTTGTTTTGTTCAAAGCATATTTTATTGATTTCTTTTGGGACATCCAAAGGTTTATTTCTGGAATTTTTTTCAAATGAAAGAACTGATCCTTTGTTCAAATAATAAACACTATCAACAGCTTTGCTGAAATCGCTTTTGAATGAAATATAAACTGATTTTTCAGTAAGATCTTTCAGGTTAACAATCTGCTTGAATCCAAAAAACATTATCAAGGCGATTACAATTACAGCAAATATGTAAATAAAAACCTGGCTTACAATTCCTTTTTTCATTTTAAATCATCTCTCCTTCTCAAATAAATCTTCAATTATTTTTATAAAAGCTTTAACATCATCATTTAATTCCTTGTCGATTGCAGAGTATACTAATTCATCATCTATGTTTCCATACTGATGTGCAATAATATTTCTCATGCCTTTCATTTCCTTCATCTTCTTAGTCAAATCAGTATGGATTACATTTTCATTTTCAAGAATTTCAAAGCAGTCATTATTTTCATCAGGGATAGGAAATCTATTTTCTTTAATGACAAGAACAGCAAGATCAGACAGGGATTCTGATATTCTCTCAAAATATCTCTCGCATGCCGCCTTGCTTTTGAAATCAGCAGAATATTTACCAAAACTTTTTGGCTTAATAATCATCAATTGCTTAAGGTAAGTCTTAATTTCATTTACTTTATCATCAATTCTTTTTTTCATATAAAACTTTTCCCTTGGATAATATTTCATCCTTTATTTTTTTTGGAAGTAGATTATAAATTTTAAAGTCTACTCTTTCATTAGCATTCCCCATAATTTCTCTTCTAAACTTATTGCAGTCATCCTTGGAAACATCCATAATTTCAACAGCAATGTCTATATCTGAATTTAATGTGAATTTATTCTGTATACAAGATCCAAACAGAAAAATTTTTTTAATTTTTGGAAACATTTTGCTCTCCAAAATAATATCTTTAGTTTCACCTATAATTTTTTTTATTTCAGATCCCTTCTTAAGCTCAAAATCAGAACTGAACTTTGATATCTCATTAATAGCACTTAATTTCTTTTTTATATCCCGAGAAAGTCTTGTTCTTTCAGAAGGGCTTAATTGAACACCAAGCAATTGTTTTTTTATTATAGATAATTCCTTTTCTCCGAATATCTTCCTTAAATTATTTTTCTTGTTTATTATATTAATTATACTCATTTTTTATCATCATAGAGATAATTGTTATCACAATAATGATATATAAATCTTTCCATATTAAGGGTAGACAATAAATGGTTCTTGGTTGATATTGTTATTATTGAGATTCTTGCATTTTATGTAAAACACATTCTGCATTAATGCCTGATGCTTCATTCCATTATTTCCGGATGCCATTTTCTGGATTGCATTATCATCATAATTAAAATTTCTGTCAGAATATTTGCACTCGCTTGGCTCACTCACTTCTATGGTTAATAAAGTTCCTTCCTTGTAAACTCTTTTTAATTCAGAAGTTACTTGTCTTCTCACCTTGACATTGATTGATTCTATGTCTTTCTTTCCTGCAGTATCCTCACATAATATGTCTACCTTATATGATCCATCTCCCAAAGATAAATTCTTGGAATGAATTGTTTGTGTTTCTAGTATATTTTTGCTTGGAATAAATCCCTGCAATTGATTGTTGAGACTGTAATAGCATGTCGAATCTCCGTTCCTGTTGATTCCATTTTCAGTTGTTGCTTTTAGTTCAAAACTGTCAGAATATATAATTGAATTATTTGCTGGTATTAAAGAAGTAATAAATAATTCAGGAGTGTCAACTGTAAAATTAATTTCTTTTATATCCTGATTGCCCGCAATATCCCTGCACTGCATGAACATTTTATAGTTTCCTGTGTTTAACAATAAATCATGATTATGTTGAACTGCATCTGTGGTTGAGAATCTAAACATACTTTCATAAATTGGTTTAAACCCTTGAGTTAATGAATATCTGCATTCAGCTTTTCCCTGTTCTGCTCCCCTGTCAGTCATAGCCTCAAGTTTTATTTCTCTTGAATATATTATCTGGTTATCTTCTGGTTTGCTCTTTGATATGACTAAAGGAACTGTTCCTTTTAATTTGTAAATAGTATCTTGTGAATTAGCTCTTCCTAATTTATCCTGGCATTTCATATAATAGGTATTTTCAAAATTATTTTGTATATTATTTATTTGTCCAAAACATTCATAGCCTGAAATCCCTTCAGAATCTCTCACCAATTTATTTGTGCAGGTCATATTATTCTCCATATTCTCAAAGCTTAAGCCAGGATTAATGGAATATCTGCATTGCCTGACTCCAGACCTATCCTGAACAAGCATGTATAAATTAGTCTTGTCATTATTATATGGAATATATGCATTATTTATTGGATCAAACTTAACAATTCTTGGTGATTCAACATCAGGAGTTTCATCCATTTCAAAAGTTACCCTGTAATTCTTTCTTTCATTTGGAGGATCCATTACATCTTGGCAGCTTACATAATACGTCTTGTCTCCAGTTCCGTAAACATCCAAAGATTCCAAACCAGGATCTTCAGAAACAATTGATAGTTCAATCTTATGCTCCAATTGCCAGTTCTCATTGTCAAACCATTGCATGGCATCAAATTCTTGATCTCTTATCTTTGAAATTTTACATAATGCTTTTTCATTTGTCTTCACTCCAATAACAATTGGCTCATCATATCCAAACTTTCCTCCAATATTATAACCACCATCTGCAATTGGTTTATACTGCTTATTGTCATAAATAGTTAAAGGTGAAATCGTTGGAGGATTTTGCTCAGGATCTTTTGCAGTACAGAATCCAACTCCACTCTCTGCATTTCCTCCTGCATCAACAAATTCACAATTAGCGCCCAAACTTTCACATTTATAACTAGTGCAAACATCATAATCATTATTTGGATCGTCACATTTCTCGCATGAATTGCTGTTTGTTGGAGCATTCCAAGGCAAGCATTCATATGTAATTTTGGCAACTCCTTGTTTGCTTGACCAGAAATTTATTAAAAAAGTAGCTAAGGCAACTATGCCTAAAATTGGAATCACAGTTCCAAAAATTGTTCCTAACGTTCCGCCTAAACCAAGAGAAATTGGTAAATAATAAAATACATAAGAAGCTACCGCCGTCAATGGAAGAGTAACAGCACTACCATATACTAAAAGATAAACAGCATAAATTATATAAGCAATAGAATATGCTCCCCCCAAACTCCATAAAGCAACCTGATAAGATCTATGAACTATACCATCAAAATCTCCAGAATCATAGCCTTTAACAACATTCTGAATATCTTTGAATAAATTTAACCAATAATTATAAAGTTTAGACTTATTTCCATCCAAATAAGTGTAAGAAAACTGCTGCATGTTGTTTGATAAATCAACAGAATAAAGTTTTCCGGAAGCAACTACAACATTATCACCGCTAAAATGCTCCTTAAAATAATTATATCCTCCAACACCTTTAACACCTTCTGTATTATACCAAACACCACAATCCCCTACAGACCTGCAAAAATTATTATATCCTTCTTCATAACCTTCTCTCTTACCATATTTAGAATATATCGGATCACAATTCCAGCCACTTAATAAACTATATCCGCATCCATACAAAAATTCAAAACTTCCCTGATCTTTGCAGGTTTCACTTCCGCTGGGAGCAACCATAGGTGCGCATCTGTCAACATAAGAATTCCAGTAACATACACTTCCCAAATCTTCACATCTTTTTTGCCTATTACAAATAGCTCTCTGATATTCATCTTCCTGCTGGCATTCTCCATTACCTTCAAGCTCATCGTTATTCACGCTTAAACATTCAGCACCTTGATTAGGAACAAAATTAGCATTAGGTCTTTTATTTTCATCAAAACTCATATAACAAACATTGCTTCTTCCATCTCCTTGAGTTTCAGAAATAATTTCTCCATCCTTACATCTGAACAAATAATCTCTGCTTCCAACTAAATCTCTTCCCTCTCCCTTAACACCTTCATAAAAACACCATGCATCTCCATTCTTTATATTAAAATTATTATTTCCCTCAGAAGAATATTTCCATCCAGTATCAAACTCATTGCTAGGAATCCATTTAAAAACATCTCCGTTTCCAGCTCCACAATCCAAGCTTACACATTGATAATCACTTCCTGCACTTAATTCAACTTCTCCGCAAATATTACTAGAAGCAATGGAATCACAAAATCCACAGTTTGGTTTATTTGTATTGTCTGAATTAGGATCACATAATCTATCATATCTTACATCATCAACATAGCCAGTATAAGAACTTCCAACAACTTCTTCAGGATTTCCTAAA
>Ga0209541_10015074_pt1 | contig 11599 bp, 12 predicted proteins | sample RifCSPlowO2_01_FD_184027 | JGI IMG/M metagenome (GOLD analysis project Ga0209541, IMG submission 184027) | Groundwater microbial communities from Rifle, Colorado - Rifle CSP2_plank lowO2_0.1 (SPAdes) (version 2) | ecosystem: Environmental > Aquatic > Deep subsurface > Groundwater | place...
CGCTCGCGGCGCGGGCGATGAATCCAAACCAGAGCCGTGCCAAGCGTCGGCAGATGATAGCGAGTTAAAAGCTCGGCCGGAATCGGGTCAGTCAGAGAGGTCAAAAGTTCAGTTTCCGTCAACAAGCGCCCGAGATGATGTTGGAACCAGCTGGAAGAAAGGCCGCGGGTTTCCGGATAAACGGCGACGAGCGGCGTCTCCGGTTCATCGCCGGCAGCAAAAAGATTTTCCGGACCGGCGCCCGGCGCCACCGGTTCAATTTCCGGATTGGCGAAGTACCATTCTTCTTTTCTTTTGGTCACTTTGCCCGAGAGCCGCGCCGTTTGACCAACCGCCACCTTCTTCGCCAGATAAGGTTGGTGGAACCAGACGGCTTTGACGCGCCCGGTCGGGTCGGCCAAGGTGATTTCCCCGAGCGGAATTTTTCGTCGCCAAGCGCGACTGGTTTTGCTGGCGACAACTTGACCGTAAACCGTCGCCGCCTCGCCGGGAGAGAGTTCGGCAATCGTTCGAACCGGCAAATTGGCGCCGTAACGAGTCGGAAAATAAAAAAGCAAATCGCCGACGGTCGCCAATCTCAACTTTTCCAGCGCCCGCTGCTGAACGCTATTCGGCCGAAAATGTTGCCCGATTAAATCCGTCGCTTCCATAGCTATGATTAAATGTTAAACACCGAGTGTTTAACAGAAGTTGGGATCATCGACGGTTTTGGCTGGGCTGGAATCGACAAAGTCCCGGTACTCTTTTTGATTTTTGAACTGGCCAAGAATTAAATCGGTCGACAGAAGTTCGTTCCAGCGATTCTGGCTGACATAATCTTGATGGCTCGACCATGGATAGCGATGTTCCTGATTGCGCCAACCATTTAGTTCGCGACAATTACGGTGAACATAGGCCGAAGTATGTAAAAGTTGGTTATTATCTCCGATGGGCACGGCTCGAAACGGTCCCTGGAAAACATGCCCCGATTCTTTATATTTAGTGTTGAAGTATTTGCCGTAAGCGTTTAGTACGCGATGGAGGTAGGTGGAAACACCTTTTTCGGCCGCCGCTTCCAAAATTAGGTGAAAGTGGTTTGGCATTAGGGCGAAGGCATGTAACTTGACTAAGCGCTTGGCGATAATCTTTGTTATCGTTTTGGCCGGTATGTTAAACACCGAGTGTTTAACAAAGTTGGTAACATAACGGCCGAGATTAAAAAAGAGGATCGGCGATTGGAAATAAATCAGCAAAAATAAAAACCTGGTGTAATCTCGTTCGTCGATAAACAAAATTTTCTTCCGGACACCCCGATTGTAAATGTGATAGGATTCACCGACCGCAAACTCGATTTTTCTCATAACAATATTATAGTTTGTTAAACACTCGGTGTCTAACAAGTGCCTTTCAAGAAATCCACTTTGGTTTACGGCAAGGCCCCGTCTTCGCAAGTGATCACCGGATTTTGTGCCACGCATTTGTTAGCGATGCACTTGACGCCGCTATATGTTACTTCGGGATGTTTCAGATTCGCATCGCACCCGGCCCAAAGTTTTTCTTGGCCCTCCTGCGGATAATTGGTACCTTCGCAACCCCATCCCCACCCAAAATAAGCCCTAAAATTATTATAAGCCCCATAGTTGCAGAAGTTTCCTTCGAGAGAACAATCCGAATCTACTTCACAATAGGTCGCATCGTTGATAAATGGCAATAGCTTCGGATCGGCCTCGCTTACTGTCGCCGTAAGTCCGAACATTTGATAGGTTTTTATGGTGTCGATCACTCCCGCGCTTGGTTTGAGTAGGAGAAAATATTCTTGATTGAACCGATTTCTATTGCCACCGCCATAAGGAGATGGTTGTTGCGAGTCAACTTGATAAGCGATAAGAGAGATGAAATCCTCGAATGAATTGCTGGCTATCGGGTGTTTGAGTCCCAAGACATCGATCAAGTAATTTCCAAGGTGAGACCGCTCATTCGCTTTGTCGAAATCGTAAACAACCGGCAAAGGAGTTCCAGGATTAAGATTGAGCGCCACTTTATAAAAACCACCAACCGCTTCCGGTTTGTCAGTCGCTTCCGGTTTATCGGGATTGTCAGTGGGCCACTGGTTAAAGTTTATCGCTACGATTAAAATTAATAATAAAACCGCAATACCAAAGATTTTTTTCATCTTCCAACTATACCAAAGGAGCATTCCTATTTCAATTTTTTCCAACCGATGTTAAACACTCGGTGTCTAACAAGAAGTACCCGATGGTCGTTTTTCAAACCACTCTACGGTGCGGCGGAGGCCGGTCAGAAAGTCCACTTGCGGCGCGTAGCCAAGTGCCCGGCGAGCGGCGCCGATGTCGGCCAGGGTGTGTTTAACATCGCCGAGGCGCGTCGGTCGCCGTTCCAGATTCAGTTTTTTGCCGGTCAATTTTTCCAGCTCGGTTTTAATTCGGTTAATCGAAGTCCGCTCGCCGTGAGCGATGTTGAAGGCCTCGCCTCGGAATTTGCCTGGCGCCTTCATCGCCAAGAGATTGGCGGTGACGGCGTTGTCCACATAACAAAAATCGCGAGTTTGCCGGCCGTCGCCCTCCAAGTACGGTTTGAGCTTGGGATTGGGGAAGTAAAGTTGTTCCAGCCAAGCGGCAATCACCGTGGCGTAGGGTGAGTCGCCGTATTGGCCCGGACCGTAGACATTAAAATAACGGAGACAAATTGTTTGCAAGCCGTAAAGTTGACTGAAAAGTTGGGCGAACGGTTCACCGACCCACTTTTGCAGACCGTAAATGGAAATCGGCCGCGGCGAATTTTCGCGCTCGCGGGTGGGCAACTTTTTGGCGCCGCCGTAAATTGACGACGAGGAAGAATAAATAAATCTTTTGACGCCGTGGTCGCGGGCTTTTTCCAAGAGGAGGACGGTGCCGTAGATGTTGGTTTCGGTCGTTTCGGCCGGATGTTCAATGCTGTAAGAAACGCGGGGCAGGGCGGCGAAGTGGAAAACGTATTCCGGCCGCTGCTCCGCGAAAATTTTTTCCAACCGCCGGTTGTCGGTGATGGAGTCCTCGTAAAAGATGATTTCGGAATCAACCACCTCGCGCCGGCCGGTGGCGAAATTGTCTATCCCCACTACTTTGGTTTTGGGGAATCGCTCACGAAATCGCCGAACAAAATTACTGCCGATAAAGCCGGCGCAACCGGTGACCAAAACGGTTTTGGGCGTCATTCAATCATTATAACCTTCCTCGCGCCGGTTTTGTGTCCGAACAATAAAAAACCACCAGTCGCGGGAGGTTTTGTGGACCGGCCATTTGGGTTTGGCCGAGGTTGTTCCTCCCGCTAACTGGTGATGGGCGAGTTAAAGAATTCGTCCCGCGTTGGCACCGCAGTCGCCCGACGAGTTCTTTGGCCGCCATCATCCTAGCAAAATCCGCCCACCCGAGCAAGTTGCCGGTTTTGTTTCCGGCCCGATTTGTGATAATTTGTAGTTAACGACCGCCGGAGGAGTGCCGGAGTCAAATTTGGAGGAGTGCCGGAGCGGTTAACGGAACGGTTTGCTAAACCGTGACCGCCTTAAAAGCGGTCCGTGGGTTCGAATCCCACCTCCTCCGCCTTCGGTCCGCAGTAGCGGACCTCAATGGGGATTATTTTTCTGGTGTTTGCTTTGGCGAGGGATTATAATTAACTTCAGGTTGATTATTAGAAAAGTTAAGTAGCACATTTATGGCGCTATCAATTTTTTTGGCGAAGTTGTTCGGTGCGTATTTGTTAATCGTGGGCGTGATTTGTTTGCTCCGTCGCCGCTCAATTATGAAGGCGGTGGTGGACTTTGAGCACAACCGGGCGCTCTTGTTCGTCATCGCGATTTTGGAAATTCTGGCCGGTCTCTCGTTGGTGATTACTCACAACCTTTGGCTCAAGGACTTCCGCGGCGTGATTACCGTTTTGAGCTGGTGGACTTTGATCGAAGGTGTTCTCTACCTGATTCTGCCGATGACGCGGATCCGCCGGATGTTGGAGGCCTTCAACAAGCCCAAGTGGTTTGTGAGTGGTGCCGTTCTGGCGATTATCGTCGGGCTCTACCTCGTCCGCGTCGGCTTCGGTTGGGTGTAGGAAAAAATTATCAATTATCAATTATCAATTTACCATTACCAATTAATTTATGGCCGAAAAAGAAAATGGGAAAAGTTTAATGAATTGCGGCGCCAGCGCCTGCCCCTGCGGCGGTTGTCACGGCCACCATCACGGGGCGTGTACTTTCTTCCGCTGGCTCTTGGGCGTCTTGATTATCTTGATTGTTTTTGGCTTGGGGATGAAAATCGGCGAGTTCAAAGGTCTGGTTCGCGGCGGCGATTTCGGTTACGGCGGTTACGGTCGGACTTCGATGTTCGGTTATCCTCAACAAATGATGAACCAAATGTACCGAATGATGCCCGGCGCTTGGTCTGGCAATTGGTCCGATTTGCCGAACGGCGCTTCGGGTCAGGTGGCGCCGGCGGCTCAATAAAATATGATTGGTGCTTGGTACAACCAAATAGTGGAACTGACCGCGGCTTTGCCGGCTTGGGCGCTCCTCGCCGTCTGGGTGGTTTTCTACGGCCTGATTATCGCTTCCTTAATCGGGGTGATTTACCGGCTCGCCAAACAACGCCTCGCCTCGGGCGTCGCTTGGCCGGTGGTTCTCAACCTGATTTTTAACCTCCTCTTCGTGCCCCTTCAGCTTTACGGTTTCGGTTTGACGCTCGGGGTGGTGGACGCGGTTTTGGTTCTCCTCACTTTCCTTTGGGCGCTCAAAGCCAGTCATCGGGAAGGCCGTTGGTTCGCTCTGGTCAATCTGCCCTACATTCTCTGGATTGTTTTGGTCACCGTCATCCAGATTACCATCCTGCGATTTAATTGGTGAGAGCGAGAACGGCGACAAAATTAACTTTCACCTTGACGAGGTCGGCGACGCTGGCGACGAAGGGGACGCTCGGAATTTCCAGATTAAAATCGGAACGCTTGAGCGTGGTTTGGAATTGGCCGAGGAGTTGGCTGGCGTTCCGGCTGACATTGCCGGTGAAGGCGACCGGTTTGGTCACGCCGCTCACGGTCAGGTTGCCACTTAAAGTCATTTCACTAGTGCTCGTTGCCAAGGTCAAATCGGTCGGGTCAAAGACGATAAACTCGTTGGCCGGATCTTCCGACTTGAGAATCAAACGGGCGATGGCGCCGTCGCGCTGTTGACTGTCGGTCTTGAGCGTCCGGGCGTTGACTTTGATTCGGCCGAAGCGGAGCGAGGTGGTGGCGCCGGGCGCCGCGGCAATTTCGCCCGTGAGGTCGCGAGTGGCGCCGACGGCGGTGAAGTCCTCGCCGCGCAGCACTTCGTCAATTCGGAACTCCACCCGCGACCGCGCGCCGTCAATGACAAAAGTTTCCGTCAATTCCGGTGTCGTGGCGGCGGTGCTGGAAGCGGCTGGCAACGGCTCGGGCGGGAGTGGCTCGCCCATCGGCAAGTTGGTCGCGCTCGGCGGGGCGACCGGTTGAGCGAGATAAAGATAACCTACGGCGCCGAGCGCCGCCAGCCCGATAATCACAATGATGGTGGTTTTCATGCCCGTTATTCTACTATAATATATAATAATAGCGAACAATTCTGTTTTTATGCCACTCTCAGTCCTGATGTTCGGCTGGGAATTTCCGCCTCACAACAGCGGCGGTCTTGGCACGGCTTGTGAAGGTTTGACCAGGGCCCTCGACGCTCGCGGCGCCCGAGTAATTTTCGTTTTACCCAAGCGCGTCGGCGTCAAGGCCGACTTCGTTCGCTTCCGCTTCGCCGATTTAGAGCGAGTCAAGTTCCGGACCGTCCCGGGTCTGCTCTACCCTTATCTTACCAGCGAGGCCTACGTCCGCGAACGAGCGGCGGCCGGCGCGGGCGCCATTTACGGTGCCGGTTTGCTGGACGAGGTTTGGGCCTACGCCGCCCGGGCCCGAGCGATTGCCGCCACCGAAAAATTTGATATCATTCACGCTCACGATTGGCTGGCCTTCCCGGCCGGGCTCGCGGCCAAAGCGATGAGCGGCAAGCCGCTCATCGTTCATGTTCACGCCACCGAGTTTGATCGGACGGGAGGCAATGGCGTCAATCAAGAGGTCTACGCCATTGAGCAAGCCGGTCTCCGCGGCGCTGACGCGATTTACGCCGTCAGCCAGTGGACGAAAAATATTTTGATTGAACGCTACGGTGTGGTGCCGGAGAAAATCCGCGTCGTCCACAACGGTGTGGCCGAGAATTCACCGGCGGCGCTGCCGGGTGTTCTGACCGAAGTCAAACAAGCCGGTTTCAAAATCGTTCTCTTCGTTGGTCGGATTACTTTGCAAAAGGGGCCGGACTATTTTGTCCAGTTGGCCAAGCGGGTGCTGGCCGAGGCGCCGAAAACCTATTTTGTGATGGCCGGTTCGGGCGATATGGAGGGACAGGTGATGCGCGCCGTCGCCACTTTTGGTTTAAGCGACCGGTTTATTTTCCCCGGCTTTTTGCGCGGCGAAGAATTGGCCCGACTTTATCGCGCCGCCGATGTTTATGTTTTGCCTTCGGTTTCCGAACCCTTCGGGATTACGCCGCTCGAGGCGCTTCAGCACGGCGCGCCGGTGATTGTTTCCAAACAATCGGGCGTGGCGGAGGTTCTCCGCCACGCCCTCAAAGTTGATTTTTGGGATATTGAAGAAATGAGTAATCAACTGCTGGCCGTTCTCCGTTACCCGGCGCTCGGCGAGACCCTGGCCGAAAACGGCCGCCGCGAAGCGGCGGGCGTCACCTGGGACCTCGCCGCCGCCAAATGTCTGGCCGGTTACCGGGAACTGGCGGCGGTGTAACTTGTTCATAAACCTTCATAACCCCACCCGACCTCCCCTTACCTTAAGGGGAGGAGGGGGATTGAGGGGGTTATGAAATTGTGCTAGCTTGTAACCGGACCCCAAGGCGTTGGGCTTTGGGGTGTGGAAAACTAAAACGAAAGGAGGCCAGCGATGGCCGGAAAAGATTCATCTTTGCCTATTTATCTGTCGGTACTCGCGCTTCTGGAGAACGAGAGCATTGTTTGGCTGAAAAGTTGTTTGTGTGGTCTCTTCGACCTAATTTCTGAATTGGGGATTTCGGCCGATCATTCGCGAATTCGGAAAGCGATGTTGTTTTGCTTCAAAAAGCTTCTTGTTCAGCCGTCGCCATCGTCACCGTCATCGTTCGTTACGCTCCTGGTGGCTTACACCAAGGCAATCGAACACATTTGTCTAGAGGAAGCCCGCGTCGCGGCCGAGCTGGCGGCCAAGCCCGCCTCTCCGGCGGACAAACAAGCGGCGGCGACGGCAGAGACAAAGCCGGAGCCGGTGGTGAACGACGAGTCGGCCGCCGACGCCGCCGAAGCGGCGGAGGTGGCGAAGTTGCTCGAAGACGACGAACTAGGGACTCGCTATATGTAGCGAGTCCCGTGCGTAGGCCGCGCTTGGTTTGCTCTTGCCGATTGGCGAGCGGCAAACCAAGCGCGGTTTTTTTCTTGGGGGAATTTTGACTGGTGGAGAGGGTTTATGGTAACCTAAAACCAGACTGACCGCGTTGGGCGGTTAAAGGAAATAAAAAATGTAAGAAAGGAGAACGTTGCATGAAATCAGACCAAAAAAGGGAATGGTCACCCACGCCCTTCGATCGGAGTGAACTTCTTGGCTTGGTTTTGCTTGGAATATGCGCGGCACCACTTCTCTACATATTTCTTGTGTATCCATTTTTTGTGTGGGGTCTTGGTGCACTAAGGATTTATTTTCTCCCCGCCGGCCTCGTCATCGCCTCTCTTCGAGGACTCATCGCGTTACATGTTTTGGGGGAAAGAGGGCGGCTGGTCTTCAAGGGTCCAAAAACTTGGTGGACGAGATGGGTGGCATTCTGGCATTACCTGGGGGTGGACATCGAATTCGACTCGGCAACATGGTTGAGGAGAATCTGGGAGTTCCTTAACTTGGTAATTGTAGGAGCCGTGTTTCTTGTGTGGGCCGCGATAATGTGCACATTTACCATCTCGTTTATCGTTGGGGTTTTTGTTAGCCCCGAATTTCGCGGCGTTGTTTTGGGTCACCTTATCATGTCTGTCGTTCTATTGGTAACACTCGGCCCTGTTGTCTGGTTCTTTATCGTCTTGTTTTCCGAAAATTCCGGGAGACCTTGGTTTAAATAGTCGTGCGTCGCTCGGAAAAGCCCACGGACTGGCATTTTGTCAGCCGCGGGTTTTCTTTTGTGCTAAACTTTAACAATGCCCTCGGTTTGTTTTTATTTTCAAGTCCACCAGCCGCGGCGAGTCAAGAAGTATCGGCTCTTTGACATCGGCCGCGACGCGGATTATTTTAACGACGACTCGGAGGCAAACACTAACAACGGCAAAATTATTCGCAAAGTCAGCGAGAAATGTTACTTGCCGGCCAACCGGCTGATGCTGGAACTGCTCGCCCGTCATCCCGAATTCAAAATCACATACTCGCTCTCTGGCGTTCTCTTGGACCAGCTGGAAGAATACGCGCCCGAGGTTTTGCTGTCGTTCCAAGAGTTGGTGGCCACCGGTCGGGTGGAACTTCTGAACGAGACCTACTATCACTCGCTGGCTTATCTTTATTCGCCGACCGAGTTTCGCCGCCAAGTCCGCGAGCATCGCAAAAAGTTGATTGACCTTTTCCGTTACGAGCCGGAATCGTTCCGTCACACCGAATTGGTCTACAACAACGCCTTGGCCAAAGAGGTGGAGGATTTGGGTTACCGGGCGATTTTGGCCGAAGGCGCCGACCACATTTTGGGCTGGCGTTCGGCCAACTTTCTTTATCAACCGAAAGGCGCGCCCAAACTCCGGCTTTTGCTTAAAAATTACAAACTCTCCGACGATATCGCTTTCCGTTTTTCTTCCCGCGAGTGGCGCGAGTGGCCGCTCGACGCCGCCAAGTTTGCGACTTGGCTCGGCGCGATTAACGGCGCCGGCGAGCTGGTCAATTTGTTTATGGATTACGAGACCTTCGGCGAGCATCAGTGGGCCGACACCGGCATCTTTGACTTCCTCCGCGCTTTGCCGACCGAACTGCTCAAACATCCCGACAACGATTTCGTCACCGTCGGCGAAGCGGCGCGGCGCTTCGCGCCGCGCGACGAAATCGACGCCCCCGACTTTTATTCTTGGGCCGACACCGAACGCGATCTCTCGGCTTGGCTCGGCAATCCGATGCAACAAGACGCCGCCCGTCGGCTCTACGCGCTGGAGAAACCGGTCCTCCGAACGCGCGACGAGCGGTTAATCGGCAGTTGGCGTCGCCTCGGCACCTCCGATCATTTATACTATATGTGCACCAAGTGGTGGCAGGACGGCGATGTCCACAAATATTTCAGTCCTTACGCTTCGCCCTACGAGGCCTTTATTTCTTATATGAACGCCCTTCACGATTTAGAACTGCGAGTTAACGCCAAATTGACCGAACATGTCTAGAGCCATCACTCTCGGCAACGGCAAAATTTTGGTCAACTTGGACCGCTTCGGTCAGGTGCGCGATTTTTATTTTCCCCGCGTCGGTTTGGAGAATCACATTGGCGGCGACTTGGTCCACCGGCTCGGCGTTTGGGCGGACGGCCGTTTGAGTTGGACCAGCGACCCGGGTTGGCAAATCAAATTAACTTTGGCGCCCGAGGCCTTGGCGAGCGAGTTGGCGGCGGTGAACGAGTCGCTTGGGATTAAACTCACCGGCGTCGATTTGGTCTACAACGAGAAAAATATTTTGCTCCGGCGCCTGACCGTGCAAAATCTGGCCGACCGACCGCGGGCAATCAAAATTTTCTTCGGTCACGAGTTTGAGATGTATCAGTCGCAGATGGCTCACACCGCTTATTACGACCCGCACGAGAGAGTGATTGTCCACTATCGCAATCGGCGGGTGTTTGTCGCCGGCGCTCAACTGGCCGGCGTTCCCTTCAGCGAGTACACCACTGGCGTCTTCGGTAGCGAGGGCAAACAAGGGAGTTACTTGGACGCCGCCGACGGTCAACTCTCGCTTAATCCGATTGAGCATGGCCGGGCCGATTCCGTCATCGGTCTCGCCGGCGACTTCCGGGCCGGCGAAGCCCAAACTGTTCACTACTCTCTGGCCGCCGGTTCGTCAATCAAAGAAGCGCTGGCTTTGAACCGTTTGGTTTTGGAGCGCGGCTTGAGTCATATGGTCGAGACAACGACTAACTATTGGCGAGCTTGGGTCAATCAACGCAATTTTAATTTTTACGGTTTGGCGCCGGAAGTAGTTCGCCTTTTCAAGCAGTCGCTCTTGGTCATTCGTGCTCACGCCGACGAGGGCGGCGGGATTATCGCTTCGTCCGACTTTCAGAATCTCCAGCAAGGCAAAGACACTTACAATTATGTTTGGCCGCGCGACGCCGCTTACGCGGCGCTGGCCTTAACTCGCGCCGGCGACGCGGCGGTGGCGAAAAAGTTTTTCGCTTTTGCCAACGAAGTGTTGACCGACGACGGCTACTTGATGCACAAATACAGTCCCGACAAATCACTCGGCAGTTCTTGGCATCCGTGGCTCCGGGCCGGCGCTCCCGAATTGCCGATTCAGGGCGACGAGACGGCCTTGGTGATTTACGCTCTCTGGCATTACTACCAAATTTCCAAGGACTTGGAGTTCGTGGAATTGATTTACAATTCACTGATTAAAAAGGCGGCCGATTTTATGGTCACTTATCGCGACCCGGCGACCGGCTTGCCGCGGGCCAGTTACGATTTGTGGGAAGAAAAATTCGGCGTCAGCACTTTCACCGCCGGCGCCACCGCCGCCGCCCTCCGGGCGGCGGCCGACTTTGCCAAACTGCTCGGCAAAGTCAAGAGCGAGGATGCCTACCGGCGCGCCGCGGCTGAAGTGACACAGGGGATTCTCACTCATTTGTATCACGAGGCGGACGGCCAGTTTTTCAAATTAATGACCGAGGGCGACGGCGAAATTGTCTACGATTCAACGATTGATATTTCCACCGTCTACGCCCTTTTCGCTTTTGAGATTTTGCCGCTCGCCGACGACCGCTTGCGCCGGTTTTGGGAGCGAGTGGAGAAGACGCTTAGCGTGCCGCCGCCGGTTGGCGGTTTGGCTCGTTACGAGCGCGACAATTATTATCGCCGCTCGGAGAGCGCCACGGCCGGCAATCCTTGGTTTGTGGCGACGCTCTGGCGGACGCAGTATCGGATTCGCGTCGCCGCCAGTGAAAAAGATTTGGCGGCGGCGCGCGATGATTTGCTCTGGGTGGCGCGCCGCGCCGAGCCCTCCGGTTTGCTCTCCGAACAATTGGACGCCGAGACCGGCGCCTCGCTTTCCGTTTCGCCGCTCGTCTGGAGTCACGCCGAGTTCGTCTTGACCGTGATTCTCTATTTGGATAAGTTGGAAGCGCTGGGCATCTGCGACGCCTGCAATCCGGTTTATTAGAAACAGCATTTCATGTCAAGGATTATCCTTGACAGCGCCGGCGACGTTAACTAATCAAGACCTTCGCAACACCTCGAGCGGTGTTTGATAATTGATTCCCATGTGCAATCTTTCAGTATTGTAGTATTCCAGATACGGCGGCAAAACTTTTTGAAAAGCGGAA
>Ga0209541_10015076_pt1 | contig 11598 bp, 7 predicted proteins | sample RifCSPlowO2_01_FD_184027 | JGI IMG/M metagenome (GOLD analysis project Ga0209541, IMG submission 184027) | Groundwater microbial communities from Rifle, Colorado - Rifle CSP2_plank lowO2_0.1 (SPAdes) (version 2) | ecosystem: Environmental > Aquatic > Deep subsurface > Groundwater | place: Rifle...
TGGTTAACCATAATAAATTCGCCGCTCATATTTGATTTGACATAAACGTTTTTGTAAATCGGCTCAATTGAAGGATAACAGCCGGCAATGTTGGCAATCGTTGCCGTCGGCGCAATGGCCAGACAATTGGAGTTTCTCATGCCATATTGCTTAACGTAATCGCGCACCACCTGCCAGTCAAGCCGCGAGGACCTGTCAACCATAATTTTTTCACCCCGCTCTTCCTGAAGTAGATTCAAAGTGTCAATCGGAAAAATCCCCCGGTCCCATTTTGATCCCCGATAGGTCTGATAACTGCCGCGCTCTTTGGCCAAATTAGCTGAGGCTAAAATCGCCTGATGGCTGATGACCTCCTGGCAGTAATCGGCAAACTCAACGCTTGCCTGAGAATCAAAGCGAATGTCCGAAAGATACAAAGCGTCTTGAAAACCCATCACCCCCAAGCCAACCGGCCGATGCTTCAAATTGGAATATTTGGCTTCGGCCGTGGGATAAAAATTAATGTCAATAACGTTATCAAGCATCCGCATCGCGGTGGCGACCGTGTCCTTAATCAAGGCCTCGTCCAATTTGCCGTTTTTAATATGGCGGGCTAAATTGACTGAACCTAAATTACAAACCGCCGTTTCGTCCGCTGAAGTGTTTAGGGTAATTTCGGTACACAGGTTTGAGCTGTGAACCACGCCCATGTGGTCCTGGGGTGAACGGATGTTGGCGGGATCTTTCCAGGTCATCCAGGGATGGCCGGTCTCAAAAAGCATCACGATCATTTTTTTCCATAAATCCTTGGCCTTGATGGTTTTATGAAGCTTTAATTTGCCTTCCCGGACCAGACCTTCATAGTGAAGATAACGTTTTTCAAAATTCCGGCCGAACAAATGGTGCAGATCCGGCGCTTCGTCGGGTGAAAGTAAGGTCCAATTTTCATCATTAATCACCCGTTTCATAAATAAATCGGGAATCCAGCTGGCGGTATTCATATCGTGGGTTCGCCGTCTTTCATCACCGGTGTTTTTCCTTAATTCCAAGAAATCTTCAATGTCATAATGCCAAGCTTCCAAATAGGCGCAGGTGGCGCCGCGGCGCCGGCCGCTGCGATTAATCGCCACCGTCGTATCGTTGGCGATTTTCAAAAACGGAATTACCCCCTGGCTTTCAACGCCGGTACCCTTGATGTAAGCGCCGGTTGAGCGCAAATTGGTCCAGTCATTAGCCACCCCGCCGGACCACTTGGACAACTGGGCATTATCGCCGATGGACTTAAAAATATGATCCAAGGAATCTTCAATTGTGGTCAGATAGCAAGAGCTAAGCTGAGGCTTAGCCGTACCGGCGTGAAACAAAGTCGGCGTTGAAGGCACGAAACGTAGGCTGGAAACAACTTCATAAAATTTCGCCACCGCTTCAGTTTTATTTTCTTCATTAATCGCCAAACCCATTGCCACCCTTAACCAAAAACTCTGGGGAGCTTCTAAAAATCTTTTGCTTTCCGGGTCCCTGACAAAATAGCGGTCAGCCAAAGTCTGCCCTCCTAAGTACATAAATAAACCATCACGCTGGGGTTTGAGCAATTGACTGATAATTTCTAAATCAAAATTTAACAATCTCGGATCAAGCCGGCCGACGGCAACGCCTTTCTTAATATTGGTGATGAAAGCTTCACGATACTGCTGATCAAAATTTTTGTAATCAATCAGCTCGGCGCCGATGACATCTCGATAAACGGCGGCAAAAAGCAGCCTGACGGCCACTTTTGAATAGGCCGGCTCCCGCTCAATCAAACTCCGAGCGGCTAAAACCAGAGCTTTGGCAATTTCGGCGGTAGTAATACCGTCATAGAGATTGGCTTCGGCCTGAGCCAAAATCAAATCAACATCAACATCATTTTCCAAATCCTTGACTGCCCAGCCCAAAGATTTTTTTAATTTTTTGGCGGAAAACTTTTCTTTTTTACCCGACCGCTTAACCACAACCAAATCGTTATGTTCAATTTTTTCTAAAGTGTCCTTCTGTTTCTCCACTCTCTTTTTGGTGTGCTCGTAGCGATAAATGATATAAGCCTTGGCAACGATAAAATCACCGTTTTCCATCAATATTTTTTCAACGGCATTCTGAACATCCTCAACTGAAGGCAGCCGGTCTGAAAACTGCTTTTCTAAAATGCTAACGGCCTGATCGGTAATCGCCCCTAATTTTTCTTCCGCCGCCGGCATTTGCATGGCCGCAAAAGCTCGGCGAACCGCCGTGGTAATTTTTGCCGGCTCAAATTCAACAATCTCGCCGTTGCGCTTTTTAATCTTGCCAATCATAATAAAGCCTCCTTTCAATTCGCATTGGAGGCAAATCAATTACAAAAAATTTAACTCGCCCCCACAATGTCATTAAAATAGTGATGATAAAAAAATAAGACAGACTTAAAAACAGTTGCCATCTTATTTTCAATCAAATATTTTTTATTTTTGTTTTTGGTGGCCTTGACGGCCGAGTGAGTTTGCCTTTCGGCTGGTATATTCTATTATAAACCATCTCTGGATTTGAAGCAAATTCCTAAAAAAGCCATAAAAATAAGGGGGAAAAACTGTATCCACAGGCGGCTTGATTAAAAAACCATATTTTAAACCGACAAAAAAGACGGGCCCGGCCGGTCCGCCTTTTTGCCAAGGATATCGTATACCCCAATGCCAAACATCAGGGCTTGTTAATCTCTTTGGCCAGAACAAAACTTCATCTCGCCCGCCGTAGTCCCAATTTTACATCGGGACGAAGGCGGGTCAAATTAAATTTTTTGGGTTTAATTTGCTTTTATCTTTTTGGTTTCATTATTTTAATCACTGCTATTCCACCACTAACACCCCTTTCATTCCCAGCTGCTCGTGGTCACCGACGCTGCAATAAAAACTAAAATTACCTTTTCTATCGGCGGTAAACTCAACCGCGCTGGCGCCACCGGCAGAAACTCTTGCAGTTTCAACATTATAACCATCAACTACCCAGTCATGGTGGCTATCAATGCTCATGAAAACAATCCTGACCATGTCACCCTGTTTTACTTTAATTTCACTCGGGGAAAAGGAAAAACTTTGGCCGCTGACGTTAAAAATTTTAATTGCTGGCGCGGTCATGGCGTTGTTCCCCCCGGTTCCGCTATTACTGGCTGAATCTTGGCTGGTCGTTGAGTTGCCGTTTTGATTTTCAATCTCAATTTTTGAGGAGTCATTGATGTTGATTAAATCATCATCGTCCTCTTCGGAAGCCTCACCCTCATCTTCATCTTCATCCTCGTTATTGCCGTCAGTTAAATCAGCATCATCGTCCACTGACTCGCCGCTTGAGCTTTTTTCATCTTCATCCTCATCATCATCCAACCCTTCAATCTCAACTTTAATTTCTGTCTTTATCTCCCTAGCCTCTTGCAAAATATTTCTAATTTGTTTCAGTTTCAATTTAATCATGGCGCCAGTGGAAATTGAGTTGGTTGAGGTTGCGGTTTGATTACCATCCTCTTTGTCATCGTCACTAAGCTCCTGCTTAAAAATAAAGTGGCCATTCAGCTTCATTGATAAATTAATAACTAATTGCGCCTGTTGAGCTAAACGCATTGAATTTTGAGCCTTAACAAAGGCCTCGCCATAACTAGCAGAATCTAAGCTAGCTTGGGCTTCAACCAAAACAACTCTGGCCTCATCAAGCATTGCCTCGGCTTTAGCCGCTGCCTCATCACTAATCGTCGGTTTTCTATTCTCCAGGTGATTTTGAACCTCGTCAATTTTATTCTGGGCAGCGCCAATTATAGCCGAGGCGGCGGCTGCCACTCGTGAGTCAATCAAAGCTACCACCCCTTCTTCAGTTTCTAACCGCCCCAAAGCGGCCGCCTTGGTTTTTATGGCGACCTTCTCCAAAAAATTAACAGTTCCTTCGCTGGCGTCAAGTTCACTGAGCTTTTGAATGACATCGGCATGAACGGCCAGTGACGCCTCTAGGGCAGAACTAATGGCCGCGGCCGCTTCTTCGTTGCCTTTGCCTTTAAGCTTCTCAATTAAGCTTTGGGTTTTTTCGGTTTTCTTCTGAAAATTTTCTTCAATCTTTTCCAGCCGCTCTTGAGTTAGGCCGTTTTCCACCGCCAGTTCCTCGGCCTCGGCCAAGCGCCGACCGACTAATTTAATTTGCCAGTCAGCTTCAGTTTCATCGCTAAACGTCAGCGCCGAAATAACTCTTTCATTAACTTGCAACTTAACCGGGTAAAGCCAATCACCCGGTATTGCTCCTTCAGCGGCATAAGACGCCCCGCCGGCTGAAGCGACAATTAATAAAGCAATAATTGATCCAATCAACATCGGTTTTGAGGTTAAAAATAAATGGGAATAAGATCCGTTAGTTCTCATAATTAGTTGACGGCCAAAAGACTCCAAACTTACCGGTTCTTTTTCCATCAATGCCAAAAGTTGCACCCTAATTGAATCGCTTTCTGCTTGAGTTAACCGCTGCTGACGAAATATTTTAAATAAATTTTTGATCGCTTTTCTCATTGCAATTGTTCTTTTATCTTTTTTAAACCTCGGTTAATCCGAACTGAAATATTATTGGCTGTTTCCTGGGTGATCTCAGCGATTTCTTGAGGGGAAAAACCTTCAATATAACGCAAAATAACCGCCTCCTGATAGGGTTCATCTAAACTATTAATAATCTCCAAGGCCAATTTGAAATCCACCCTCTCCTCTGCCCTAGAACTGACCGCCGGCTCTTTACCCTGTTCCAGATTAAGTTCTAAACTCTCTTCCTTAACCTTCTTGGATTTTCGGACATAATCAACAACCGCATTTCTTGCCGTTTTGTAGCAAAAGGCTCTGATGTTTTCAATTTCATTACCGGCCGCTAAATAGCGCCAGGTGCGAATAAAAATATCCTGAACCGCATCCAAAGCCAGCTCCCTATTATTTAGCCTAAAATAACAGTAGCGAAAAATAGCATCTTTATATTTTTCGTAGGCACTGATAAAGTGCTCTTCGTTAAAATTCATGGCTAAATTGTATTAAATAATATGACGTAGAAACCAGCCCTTTCTTACAAATTGAGAGTGTTGAATAATTATGCAACACTCTCATCCCGAGCAGCAGCGAGGGATCTCATCTGGCTTATTTGTGAGATTTTCTATTCCGCCTGAGACGAGAGATTTAATTATTCAACGGTCTAAAATTATACTGATTTTCTCAAAAAAGCCGCCAGCGGCTTTTTGCGTTCATTATTACTTACCTACTAACTAACCAAAAGTGAAAGTAAAAATCTGCAGGCCAGGAGCTGCTGAAATTATCTCCAAGGTATGTTCATTATGTCCGGCCAAATCTTCAACTAAACGATAAAGTCGGTCTGTCTTAACCTTGGCTTGCCCGTCAACCAGGTCGCTACCGGCGAAAACGGCGCTGATCGGCTCGCCGTCGATTAAAATCGTTAAATTGACTTCCTGATCGGCCCGAGCCACCATAAATACTTTTTGAGCTTGATACCTAAAAATTATTTTTGCTCCCTTGGCTTGGCTTTCGGCATACTCTTTTTGAATATCCCACCCGCCGGCCAGGTATAAAATATTTGTCTTAATCCCGCCCGGTTCTTTAAAATCCTGAACACCAATGGCGCCGGACTGGCCGTTGCCCAAATAGGTATTGCGACTGGCGCCAAAATATATCTCCGGACTTTTGGCCAAACCGCCGGCCACCGCTTCCGCCCCCCTCGGGACTGACCATGCCGCCGGCAACTTCGCCGCTTAAATTCAAACGAACCATCCGCTCTCGCAGCAGCTCTTGAATCTTTTTTTCAGTTGCATCATAAGCGCCTTCGCCGATATGGTCATAAACCACGTAGCCGTCAATGTCAATCAGATATTTTCTGGGCCAGTAGCGATTGGCATAAGCATTCCAAGTGCCGTAATCGTTATCCAGCGCCACCGGATATTTAATGCCATATTTATCAATTGCCCATTGTACATTTTCAATCTTTTTTTCAAATTCAAACTCGGGCGTATGAACACCAATAATTTCTAGGCCTTGATCTTTATACTTTTCATACCAACTGGTCAAATAAGGCAGCGTGCGCTGGCAATTGATGCAAGAATAGGTCCAAAAATCAACTAAAATGACTTTTTTACCAATCAGATCCTGAATTTTGACGTTGTCGACGTTGATAAAACCGGCCGGCGCCACAATTTCCTTGGCCGCCGGATAAATTTTTTCTTTTTCTTGAATTGACATAGTTTGGACGTCAGCGCTGCCGGGCGCTAGAAAAATCCGGTTGGGCTTAACCGACTCTAAATACCAAATCGCCGAAACAATAACCAACAAAACAGCGGCTAAAAGTAATCCGGCGTAAAATTTGTTCATTGCTGAATTAAATTATTAACCAAACTAAAATTGGCCACTAAATTCAAAGTCTGAGTAAAAACTAAAATTCCCAAAACAACCAAAATCAGGCCGAAAACAATGTTAAGATAATTAAGCAATTGGCCAAAGCGGCCGATAAATTTGGTCGCTTGGGCGGTAAACAGGCCGATAATCAAAAAAGGAATTCCCAAACCCAGGGCATAAGCCAAAAGCAGATAAAAGGCCGTGGCCGGCTGGATGGCCGCCAACGCTAAAATTGCCCCTAAAGCCGCACCGACACAGGGCGTCCAACCGGCGGCAAAAGCCAAGCCAAACAAAAACGAGGTCAAATAGCGGGAACCAAACTTAGTTTTGACCGCCAGTTTATGTTCACGCTCCAGCCAGGGAATCTTAATAATCTTTATTAGATACAAACCAAAAAAGATGACGATCGCTCCGCCAATGCGCGAAAGCCAAATTGAAGCATCGTAAGCAACGGCGGACAAAATGGTGTTAAGTAAAACTCCCAGCGCCGCAAAGACAACGGAAAAACCCAAAACAAAAAATACGCTATTAATAAAAACCTCCTTGCGGTTGGGTATTTGGCCCGGACCGGAACTGCCGGCCAAATATACCAAAAAGCCCGGAATGATCGGCAGGACGCAGGGTGACAGAAAGGAAACCACACCAGCGACAAAAGCTATACTAAGAGAAATTTCCGTCATAAATTTAAGTGATGGCTAAATCAACCGCTAATACGGCCAAAATGATTAACGATTTTTAATTGTCGTATGTTTACTCAACAATCAATTTTCCGACCATTCCCATTTGTCGATGACTGCCAACACTGCAGTAATACTCAAACGTGCCAGTTTTGTCGGCCACAAATTCAACCTCGGCAGTTTGGCCGGTATTAACTTGATCGGTCTTGGCATCAAATTCATCAACTGACCAGTCATGAAAGCCATCAGTGCTGTTTAAAACAATTTTGACTTTATCCCCTTCTTTAACTCTGATTTCCGCCTGGGAAAAAGCAAAATTGCGCGCCGAAATATTGAAAGTTTTAGTCGCCGCAATGTTAGTATTGGTATTGGTCTGATTGGCATTGCTGTTCGTATTGGTCGGATTACTACTTTTATCATTATCATCGCCGTCAGAGGCGGACTCGCCTTGGGCGGGCACCATGGCAGCACCGGCAATATCACCGCAGGCAACATAGACTGAAGCTTCTTGGGCTGACTTATGAACATTAATTGACAGCGGTAGTTGAGACATGATGGTATCTAAAGAAACATTTAGGATCGTTTCCGAACTGCCGTCAGTGACGGCGCTTAGCGGATAAAGAACGCCGCCGATATTAGCGCAACTTTCATGGTGAATATGCGCTGGCTGGGCCACGCCGGCCAGCCCGCCGGCAACCGACAAAACCACTTTGGTCTGATCGCCCATCGCCGTTAAGGTTGCACTGCCGCTTTGGCCGGAGTTATTCTGGGTTCGCAAAGTAACATTTTGATCGGCTGCCATTATCGCCTCAGCTTGATCATTTTTATCTTCCGTCGCGGCAGCTTGGTCCTGTTCTTGATTGGCGTTGTTATTGGTGTTGGTCGCTTTGGGAATACAAGCGGCAAGCGTTAAACCTAAGGCCAAAAGCCCAAACGTCATTAGTAATTGCGGTTTAATTTTGGTCATAAATTTTTATTAATTTATTATTTGTTAATTATTTTTTAGTTCGGCGGTAAATCCCCCACCTTAAGCGAACAAAGGGAGCCGAGGGGAAGTCGAAAGGTGCGGGGTAAATTAAGCCGCTTATTTTTGCTAAAATTTCATCGGTCATAGGAAAATATTTTTTCAACTGGCTGCTTAAAAAACTGGGAGATCTTCAAAGCCAGCATCACTGAAGGGGTATAATTACCCTTCTCAATCGCAATAATGGTCTGGCGGCAAACGCCGACAGCCTGGGCCAGCTGTTCTTGGGTCACTCCGGCCTGATTTCTGAACTGATGAACATGATTTAAAATTATTTCCGCCATAATCTAAAATGGTCTAAAATGAAATGTAAAGTATACTTTACATTATAGCTGACAAAAAAATAATGTCAAATAGACTTTACATTGGAGCTGTGGATAAAGTCTAATCAAAAACTCCGGTCTTTATCAAAACCAAAAATCGCCAAAATGGCCAAGATTTGTTAAAATTGAATCAATATGGGAAAACTGATTAGTTTTTTAAAACAAAAAAAGCTGGCGAGCCTGCTTATTATTTTAGCTCTAACCACCTTGGTTTATTCCAATATTTTCACCAACCAGTTTGTCTGGGATGATCCGGATTTTTACGGCAACTGGCCGGCTTTGTACAGTTTCAGAAATATTCCGGATTTATTGGCCGGCGAACTGCCCAGCCAGCACGGCGGCGTCTATCGGCCGTTGAGAAGCATCTATCAATTGTTAATCTTTCAATCTTTAGGCGGCCAAGTGACCACTCTTGAATCCGGCGCTGCCAAAAACATTTTCGGCTACCACCTAATTTCTTTGCTGATTCACTTAGCCGGCGTGATTGCCATTTATTTCCTGGTTGAACTTTTAACCGCCAAAAGACTTTTGGCTTTTTCTAGCGCTTTGATTTTTGGCCTGCATCCCATTCATGTTGAAGCGATCACCTATTTCACCACCAGCGTTGACATTATCGGCGCGGTTTTATTTTTATGGTCAGTCTATTTTTATTATCAAAGTCAAAAAACGGAAAAAACCAAGCTCTGGTTTTATCTTTTGTCCATAATTTTAGCCTACCTGGCTTTCTTCAGCTATGAAATTACCCTAATCTTGCCTTTAGCTTTAATCTTGATTGATTACTACCGAGAAAATTTCAGCTGGCGAGAATTAATTAAAAAAATAAAATTCTACCTGCCCTATTTTGTCGGCGTCATCGCCTGGATTGGTTTAAGAATTTATTATGACGTTGGCGTTCGCGCTTTTTCCAGCACGGCCTCAACCACTTTATCCAGCCGGCTTTTGACCGAAAGCAAAGCCATCATCAAATATATCTACCTGCTTTTTTTCCCCTTAGCCTTAAACGTCTATCATCAGATTAATTTCAGCCAAACCTTGGCTGAACCCCGGGTTTTTTTGGCAATCATTGGTATTATAATTCTTTTGGCCGCCGGTTTAATGCTGGCCAAAAAACAAAAGCTCCTCAGTTTCGGCATTTTCTGGTTCTTTTTGGCGTTAGCGCCGGTGGCCAATGTTTTTCCCACCGGCATTGTCATGGCCGAAAAATATACCTACTTAGCCTCCGCTAGCGCGGCCTTAATTTTAGCCTGGCTGATTTTTTGGCTGCTGCAAAAGGAGCAGAAGACGGCTAAAATTTTCGGTTTAGCCCTGATTTTAGCCGTTGCCATTTTTTACGGTTCGCTGACTTATGCCCGAAATTTTGACTGGAAAAACAACGAAACATTGTGGTTAAAAACCTTAAGCCAACGGCCTGACTACGGCCGCGTCTACAACAACTTAGGTTTTGTCTATTATCAGCAAAAAAGATATTCCGAGGCGCTTGATTATCTGGAACAAGCCCAAGAAAAAGAGCCGAACTTGGCCATCACCTATCAAAATTTGGGCAATGTCTACGATGAACTCGGTGACTTTGACCAAGCCATTACAAATTACCAAAAAGTTATTAAACTCTATCCCCACTACGCCGAAGGTTATAACAATTTAGGCATCACCTACCGCAAAATCGGCGAATTGGACAAAGCCCTGGAAAATTACGAAAAAGCCATTGAGGTAGACCCCAACTATTTTATCAGCTATTCTAATGCCGGCGTGATTTATTTAATCAAAGGTGACCGCGACCAAGCTCAAGAATTTTTTGAAGAAGCTTTGGCCTTAAATCCCAATTTCGGCCAAGCCCTCCACGGCTTAGCCGTAATTTACGCCGGTAAAAGTGAGTTTGCCAAGGCGATTTCTTATTATCAAAAATCAATGGCCGCCGCACCGGAAATTATTGACAACTACAATCATTTGGCTTTTATCTATGAGAAACAGGATAAAATTAGCGAGGCCACAGCCGTTTTGGAAAAAGGCATCGGCGCTAACCCAAATGACTTGGAACTAAAAACTAACTTGGCCATTGTTTTGGCTAATAACGGCCAATTGCAAGCGGCGATTGATAAGCTGGAGGAGATTTTAAAAATTGAGCCTGAATATAAACAGGCCAAAGAGGTTTTGGCGCAGATTTTGGCGGCAACAGCAACTCAATAACACCGTCAATTTTTGTAATATAAAAAACCTCCCAATTACATAGGAGGTTAACTCTCTTCAAGGAACAAATAACTCTGTTAATTGTCACTTATTATTTATTCTCAAGCCGCCGAGTAGCAGCGTCAACTAGCCGACCGGCTCTGCCCATGGTCGCATCCGATGCACTCCTGACAGCCACAGTGCCGGCTTTGACCGCCTTATAAGCGACAAAGGCGGTGCCGGCGAATAGCGCCACACGGAAAAGACCTGAAACGGCCTCATCCAAAAAATCATGTATTGAAGAACTCCCAGAGGTATCTTTACCGCTCCCTTTTTCGTATCGTCTAATTTTCATTTCATCCAAGGTGACCCAACTGAGTTCATCAATGAGATCCTGCACGATTTCATCGGCCTTAATAACAGCTTTTCCGTAATCCGAAGCCTCAATATAATACAACAAAAGAGCAGTTCTACAGATACCCGGCGACCAATAAAGAAGATTCCGGACGTAATCACTGTCACAAATGTGTTGTGCAGTAGAATAACTACTCCGACCGCTGTGAACGAAAGGGTCTAACTCCAGCTTAACGCCTTTCTGACTGAGGACTTGGGCTAATTCCAGAGTCGCCCGGTGCCGCAATTCGTTTTCTTCCAGCTCTTCCTTCTCGCCTTTATCGAAATCCAAAGCAAGATAAACTTCTACTAGCCACTTTAGTTTCGATGAGTGAGCCTGGCTGGTGGCTATCTTTTTTTCCCATTGAATTAATGCTCGGCTTTTTTGTGGAGGCATTAATCCCAGAATACAAAGCGCCAACCAACCGATGAACAACAACGGCAATAGAATATACAAGAAAAAACCACCAACTGGGTGCTGCTGGATAACATACTCTCTCATCGTCGGGATTTCAACGAGCGAAAAAATGCTACTCCAAAAACCTTGACTGGCTTTCAGCGAATCGATGTAAGAGTTGTAACTGGGCTCTATTACAGCCACGGAGACAAAAAAAATGACTACG
>Ga0209541_10015078_pt1 | contig 11598 bp, 12 predicted proteins | sample RifCSPlowO2_01_FD_184027 | JGI IMG/M metagenome (GOLD analysis project Ga0209541, IMG submission 184027) | Groundwater microbial communities from Rifle, Colorado - Rifle CSP2_plank lowO2_0.1 (SPAdes) (version 2) | ecosystem: Environmental > Aquatic > Deep subsurface > Groundwater | place...
CCTTCACGTCAAAACCCGTGTGTCCTTCACCTATTTTTGAGTCAGTCCTCGGCATGGAGATGTCAATTTCTAAACCTCCCTCGGCAGCGATCTTTAATATTCCAAAGGCCTTTCCAACCTCTTTTATTTTCCCAAATCTTTTAACTATTTCTTCTAACGTGGCCGGCTCCATCCCATATACCTCCACATCAAAATCTTTAGAAGCCATCCCCAACACCTCATCTCGGACAGCTCCGCCGACAATCATAGCTCTACCGCCCGCCGCCTGCACCTCCTCACAAATTTGGCAGACGCGTTCAAAGGTGATTCCGGCCTCCGGTGAATGAACAGCTTCTGAATATTCACCGTATTCCGCACGAGAATGTCCTCTATAAATCTTCATTTCCCGTTCCTCTCTATCTTCTTTTGGCAGACGACTTTCAGACAATTTAGGAAACGGTTGGTCGAACCTCTTCTTTTTATACGTTTTCCTCACTTCGGGATCTTCATAAATACTAGTTGGTTTTTCAAGCATAATTTAAAATTTATAATTAGATTAATATTAACTCATTTATTGTAGCACACTGGTTATTAAATACCAAAATACCTAAACACACATTCCCCCTGACACTTCTCAACATCCTTTCACAATCCCGACAAATGAATAATTCTCAACAAAACGGCAGTTTTTGTCTTAAAATAGTCATATTTTGCATAGGTTGTTGTTAAACTTGCATAGATTGAAATACGGTGTTATAATATTTACACAGGTTGAGGGTAGTTATGCATAGGTTTAAAATATCATTATGAATTCCGGTTATATAACGATAAATGAGGCCGCCAAGCTTTTAAATGTATCAATTGACACTTTGCGTCGTTGGGATAAAAATGGAAAATTGAGAGCTATAAGACAACAAAAAAATGGCTATCGTTATTATCCACGAGAAACAATTGAATTATATCTTAAGAATATTTTTGCTATTGCCAAAAATTGGGTAACCAGTCTGCCCACTTTACCTTTACCAGAATATTATTGTCCAGATTCACTTATGTTTAAAACTCGTTTAAGCAGATTGGAAAAAGATCTAGCAAGAATAGATGAGGTCAAAAATATATTTCCTTTAATTACTGCGATAGTCGGTGAGATTGGAAATAATTCTTATGACCACAACCTTGGCAATTGGCCGGACATAATGGGAATCTTTTTTGCTTATGATATTAATAAAAAACAAATTGTTTTGGCGGATCGCGGTCAAGGCCTTTTAAAAACTTTAAAAAAAGTAAAACCAAATCTAAGCAACGACGAAGAAGCTTTAAAAGTTGCTTTTACCGAAATTATTTCCAGCAGAAAACCCGAGGCCAGAGGAAATGGATTGAAATTTGTAAGACAAGTCGTTTCAGACAATAGCTCATTTAGCGTCGAATTCTATTCCGGTAGCGCTAAATTATTTATTAAACAAGGTTCAAAAAATTTAAATATTCAAAATAGTGATATAAATTATTCCGGGTGTATATCATTGATTAAATTTTAATTTAATATGATTATCAAATTAAATAAATTTGGCACAACTTTAACTTCAAGGCAAGATGGTAAAGAGGCTTATAACGCTTTTCTTTCAACACTTCAATCTGTGCCTGATAATGAAAAAATCGAAGTTGATTTTGACGGGGTAATAACATTCACTCCTTCATGGGCAGATGAATTTATCACGCCAATTTTGAATATATATGGCAATAGGGTGAAATTAATGCACTCAGATAATCCTTCTGTAGAAGCAACATTGAGATTGCTAGCAAAAATTTGGTAAATATATTCCAACATCACCACACAACCTTTACTAATGAAACTCCACGGCCGTAAGGCCGTGGAGTTTCATTAAAACAACTCAACCCATTAAATAAATATTACCAAGCCAAAAAAGCAAAATTACAAAGATAATATCTATATGTATTTTTTTTAACAAATAAAGAATATATAAAATTAAAATAAACGGATAACTGATAATCACCAACGGATTATGCCAAAAACGATGATTAGTCGCCTGAAAAAGTGCTTTTGCATCTTGAGATGATGGTATGGCATGCATGCCAACCGCAAAACCGAGCCATAATAGCACCCATGGTTGCCAAGCTGTGTATATGAACTTAAAACGCGCAAACAGCAACATCGCCAAAAAAGAATTTATCAACAAAGGACCGATGGAAATCAAAAAACTTTGATAAAATTTCGTCGGTTCGTCATGCATGACAAATCCGGCTGTTTTTCCAAAGCCAAATAATTTTATTCTATAAATTTTTACTCCGGCAAAAACGCAAAATAACGCATGCGCAAATTCATGGACAACCACCCCCGGAGCAGTGAGAAAACTATATAAATAATATAATAACATGTTTTTTGGTATAAATTAAATTTTACCATTCTGATAATTTTTTCGCTTTCCTCGGCCGCGAGGCCTCAGGGATGTCCGCTGTGGCGGCCATAACCCGCTCAAAAAATATCAGAATGGTAAAATTTAATTTTTTTTAATAAAACCCAAACCAAAAATAATCCAAGATAAAAATGCTAAATCATTTTTAAAGTAAGGCACATCAACCAAACCGTGAATCAAAATCACAATCATGGTAGCCATCAAACTGGCGAAAATTAATTTATTACTTTTCTTTTCTCTCCAGACATTAACAAACCAACAAATAATTAACCCAAAAAAACCAAACACCCCCGGCAAACCAATTTCCGTCCAAAAATTAAATAAAATATTATGTGGATATATCAAACGCTCTAACTCCTCCGGATTGTAGTATGGTTTTTCCACCTTACGAAAATATTGTCTAATGCCAGCGCCAAAAATAAAATTTTGTGGCGAGTCCGTCAAATAAGCTACGGAGTGTTTTAATAAAGTAATTCGATTTCGACCTGCTTGGTCCTGAAACAACACGGCGGCACGCAAACTAGGGACTGCCAAAACCACCAGAAGTCCTATCAAAACCGTCGCAATAGCAATTTTCTTATAACCAATCAGATAAACCCAAGTAACCAAACCGGCACCGAGCGCAACCCACGCACCTTGTGAAAATGAAAATAAAATAGCGGTCAAATTTACCAAAACCATGATCCAAAGCGAGATATAATTGAAACGTACTATTCCTTTCAACTTTAAGGGATTCCTCCATTCACTTAGTTCAGCTCGCCTCGCTATAGCTCCGGCGAAGCGGGTCGGAATGACAATCGACAACGACAATAAAATAATTGGTGCCAAATACAAACCAACAGCATTTGGCGTTGTAAAAAAAGAAGTAGCTCGACCAAACAACTGATCATCCCAGAGACTTGGCGCATAAAATTGTCCAGTAACTTTTTGCACAACCGCCAACAATGAGATACTGATTGTTGATAATATTAAAAACCAAATCAAATCTTCTTTTTTTAAATCCCGGATTCCCCCGTACTTAGTCGGGGGAATGACGACCACACGTCCGAGAAGCACAAAAAACAACAAAATCGGTTCCAAAAAATAAGCGCGCCACTGTCCAAGCGACGCCCACCACATATCACTTACAAAAATTCCAACCACAGAACCAATTAAAAATAGAGTTAAAAATACAAATATCCCCTTATTTTTTACGATATAATTTTTAATATTTCTCCAGTCTTCCCGAGCATATTTTACAAACCAAATAAAAAACAACGCCCCAAAAGTAACTTCCAGAAGCGTTGTTGGTAATTTCCAAACATTAAAACGTATCAAGTACGCAGGTAATAATAGTATTAAAATACCGACACCCCAACGAAAATTTTTCCAACAAAGAAATAAATATAAAACCAGATATAAAAATACCAAAAAAAACACCATCATACTTTATTCGCAAGATCCACACTCATCTCTGAGGATATTCTTGAAATGATCCAAACCCTCTTCTTCGGCCCACGATTTTAAAGTGCCTGCCACTTCGCAAATATTTCCATGCTTATTCTTGACCCCGTCCACTACAGTTTGCCAAGAACCGGGGCTCATTCGCCCCACCTCGCCCTGCTCTTCATGCAAAGTAAACACACTACTCTTGCGTAAGATTTTTTTGGCCGCGCGTCCGCCTGTAGCTTTTTTTGCTTTAGCCTTAGGCATATATAAAATGTTATAGATTCCGGATCAAGTCCGGAATGACGAATGTATTTTACCAGCAAAAAAGACCCCCGACAAGAGGGTCTTTTATTTTACGTTTTTTAATATCTGTAATGCTCCGGTTTATATGGACCGCCGACGGAAACGTCCAAATATTTTGCTTGGTCATCAGTGAGTTGGGTCAGTTTAACACCTATTTTTTCTAAATGTAATCTTGCTACTTCTTCATCCAAATACTTGGCCAAACGATACACACCAACTTCATATTTATTTTTCCACAGATCCATTTGAGCCAACACCTGATTGGAAAAACTATTGCTCATGACGAAACTTGGGTGTCCCGTAGCACATCCCAAATTAACCAGACGACCCTCAGCCAACATATATAATTCGCGTCCATTTGGTAAAACGTACTTATCCACTTGTGGTTTGATATTTATTTTCTTTACCCCGGGCAAGGCATTCAACTTATCCACCTGTATTTCATTGTCAAAATGTCCAATATTGCAAACTATGGCCTGGTCTCTCATCTTTTCCATGTGTTCTACCCTAATCACGTCCTTATTGCCAGTTGTTGTCACATAAATATCACCCCAACCCAGAGTATCTTCTACCGTTTTCACTTCATAACCTTCCATGGCAGCTTGTAGAGCGCAAATAGGATCAATTTCAGTAACTACAACACGTGAACCTTGTCCGCGCAATGCTTGAGCACACCCCTTGCCTACTTCACCAAATCCACATACTACTGCAACTTTACCCGAAAGCATGACATCCATCGCTCGATTTAATCCATCCACGATAGAATGACGACAACCGTAAATGTTATCAAATTTAGATTTGGTCACAGAATCATTAACATTGATAGCCGGAAATTTCAATTTTTTCTCTTTAGCCATTTGATAAAGTCGATGTACACCCGTAGTCGTCTCCTCCGACACACCTTTTATCTTTTCAGCAACTTTTGTCCAACGTGTTGGAGTTTTTTCATACTCCATTTTCAATTTTTTTATTAATTCTTGAAAATCACTGCCTTCATTGCTATAATCTTTTGCTAAAATATTGGAATCTTTTTCAATATCCGCGCCAAGATGAACCATGAGAGTCGCGTCACCACCATCATCAACGATCAAATCAGGACCGTTGCCACTTCCAAAATCCAATGCTCGCTCAGCACACCACCAATAATCTTCCAACGACTCACCCTTCCAAGCAAACACAGGAATGCCCACCACAGCGATAGCGGCGGCGGCATGATCTTGCGTAGAAAATATATTACACGAAGCCCAACGCACCTCTGCGCCCAAAGCCACCAGAGTTTCAATCAAAACAGCGGTCTGAATAGTCATATGTAGTGAGCCGGTAATTTTTGCTCCTTGAAGAGGCTTCTGTGGAGCGTATTTTGCTCTTATAGACATTAGTCCGGGCATTTCTTTTTCTGCTATTTCAATTTCTTTCCTTCCCCATTCCGCTAGTTTTATATCTGCAACTTTATAATCATTACTCATAAAAAATATTATCAAAATTTATAATAACTGTCATTCCTGCGAAAGCAGGAATCCTACATGAATTTTACTCAAGATTCCTGCTTTCGCAGGAATGACAAAGAAATACTACTATCTTTTATGGCGTTTGGCAAGATGATGATAATGCTGAGAAGAACGCGCGTCCGATTTCAAATTAACAAACTCATGAATAAAAATATGCACAATAAACCCGGTGCCAACAAAAGAAAACACACTGACTATCACAAACAACACATTAAAACCAAAAATATCGGCCAAGTAAGCACCTAAACCCGCGGCTACAGCAATCCCAAGGCTGACAGTGGTGTTATAAACGCCCCATTCATAACCAGCCTTATCTGCGCGTAAATAACGAGAAAAAATTACCATCCAACCGGGATAAGCGAGGGCTAAGCCAATACCATAAACGACTTGCAAGATGTAAATTTCAGACAAATTATGAAAAAATAAATATCCGAGCGGTATTAAACTCTGCAATGTCGAACCCGCTATCAATGCCAATAATTCTCGCTGATTGCCGTCTTCTTCATCGGCCCATTTACCTACAATAATCTGAAAAACCGCTTTTACCACCAACTGAATTGTTACTGCAATACCAACGGCTGTAATCGTGGCTCCGGAAATTTCTCTGGTAATAAAAAGGGCAAAAATAGGCTGGATTAAACCAAAGCTACCCAAAATAAATAAATCCGATAAAATCAGCGAACGCAATATTTTGTTCATACCTCCATAATTTAGTAAATAGGGCGCGTCTGATATTTTCCGAACGGGTTATGGAGCCGAGACTCCATCCCCGAGGCCTTGGCGGCCGAGGAAAGAGAGGAAATTATCAGACGCGCCCTATTTACGATTATTAAATTGACAAACTAATTTTCTCACCAAAAGCCTTTTCGTATCTTGCGCAAAATTCTTCTTTAGAAAAATTAAATTCTTGAGTGCCAAACGTTTCTATCGCATAGCTAGCCGCCACCCCACCCATTTGCGCGCATGTTTTCCAATCTCTACCCATTTCATAACCTACAAAAAATCCGGCTCGATACGAATCGCCAGCCCCGGTTGGATCATCAAAAGAATTAGGCGCGCATGACCCAGCCTCGACAATTTCACCTTCCGAAGTGGAGACCACCGATCCACGCTCTCCCAAGGTTGTAATTAAAACCTTGGTATTTTTTAAAATTTCAGAAGCATCCCAACCGGTGCGTTCTTGTAATAATTTAATTTCATAGTCATTTCCCACTACAAAATATGCGGCACTAATCATTTTTTTTAATTCAACATCACTAAACGCAGTAATTTGCTGGCCTGGATCAAAAACTGTTTTAAAACCTCTTTCTTTACAATCCAGCATGTGTTTAATCATCGTATCTTTGTGAGTAGGACTAATCAAAGCCAGTTTTACATCCTTTTTTACAGCGGCCAACTCTACTTCTTGTGCCAAGCCTAACGGCCCATTAAAAAAAGCGGTTATTTGATTGTCGTCTGCATCGGTCGTAATAAAAGCGGAGGCAGTTAATTGCTTTTCATCCATTTTAATATATTCTGTCCCGATTTCATTTTTTTTGAAATGTTTTAAATAATCCCCACCATCTTTCCCAACTGCCGATACTAACAACGGATCGCCTCCAAGCATCTTTATAGTATAAGCGATATTACCCGCTGTCCCTCCCCAACTTTTTTCTACTTTATCCACCATAAAACACACATTTAGAATGTGGATCTGCTCCGGCATAATATGATTTTTAAAACTATCCGGAAAATTCATGATATGATCGTACACTAGCGAACCCGATACAATAATGGCCATATTTTTTACTGTCATTTCGAGCGAAGTCGAGAAATCCCTCTCCACTCTATAAATTAACACCTTCAATAATATCAAATAAAGAAACCCGTGTCTATTGTCAATACCAAAGTCGCCGTATATACTTCAATATAGTTAAATTTTAAAAGTTTTTATGCGGAATAAAATTTATATCGGTTCGTTGGCAGTGGTAATCGCCGCTTTGCTTTGGAGTTTAGACGGCACATTTTTACGCCCGCAATTATTTACTCTACCGTCAGTTTTAGTCGTTTTTCTAGAACATTCCTTAGGTTTTATTGTCCTCTTGCCCTTTTTGATTATCTACAGAAAACAATTAAAAGAAATTAATAAAAAACAATGGGCGGCTGTTTTTTGGGTGGCATTATTCGGCGGGGCTTTAGGCACGACTTTCATGACCAAGGCCTTATTTTTAACGGGATTCAAAGATATTTCAGTGGTTATACTTTTACAAAAATTTCAACCACTGTTCGCGATTGGTTTGGCTGCATTTTTTTTACGCGAACGTTTTCCCAAAATTTTCTATCTTTATGCGGCTGTGGCGGTGATAGCCGGATACTTTGTTACCTCCAAAGACCCCTTTACAATTAGCAACGTACTAAAAACAACCGGAATGATCGCTTTATACTCTCTACTGGCCGCTTTTGCTTGGGGGTCATCCACTACTTTTGGTAAATACTCTATAAAAAATATAAATTATGGACTTTTGGCCGCTCTTCGTTTCGGAATTACAGTTTTAATCATGGCTTTTCCTGCCTTATATTATTATAGTGGACAATTTTCAGCAGTATCCCCAAGGCAATGGAGTACTCTCGTGATTATCGTTTTCACGTCTGGGGCAGCTTCAATGTTTCTATATTATTATGGCCTAAAAAAGATACCGGCTTCTATTGCCACACTTTGTGAATTGTCATGGCCTGTATCTGCAATCTTCTTTGATTACTTCCTAAATCACAATGTTTTATCTTGGACGCAATTAGTTGGAGCGTCGGTATTAATCGTAATGGTTTACCTAACGACCCGCTTGAACAAATCTCGCATAATTGTGGGAATGGTAGAAGCCGGAGCAAATAAAGGTGGAAAAATGGGTGCTAAAACCGCCAATTTAAATGTAAAATTGGCCGGAGATTTACCCAAGGGTCTTTATACCTGCGAGATCGAAGCCAATGGTAAAAAATACCAAGGATTATTATTCTACGGACACAATTCAATTACCGGCAAAGATTCATTGGAAGCGCACTTATTGAATTTCTCTTCCAATATCTACGGCCACCAAATCACTGTCACCACGGATAGATATTTACGTTTACCGAGGACATTTAAAAACCCAGAAGACTTGATGATACAAATCAAAAAAGATTTAGAGATGGTTTAATGTTTAAATATAAAATCCCTTGCTTTATGACAAGGGATTTTTTTTATTTAATCGTTTTTCTATCCAAATGGCAATTACCATCCAAACCACACCGACTGCATGCCCCACTAACACGTCACTCAGATAATGTACCCCAAGATAAAGGCGACTCACCCCAATTAAAAAAATAGATATAGCTGATAATATATATAACCAAACTCGATAAGTTTTTCGCGCTTGATTAATTAAAAAATAAAAAAACAATCCATAAAAAGAAATCGCCAGAGCCGCGTGAGCGCTTGGGAATGAATACAGGGATTCAGCATAGACACCGTAAAGGGGGCGCGGTCGAGCAATAAGATGTTTCATGATTAAAACTGTTCCAGCGCTTCCCAACACTGAAATAAATAACGCCCAGGCCATACTTTTCTCTTTCTTCCACAAAAAATATAACAAACTAGCTAAGGCCAAAACGGCCACAACCTGCGCTTCTGCTAATTTAGTAAAATAAAACATGAAGGTGGTCAACCAATCCATCCGACTAGCCACAAACCATTGATCCACGCTTGAATCTATAAGTGAAATTAATTTCATAAAGACATTTTATCTTTAATGTTTTTTAAAATTTGTGTTGTAAATTGCATTGCGCCATATTGTATAGGCTGACCCACCAACTCCAAAAATCCCCGACCCTGCACTTGCACTCCATCAACAACGCCTTCAAATTTCATCGGACCTTCCCAATAATTAATTGTTCCAAAAACCATTTCCTGATTCTTAATTTCCGGCGCCACTTGCAATGATATTTTTTTTGAAGGTATCTCAATCTTCCAAACCAAATTATATTTAGCTTTTGTTTTATTGCTTATCCAACCTTTATCCAATGGAGTTAATATTACATCTTTGGCATGTTCACTGTGCCCATCCGCATAAATAATGCTTCCTAAATAGTCTTTTTTATCACCATTTTTATATTCACAACAAACTAATTCTATATCATTATCTAATTGGATAGAAAACCACGTCCAATGATCTTGCCCCCACTTATTATCCGCCCATTGATGATCCATCCACGATTTTCCTTTTACCTTTATTTCTTTATCGCCCAATAAAACCACGCCTTCAGTTTTTAAATTTGTATAACTGTAATAATATGTATCCCTTTCATGCAATTTAACATACCCGGTTCCATCCTCCAATAAAACCGGTTTTTTTGACACCAATTGCAAATCAAAATTTTCTCTTTTTAAATGAAATACCGGTCCTATCGACTCTTCAATGGCTGAATTCACATATTTGCCAAAACCAGCCAAGGGATTGGTAAAATTAGCATAAAAAAGTTCGCGACTAAAACTATCTTTGGACATGACAGAAAAATAATCAATGCTCGAGTCAAATTTTTGATTTGTAATGTCACTCAATAAGGAATGCGTAAAAAATACTGTTTTAAAAGGCAACCTTCGCAACACAGGCACAGACACTTTTTTATTATCCACCTTAAACAAACACATCATATACGCAAAACGCCGACCGTCTTCAGCTTCCAAAAGGCCGTTATAATACCACCATTCCACGATACACTTGTGTGGCATGCCGTCAGCAGGCAAAATAACCGGTTTAATTTTCATATTTTTTTAATTCCCTTGTTTAAGTAAGAGAATTTTTATATTTTACACTTTTTTCTAGTCTTCGGCAAACTTAAATTTTTTTAATTCTCGACGACGAATAGTATAATCCGGGATAGCGCGCGCAACTTCCACCCAAAAACGTTTTGAATGATTCATTTCTTTTAAATGACACAGTTCATGCACAATTAAATAATCCACCAACGGTTCAGACAAATACACTAATTTGTAATTAAAATTTAAAGCTCCTCGATGAGAACAACTACCCCAGCGGCTTTTTTGATTGCGAATAGTAAATTTTTTATATGAAAAATCATATACTTTATTCCATTCTGCAATTTTTTGTTTTACCAAGTGATGCGCGTCTTTTTTCCGTAATAAAAAATCTTTTGATGACCCCCCCAATCTTGGTTTGATTGGATTATTTTTAAAATATTCGAGTTTCTCCAAAATCCAAGCAGACTTTCCAACTATAAACTTATTCAAAAAATACAAAGGCAAATATTTAGGTGCTGATACTGTAATTTTGGCAGTACTATCAATACTAAGTTTAATGCTTCGCGATCTATTGGATCGACGCAAAAAATAACAGATTTCCTGTTCACCGATACTTATCTTTTTCTGCATAACATCTGTTATATAAAAATTTTAAACACGAGAAGGAAATTTGATTTACTATATTTTTTATGATAACATACCAATCTGGAATTAATTACCAGGACTATGTTACAATCACTCAAAAAAATACTATTTCACCACCCATTACTATCTTCGCGCTGGAAAATAGCAGTATTGGTAATTGGGATAATAGGCCTTCTGGATTCCGGCTATCTTACCTATATCCATTATAGCAATCAAGAATTAGCTTGCCCCGTAGTCAAAGAGGTAAACAGTTGTGAAATAGTCGCGGCCAGCTCCTATTCTACAATGCTCGGCATACCACTTTCCCTTTTCGGGTTAGGTTTTTATATCTTGATTATCGCGATCGGTCTCGTGAGTTTAAAAGACAAATATCAATTTGTTCTTAATTTTATCGTTCCTCTCGCCTTGGTGGCCTGGATATTTTCTTTTCGTCTTACTTACCTACAAATGTTTGTAATTAAATCTTTTTGCTATTATTGCTTATTATCGGCGCTTCTTTCAACTATTCTTCTGATCATCGGTATAATAATGGTCA
>Ga0209541_10015082_pt1 | contig 11595 bp, 10 predicted proteins | sample RifCSPlowO2_01_FD_184027 | JGI IMG/M metagenome (GOLD analysis project Ga0209541, IMG submission 184027) | Groundwater microbial communities from Rifle, Colorado - Rifle CSP2_plank lowO2_0.1 (SPAdes) (version 2) | ecosystem: Environmental > Aquatic > Deep subsurface > Groundwater | place...
ACGGTTTAGAGTTTGAAATAGTGAACCCGCCAATTGGTGGAAGCAACGAGGAGAGAGTATTGGGAGCGAAGATAATGGAGGAGGGAGTGAATGAGACGTCGGTAGTATTAAGATTAAAATATGGCCAGTTCAGGGCCTTGCTGACTGGAGATATTGGCAGCGAGACTGAAACATTGCTAGTAAATTCTGCCAGAGATTTACATTCAGATATACTCAAATTGGGTCATCATGGGAGTAAGTATAGTTCCACGGAAGCGTTTCTGCGGGCGGTAAAACCGCAGTTGGCGGTGATTTCAGTAGGCAAAAATAATTATGGGCACCCGACCAAAGAGGCGTTAGAAAGATTAAAAGTTGCAGGAGCAAAGATCATGAGAACTGACCAAGATAGTGATGTGGAGGTGGTGAGTGATGGGGAGAAGATGTGGGTGAGATAGGGGTTGATTTGGTGGGGGAAGAGATGGTAGACTTTGACATATGTCTGATTATGACCCGAGCTTTGCTGATTTTTCCGAAGAAGATCTTCCGCCGCCGCCGGACGCAACAGAGAGTTTTGTGGGGGATACTTTGAGTGATGCGGCGGAACTACTAGAGCAGTATGGTGAGACTAGATCTTTGAGTTTTGCCCGAGGGTTGAGGTTGCTAAAGCTCGACAAGACAAGAGATATTTATCTGGATAGTCATTTAGGACCTTGGGGAGGAGTGCTTCAACAGATTGTGGACGGTAAAGCAAAAAGGGAGGCTGTATTTGAATTGGCCCGTAGTCTGGTATCAGCATATGGTAAGGTTGACTTTATCAAAGGGGAACTTAAAAATTTTCCCGCAAACCCACACGCGGTCTTGACAATGGCAGTGATGTTTCTGCGTATGGCGGATAATAGAATGGCGATAGAGAGAAAAGAACGAAGAATAGATGACGCTTTTCGATTAGTTGATGTTTGGTCTAAGCTAAATAAGGAAACAGGTGAACAGAGGTTATCGGATCGCCAGGGCAATGAGGGTAAAAAGTGAGGGTAGGACAGAGACTTGACAAGTAGGGTATACTGGTAGTAGTTAACAAATTAAACAAAGGCGTCGACGTCGCGAGTCGGCAAAGCTGCAGGCCAAAATGCCTGACGGGGCAAGTCCGTGATAGCTTGAGGCCAGTGTTGTCCGTTTGATAATTCAGGACAAAGCTGGTTGGTAAGGTTCGGTTAGTGATAACCGGACAGAAAAGGGTGGTACCGTGCTTTAGCGCAAGTCGAAGCACCCCTTTAAAATGAAGGAGGTGCTTTTTTTATGGCCAAGATGCCGAAACAGGCTCCTGACTATCAGAAGAACAAAAAATTAAACAAAAAGTGTCTACTGATGTACTCGGGCGGCGTGGATACGTCGCTGTGCGTGCATTTGCTGCAAAAATACTATGGTTATCAGGTAATTACGCTGACGATTGACGTGTGTCAGGATAAGACCTGGGCCAAGCTAATGGCTAAAAAGGCTAAAGAGTTGGGGGCAGTCAAGGCGATAATGGTGGATGCCAAGGACGAGTATGCCGATAAGTACTTGAGCCAAATTATTAAAGCCAATGGTTGGTACGATGACTATTACCCCCTGGGGACGTCAATTGCCCGGCCGTGGCAAGCCAAGATTGGGGTAGAAGTAGCCAAAAAAGAGCAAGTTGACGCTATTGCCCATGGCAACAAAGGCAGGGGAGCGGGGGCGTTCCAGTTTGATATGGTTTTTAACTTTTTGATGCCCAAAAACATGAAGCTGGTGACGCCGATTGGAGATTGGTGGCCGAGCAGGCAAGAGGAGATTGACTATGCTTATGAGCATCAGATTCCGGTGCCGGTGCCGCAAGATAACCCGTTTAGCTACGATGACAATATCATGTCCAATGCCATCAATTACGGAGACATTGATGAGATTGATAAGTTGGTGCCAGAAGCGGCTTTCAAGTGGACGGCGCCGGTAGAGAAGGCGCCGGATAAACCGGAATATATTACGCTGACGTTTGAAGATGGCTTACCACTGGCTTTGCAAGTACACCCCCGAGGTGTACTTGGAACCCACCTCGGGGGTGGGAAACCGATGAAATTGGCGGAGTTGATCCAGCAGTTGAATGTCCTTGGCGGCAAGCACGGAGTAGGCAGAATTGACATGGTTGAGAATGGGCTGTATGGCAATAAAGTCAAGTGGGTATACGAAGCCCCGGCGGCCCAGATTATTATCGAGGCGCATAAAGAGTTGGAAAAACTGATCTTGCCCAAACAGACCCAATACTTTAAGCACGAAGTGGTAGATAAGCAGTGGGCTAAGTTGGTATACCAGGCCATGGTGTATAGTCCGTTGGCCAAGGCGCTGATGGCTTTTATTGATTATTTGCAGCCGTACGTTAATGGCCGAGTGACAGTAAAGCTTTACAAAGGCAAGGCGACCATAGTCAAGCGGGAATGTGGTGGGTCGTTGATTGGCTTGGAGGCGAAAAACTTGGGCCTGCATTTGGGCGCGGTGGAAGTGCCCTATGGGTTTGAAGAATATAGCTTTGCCAAGAAACACCCGCAAGTTTTAGCCGCCCATTTAGGAGCAATATGAATCAAGTTGGTGAGATGGCGCTCAAGTATGCCGCGGGGGAAGATGTGGTGTTTGATCAGCAGTTAGTTCAGTATGAATGTCTGACAAATCAGGCGCATGTGGTGATGCTTAAAAAACAGGGCTTGATTAGTAGCTTGGTAGCTAAGAAGTTAGTGGCGGGTTTGGAGGAGATTAAAAAATTGGATCAACAAGGTAAATTTAAGCTAAAACCGGAGTTAGAGGATGTGCATAGCAATGTGGAGCAGTGGTTGATTGATAAGTTGGGAATAGAGATAGGGGGTTGGTTGCGACTAGGGATTGCCAGGAATGACCAGGTGTATACGGATACCAGGATGTGGCTCAAAGATGAATTATTAGTGGTGGCAAAGGAGTTAGTGAGTTTGATGACTGGGTTAGTGAAAGTGGCCAAGCAGCATACGAAGACAGTTATGCCCGGATACACTCACTGGCGGGTGTCGCAGCCAATCACCTATGGCCATTGGTTGACAGCCAAGGCCTACCATTTTGGTGATGACTTAAGTCATATTTTGACTACTTTTGATAGTATTAATTCATGCCCGTTGGGGATTTTTGAGATGGCGGGAACTCATTTGCCGCTTGATCGGCAGCTGACAGCAAAGCTACTAGGGTTTGCTAGGGTGACGCCGAACAGCTTGTACACGGCTAATCAGCGAGGAGAGCTAGAGATAAAGCTGCTGGCGGATTTGAGCTTGTTGGCGTTGCATATCAGAAGAACCATGAACGAAGTGATCATTTGGTCCAGCCACGAGTTTGGGTTAGTCAAAGTTGACGACCTGTATACCAGCGGGGGGACGGCCCAACCGAACTTGAAGAATCCGGACGTGCTGGAGGTGGTGAGGGCGAAGATGGCCGGAATTTGGGGGAAATTGGTGACGCTGCTGGCGATAATGGATCCCTTGCCCTCCGGCTACAACAGGGATACCCAAGCCACCAAGCCGGTTATATTTGAGGCAATTAAAGACATGCAGCAAGCTTTACCGGTAGTAGAGGGGATTTTGACCAGTTTGAAGCCGGATAAGCAGCGAATGGTCAAAGTAGCGGGGATGAACTTTTCCGTAGCGCCGGATGTGGCGGTGCAGTTGGCTGTCGAGGATGGAATCAGCTTTAGGCAAGCTTACCAGAAAGTGAAGCTGATGATTGGTAAGGGTAAAAAGCTCAAGTTAAGTCCGAAAGCAGCGGCTTTAGGGCATGTTAGCCCTGGCGGATCGGCTCCGGCAGAAGTCAAAAAACAGATCAAACAGCTGAAACAGCAGTTTCAGGTTGTGGGTAAGAAGATTGGAGAGAAGGAGACACTGATAAAAGAGGGGTGGAAACTTTTGGAACAAGAGGTGGGGAAATTAATTAAGGAGGAATTATGAAGATAAGGCCGATGAAGATTGACGATTATGAGGAAGTGGTGGCTGTATGGCAGGCCACGGGGTTGAGTGTGGATGATTACGATGATTCTTGGTCTCGGTTGAAGCAGTTGATAGATAAAAATCGGGGAGGTTGTTTGGTGGCGGTAAGCGAGGGACAGATTGTGGGAGCGGTATTGGGAACTTACAACGGTCAGCGGGCCTGGGTGTATCACTTGGCGGTGATGCCGGAATATCAAAGGCTGGGCATAGGTAAAGCTTTGATAGCAAAGCTGGAGCAATGGTGCCAGAAAGTTGGAGCAAAGAAGATTAAGTTGGCAGTTTTAAAAGCCAATAATCAAGCACTGGGTTTTTATGAGAAATTGGGCTATGTCGCAGATGATGATGCAATCACTTTGGAGAAAAGTTTGATTGGGGGTGATGAAAGTGAACGCAGAGAAAACAATGCAATTTTATCCTTCCTTGGAGGCGATGAATCCGCCGGTTGGATGCAGTCTTAAAGATTGGATTGAGATCCTAGGCCATGAAGCTGGTGAGTTTTTGCCAGTGGATGGTAAAAAGGCTGAGGGTAGTGGTATTATAGCCAAAGAGGAGGCTAACCATGCACAAAACGAAGCGTGATTTTATCTCGATCACCGATATTAATGAAGCCGAGTTGTGGCAGATATTGAAGTTGGCCAAGAAGCTGAAATCGGGTACCTTTAAAGGTTTAACCTTGAAAGGTAAAACCTTGGCGATGATTTTTGAGAAAAGCTCAACCCGAACGCGGGTGTCGTTTGAGACGGGGATGACCCAGTTGGGGGGGCACGCGATTTTCTTGTCACCTAACGATACTCAGATTGGTAGGGGAGAAATCATCGCCGATACGGCCAGAACCCTATCGCGATACGTAGACTTGATCATGTATCGGGCGTTTAAGAATGAGAATATGCGGGAACTGGCCTCATCGGCGAGTGTGCCGGTGATCAATGCCTTGGATGACGTGGAACACCCATGCCAGATCTTGGCGGATTTGATGACGGTGTGGGAGCATTTTGGTAAGCTCAAGGGCTTGAAGTTAGCCTACGTGGGGGATTGCGAGAATAATGTGACCCATTCTTTGGCCTTGGGATGTAAGTTGACCGGGATGGAATTCGTGGCAGCAGGGCCGAAGGGATATCACATGAACCGGAAAATTGTTGGCGATGCCAAGCAGGTGGTTTACCCCGAGAATGCAGTCCGGGGGGCGGATGTGGTGGTGACGGATACCTGGGTGTCGATGGGAGACGAGGCTGAAAAAGAAAAGCGGATTAAACTATTTCAGCCATATCAAGTGAATAGAAGACTCATGGGTTTGGCTAAAAAATCGGCGGTGTTTTTACATTGTTTGCCGGCGTACAGGGGTAATGAGGTAACACCGGAGGTAATCGATGGACCGCAGTCGCTGGTATGGGATGAGGCGGAGAACCGACTGCACACCCAAAAGGCGCTGATGGTGTGGCTGTTGGGGAAGAAAGGATGAACTTTGAGCTTGACATACAGTCCGACATGGGTTATTATTCTACTTGTAACAACCCCTGCGCTTTTTTAGGTGCAGGGCTTTTTTATGGCTAAAAAGCGCCTGTTTTTAGTAATTGACGGAAGTAATCTATACCATCGTTTGAAGGAATTGAGAAAGGCTAAATTTGATCAGGTGGGATTCGACTATGAGGGGTTAGGGGTGCTTTTGGCAGGAAGAAGGAGAATAGTTGATAAGGCTTATTATGAGGGTGCGGTAAGGGAAGAGGTTGGAAGTCGAAAAAGCAGGGAATTGATGAGAGAGCAGCACAGATTGATTGGGAAGTTAATTAAATTAGATTTCAGGATAGAGCTGGGCTATTTGCTTAAAAGCGGTGATAGGTATCAGGAGAAGGGTGTTGATGTAAAGATGGCCTTAGATATCTTAGCTGGGGCTTACGAGAATCTGTACGACGAGGTATGTTTGGTTAGTTCTGATACGGATCTGTTGCCGGTAGTGAAGAAAGTAAGGGAAATGGGCAAGGTGGTTGAGTACATTGGGTTTTCGCACAGGCCCAGTTTTGGTCTGATTAAAAATGTTTCAGAATTTAGATTGCTGAGACTCGAGGAGATAAAACAGTTTTATAAAAAAATGACCCCCAACCGGAGGTCGGGGGCACAATTAAGGCGTATTATAGCAAGTAGCGGGAAGGTGTCAAGATGAGATTTGAAGTCAAACCGGAGGTATTAGCTTCGAAAGGGGTGGCCTTGCGAAACTACGCTGGTATGGGGAGGGAGATAGATGAACTGATTAAGCAAGCTTTGCAAAGGTTAGGATTGCCTGAGGTAGATTTTGGAGTGGAGCATCCCAGCGAAGAGGCACATGGTGATTTCTCTACAAATGTAGCGTTGCGGTTGGGAAAGAGAGAACTAGCTCAGAATATAGCAGGCGAAATTAATAAGAAACTGCCGGAGTGGTTGGCGAAAGTGGAAGTGGCGGGGCCGGGGTTTATCAATTTTTATCTGTCCGAATACTATTTGTTAGAGGAATTAAAGCGGGTTTTAGACCTGGGAGAGAAGTACGGAAGTAATCAGTTGCGGCGAGGGGAAAAGGTTATGGTTGAGTTTACTGATCCCAACCCGTTTAAGGAATTTCATATCGGACATTTGTATAGCAACGCGGTGGGAGAAGCTTTATGCCGGTTGTGGGAGTTTAATGGAGCGATGGTAAGGCGGGTAAATTACCAAGGTGACGTAGGCATGCACGTCGCCAAAGCCCTGTGGGGTTGGCGCCGAATGCTAAATGCTAAATTACAAATGCTAAATTTAGAGAAGAAACCATTAAAAGAGAGAGTCGAGATTTTGGGGCAGGCATATGCAGAGGGGGCGAAGGTGTACGAAGAAGATAATATAGCTAAAGCTGAAATAGAGAAGATAAATCAGCAGGTTTATAGCCACGACCCGGAGATCGAGGAGCTGTATCAGAAGGGGCGAGCGTGGAGCTTGGAGTATTTTGAGACTATTTATGCCCGGTTGGGGACTAAGTTTGATTATTATTACTTTGAGAGTCAGGCAGCTGAGGTAGGGATGGAATTAGTACAAGGGGGTTTAAAGCGGGGCATATTTAAACAAAGTAAGGGTGCGATTGTGTTTGAGGGGCCGCACACGCGGGTGTTTATTAATACCTTGGGGTTGCCGACGTATGAGGCCAAGGAGTTGGGGTTGGCGCCGACGAAATATAAAGACTGGGCATATGACCGGTCGGTAATTGTGACGGCAAACGAGATTAATGAGTATTTCAAAGTGCTGATCGCGGCGATGAAATTAGTCGAGCCGGAGCTAGGGGCGAAGACGGAGCATGTGGGCCACGGGTTTGTGAAGTTGCCGGAAGGAAAAATGAGCAGCAGAACAGGCAATATCATTACTGGCGAGTGGCTGGTGGATGAGGTGAAAAGAAAAGTGCTAGAGGTAATGAAGGATGGCGTCCTTCGACAAGCTCAGGATGCCACTGCTGAGGCAGTGGCAATAGGGGCGGTGAAGTATGCGCTGCTTAAAAGCAGTATCGGCCAAGACATAGTTTTTGATTTTGATAAGTCGGTGAGTTTGCAGGGCAATAGCGGGCCGTACTTGCAATATACGTATGCTCGGGCAAAAAGCGTTCTGCAGAAAGCTTTAGCTTCGCAAGGGGTGGCCTTGCGAAGCATGAACACAGAAGAATTGACGATTTTAAGGTGGATTTACAGGTTTCCGGAAGTGGTGATAACGGCGGGGGAGAGGTATGAACCATCTCAAATCAGTACTTATCTATATGAATTGGCACAGAGGTTTAATACGTTTTACAATAAACATACGATCTTGGGGAGTGATTTTCGCTTGGCTTTGACGGCGGCGGTGGGGCAGGTAATCAAAAATGGGCTGTGGCTGTTGGGAATTAAAGCTCCGGAAAAAATGTAGAATTTTACTTTTGAGCTAGTTTGGTGAGCCTAGAGTCGAGAGAGAGAAGGGGGGATTTTTTGGTTTTGGCAAGATGTAGATAGGCAGCGTCATAAACAGAGAGATTGTGTTTGGTAGCCAGTTTAAGAGTTTGGGGAAAGTTGGTAGGTAGATAGGTGATGGGGATTTTCAGAAAGTTTTTCCAGAGGGTTTGAGTAGCTTTTTGAGTGATGCGTTGCTGCAAGTAAGTTGATTTAAGACCGTTGCAAATTTCATATCTGAGCAAATTGGAACTGAAAATGGGCTTGGTTTCTAGGAGAATGAGAAAATTTTTAGCTTGAGGTAGAGTTTTTTCGTCAGGAAGAAGAGTGGCGAGAATAGCGGAAGAGTCAGCAATGTAGCCCGATTTAGTGGCGGCCATAGGCAATGAGAGCTTTATAGTTCAGGGGCTGATGGGGTTTTTTGAGCAGCTTCCAGCCCTGTCGGAGAAATTGAGCCAGGGTTTTTGTCTTTTTCTGGAGAGGGTAGGTGGTTTTGAAGGCGCGACGAATGATGTCGCCTTTGGTAGTATTGTACCGAGTGGCAAGGAGGGTTAGAAGCTGGTTGTCCTCTTCGGTTAGAAGGACGTTGGTGCGATGAGTAAGCATAAGTTCAAAGTAACATGTTACTTTACAGTTGTCAAGGGTATTGATATGGAGAAATGAGTGTGTCTTAATGGATCAAGTGAAAAAGTTGGCGTTCGGAGTGATAGTAGTTGTGGTAATGGGAGTGATAACTCCAGTGGGAGTTAGGGCGTTTTGGATAGTGGATGAACGGGGGCAGGTAGTGCATGAGGGAGAGGTTTTAGGGCGAGGGGATGAAGATAAACAGGAAGATAAAAGTGGACCGAGTGAAAAAAAAGATGATGAGGTGCGGACAGAAGTTAGGAATGAAGCCGGAGAGAGAATAGAAACTAGAGTTAAAGAAGGGGAGACGAGAACTGAGATTCGATCCGGGGGCACCAGAGTCAGGTTGGAGCGGCGGGATGATAGAGTGGTGATTAGAGCCAAGAGGGAAGACGGCGAAGAAGAAGAGCTGGGAAATCAGGGAATATTAAAGATAAGAGACCGGGAGGATAAGAATGAGATTGAAGTAGAAGCAGGAGAGAAAGAGGGGGAGTTTGTATTGAGAAGAGGGCAGGTGGAAGCAGAGACGAAGTTTCCTTTATCAGTTAACCTGGCAACTAATGAATTGATTGTGACGACGCCGGCAGGGGAGCGGGTAGTCACGGTCTTGCCGGACCAGGCGGTACAAAATATGCTGGCGGCGAATGTGATTGATCAGTTGGGGGCCACCCCCGAGGAGACTGGCGTGACTTTAGGCGAGCGGCAAGGTGTGCCAGTATATGAGATTCCGGGGGTGAAGCAAAGGAAGCTGTTGGGTTTTATCCCGGTAACCATCGAACAGACGGCGATAGTGTCGGCGGAAACGGGGGAATTAGTGGCAACGGAAGATGTAAGTTTGGTAGAGAGAGTGGTGGATTTGCTGTCAACCGAGTAAACTTAAGTTAAACTGGTACTTGACAACACCTGATGAAATATAGTTTAGTTAGATAAATGAGTAAAAGCCTGCCTTTAAAGTCAGCTCTAGTGGGAGCTTTTTTCGTAGGATTGGTATTGGGATCAGCAGTGCCGGTGGGAATAGCGAATGCGGCCAGTTACAGAGGAGGTTTGCTGGTGACACGGCCGACGCCTACCCCTAAACCGGTAGTGCGGCTGCAGGTGGAAACTTTTTTGGCTGGAGTGGATCGGGTTTTAATAGCTACGGGCAAGTTTATCATTGGATTTTTTGAAGGGTTGGTGCCCTCTCGCTACGCTCAGGGTAAACCGGCAGTCGCACCTAAGCCGGTAGCTAAAAGTGCGCCGAGTACACCCAGAACTGTGGTTTTGGGGGTAGAGGATGACGTAGCCGAGTTAGGCAATAGGGTGGCAGTTTTGGAGAGTAAAGATACTGGCGGAGATACCAGCGTGTCTTTGGGGACGATGGCGATTCAGGGAGATAATCTAGTTAGGAACAGTTCGTTTGAGGTGAGCGACAGCAATGATACGCCGCGGTATTGGAGTTACCAGTTAGATAGTAGCTACGGCAATACGTTCAAGTCGGCGGAAGGCATCAGGAGCGGCAAGTACGGGCTGAAGTTTTTGGGCGGCAGCCATGGGGGTTTGGGAATTTCCCAGCCGGATACTAAGCTAGAAGCGGGGCGGGCGTATGTATTGAGCTTATATGTTAAGGCGGTAAATGTGGGGACGGCGACGTTAAACTTTGGTTTCTGGGACGAGGTGGCTAATGCCCGGGGAACGATGAAGAGCGTGAGTTATTCCGGCACCAAAGACTGGCATCGGGTGAGCCTGGTGGTGGAGCATCCGGCCTTGTCGGATAAAGGCAAGAAATGGTTCCCGCTGATCGAAGTCAATAATTTGGGCACGGGTAATATCTATATAGATGACGTCCAGTTGGCCGAAGGCAGCGTGCTGGCAAGTTACAATTCGGATTTGGGTGATGACGCCGGCCAGATCTTGGGCGGGGGAGCGGTGCTGGTGGACAACAATGGCAACGTGTTTCCGGCTAAAGACGGGATTGGGGAGTTGGGACTATCAGGGAGCAAATTTAAGGCGCTGACTTTGGCCAAGGCCTCGATTGATAAAGACGGCAATACCACGATTGACGGCGCGACCACGCTTAAAGGCGGCGTGACGTTGGGAGACGAGACGTCGGACACGATTACTTTCAACGGCACGGTGGCGGGATTTACTTTGACCGGGTCGGCGACTTATAACGATGACGTCAAGTTGAGCTTTGGCACCGGCGGGCCGGCGGATATTTTGTGGGAGACGGCTGATGCCAATGCTAATGAGTTGATCGTGGCCTTTGACGAAGGTGGGAGCGTGGACGTGCCGGTATTTGTAGTGGGTGATGCCAGCATTGATAATGTGGATTTGGGGATGTTTAACGGAGTCACCAGTCCGAGCGTGGCGGTGATTTCCGATGACGCGGGCGATTACGTGAGGCTATACGTCACTGACGCGGGAGTGTCTACTTTACTGTCGGGGACGGGCGACATTGCCCTGATGCCGGATGCGGACACGGGCGACTATTTGACCCTGTCTTCTGACGCAACCGACTTGACTTTGGCGACGACTGACTCTGCTAATTTGACGATTACGCCGGCTGGTAAATTCTCGGCCACGAGTAATAGCGGAACGGCGGACGCGGTGACGCTGATTTCTACAGCCGGAGGGATTGACATTTCCACTGGTGGTGATACCCAGGATATTGACATTTTATCCGGTGACGCGCTGAACCTGACTTCGGCCAAGAACAACGCCGCGGCAGTGGTGATTACTGCCAGCGCGGGCGGGATTGATATTCTAGCTCCGGCTGCAGGGGCGGGTGAGGATATTGATGTCACAGCTACGGGAAGCAGCGTGAACTTGTCTTCTAGCGAGGGTGTGACAGACGCAATTACCCTGGTATCTTCTGCCGGCGGAATTGATATTTCCACTGGTACGGGTACTGCCGGCAGGGACATTGATATCCTGGCGGGGGCGTCAATTAACTTGACGGCCAAAGAGAGCGTAGCTGACTCGATTGTGTTGAGTTCCAGCAGTGGGGGCATTGATCTGTCTACGGGCGGCGACACCCAAGACATTGATATTCTCTCGGGTGACGCGCTGACTCTGAAGTCTGTAGGCGGTGCCTT
>Ga0209541_10015083_pt1 | contig 11595 bp, 14 predicted proteins | sample RifCSPlowO2_01_FD_184027 | JGI IMG/M metagenome (GOLD analysis project Ga0209541, IMG submission 184027) | Groundwater microbial communities from Rifle, Colorado - Rifle CSP2_plank lowO2_0.1 (SPAdes) (version 2) | ecosystem: Environmental > Aquatic > Deep subsurface > Groundwater | place...
CTTAGGGTCAAGCTTCTCTATAAGCTCTGTAAACTGGCATGGCACCTGTGCTGTATGAACATGAAATACTGGCGCATAGCCCTTTGCAATGACTGTTGGGTGGTTTATAACCGCTATCTGCGCTGTGAATTCCTCAACCACTGTTGCCGGCTTTGTTGCATCGCAAACCACATCCCCTCTTGCAAGGTCTTTCTTGCCTACTCCCCTTATATTAACTCCAACATTATCGCCTGCTATTGCTTCCTGCATCTGCTCATGGTGCATCTCTATTGTTCTTATCTCTCCGCCTATTCCCTTGCCTGCTCTTCCCGGCAGGATTATTACCTTCTGCCCCACCTTCATCCTTCCAGTCTCTATCTTTCCGACAGGGACAGTTCCAATGCCTGTGATTTCATAAACATCCTGCAAAGGCATTCTTAAAGGCAGTTCAGTAGGCTTTTGCGGAGTCGCAAAAAGGTCAAACTGCTCCATTACTGTTGGGCCTTTATACCATGCCATATTTGTAGATTTCTTTACAACATTATCGCCTCTCAATCCGGCTGCTGCAATAAATGTAATCTTGTCAGGGTTTATGCCGACTGTCTTCAAAAGCGCCTTTAAGTCTTCCTGCACTTTCTTGAATTTTGCCTCATCATAGTTTACAGAATCCATCTGGTTTATAATAACTGCTATCTGGTCAACGCCCATTGTCCTCAAAAGCCATAAGTGCTCTTTTGTCTGGGGCATAACTCCATGCTGGGCTGCTACAACAAGGAATGCAGCATCTGCCTGCGATGCGCCTGTAATCATGTTCTTTACAAAATCCTTGTGCCCTGGCGCGTCGATGATTGTAATAGAATATTTTTGAGTGACAAGCTTCTTGTAAGCCAGTTCAATTGTAACTCCCCTTTCCCTCTCTTCCTTGAACCTGTCCATGACGAATGCAAATTCAAATCCCACCTTTCCGTGCCTTTGCGCCTCTTCCTGCAGTTTCTTCAGTTCCTGCTCCGGCAGCTTTCCTGAATCATACATAATCCTGCCTATGCATGTTGATTTTCCGTGGTCAACATGCCCCACAAAGACAACATTCATGTTTGGTTTTTCTTGCGCCATTTTATCTTAATTTTTATTTTATAATGCCTTATAATTGCTTACTTCCCTAAAGAAGTGTAAGATGGTGAAAAAAATCTTATTTATAAATCTTTCGGAAAATTTTTATTTGAGGGTTATACAATCACCAATAGAATTCAGTCCTCAAACGGCCTTACTTCCTTGATAAAATAGCTTGTTTTTCCTCTCCAAGGAACAGCCCCTGCCTTTTGCTCATATCTCACTTGCACAGTCTGTCCTGTCTTAAATGCATCCCATATAGCTTCTACCAGTTTCTCTTTGTTCGGGTCGCTGTTGTCAATTGAAAACTGCCAGAAATCTCCATATGAAATATACCCACTTCTAACAACCATATCGCCCTCCCATGTTTTCCATATCAATCCCTTCTCGCTGAATTTTACTATTGTTCCAACCCTCTCTCCCTCGCTATAATCTATATGAACCCCTATTGTCCCCCATAGCATCTGCAGGAGCGGTATTCCAACCACAAAAATAAGAAACACCCCTATAAGCATAATAAATACTGAACTCCAAATCTTTAAGTTATTCTTTGTTTTTTTCTTTAGTATTTTCTTTGCCATAATACATTAACCACAAATATTATTTAAATAGTTTTCTGTCAACAAGTTTAAGTTTTGTTTAAAGCCCGCGAAAGATTTATAAGGTTAGCGGGTCGCCACCAATCTCCGCCAGAACTATCCCTTCAATTCCTGCTTCTCGCAGCATCTTTAATCTTTCTGCTCAGGGCTTTTTCTAATTCTGCCTGCTCCTCTTTTGCCTTTGCCAGCCTGTCTTCATATTTGCTTACAATTCTCCTGAAGTCTTTTTTTGTTATCGCGCCTTCTTTGTAATACATTCTCTCTGTTTCTATCTGCATCTCCCTGACTTTTCCCCCTTCTCTTTTTGCTTTTTGTAATTTTCTCCCGATAATATTAATCTCCAAAATGGGCATTAAGAGGTAACCCGCTATTGCCAGAAATATGAGGACTGCCCACAAATATTTCCTGATTCCCTCATATAAGTAAGCTATTATATTTCCAATAAAGAAATTGCTTAAAAATTCACAATCCCATCGTTCGCTGATGCTCACTTCAGAGCAAGCTCTGGGGTATTTGTGAATTTTTTTGCTTCGCAACCAGCAATTTCAGTCTTTCAAAATCTGACGCAGCAAGCTGCGGGGTATTGACCCAGATTTAGAAATAAAGCTTCTTTTTCTTACAAACAATGTCTCCTTTATGCTTCCAACATTCTCATTGATATCTTCTGCCTTTATTTCAACATTTAATGTTCCTAAATCTTCAGAAGTTATAAAATAATTTCCCTTGTAAACGCCGTCAGATTTCTCCAATAACTGCACTATCTCACCATTGGACAGAAAAGCATTTAAGCTCGCTCCCTTAACCAGGGAGCCGTCAGAATAAGTTAATTTAGTCTTAAATTCCAGCCTGGAATTAGCATAAACTACATTAGTTACAGGGGATAGTGTTGTGAATGTAATGCTGTTGGAGCCTATGTTTAGAGGTATGCTTGCGCCCCCAACTTTTCTGACATTATCAGCCTCTTTTCTTGCCTCTGCCCTTAAAAACTTTCCCATATAATAAGGGGGCTTTCCTAAACTATAGAAAGAAGAAAATCTCTCACTCCCCCCTCATTTTTCTCATCACAACAGATTTTCCCATGTGGAAAATCTTTGAAAAATCCCTTCTTTTCAGGAGTTCAAGGAAGGTGTTTGTCATATTCCTTAAATTTATGTTGCCTTTCTTGTTGTTCCACCAGTAGTTTATGTCTGCTGCTGCTGAGAAAAGCTCTGCAAGGCTCATGTTCTTGCTCGGGTATATTGGCACATTATTATGGAACTTTTTTCCTATGCATGGCGTCAGCCATATAGAATCATTCCACCATCCCCTCTTCTTGCCATTCTCATATATCTCTGTGCCGGGGTATGCCAGAAGCAGCGAAGCTGTTGTTATTGTAGGATTTAGCTGCTCAATTATCTTTCTCTTGTAGGCTATGTTCTCTTGTGTTTCATGGTCCCCGCCGACAATTACATAGCTTCTAATTTCCAGCCCCGCTTCATGCGTCAGCTTGAACGCGTCAAAAAGCTGCTTTAGTGTATGCGCCTTCTTGAAGAACTTTACTCCTTCAGGGCTTACATCCTCAACCCCATACTCTATTAAATGGCATCCTGCCTTTTTCAGCCACATCAAAAGCTCTTGAGTTACAATATTCACCTCTGCCCTGCACAGCCACTTAATCTTCTTGTGCAGCCCTTTCTTGATAATCAGCTTGCAGATATCAATCGCCCTTTTCCTGTCTGCTGTGAAATTATCATCATTAAACACAATGTATTTTGTGTTATATTTGGAATAAAGGTGCTCCATCTCGTCAACAACGCACTCTGCCTTTCTGAACCTTATCCTGTGCCCCCAAAAATCAGAGCTTGAGCAGAATGTGCACTGGTAGGGGCATCCCCTTGATGTGATTATGCTCCCCACAGGATAATCAAGCAGCTCTTTTGGATGCTCTGGATTTTTTGAATAATTCTTCAGGTTGAAAAATTTGTATTCTGGATATGGCAGAGAGTCCAAGTCCATGATTGGCTCTGCTTTTTCATTATGAAATATCTCCTTTCCTTTCCTGTAGGAAATTCCCCTCACCTTTTTTAATTCCCCACCTAACTCTTTTTCATCAATTCCTTTCTTCTTTGCTTTTTCAAGCGCATTTATCAGATTTAAGCATGCATATTCGCCTTCATTCTTTACAATATAATCTATAAACGGATAGTTTCTCAGAATCTGGTCTGTCATCAGCGTTGGATGGGGCCCTCCGAGAATTATCGGAAGATGATATCTTTTCTTGATTTCCTCTGCCATCTTCAGGCACTCAAACCTAGTTGTCGTGTTCATTGTTATCCCGATAATCTCGGGCTTAACCTCTCCAACTGCCATGACAAGCTCTTCAAAGCTTCTGTTAAGCCCTTCCTTTATCACTGCCTCATGCCCCTCGCGATTAAGCAGCGCAGTTATATATGCAATCCCCAGCGTGGGAAAAAGCATATCCCTTGCCGGCGGGCTAATAAATAAAACTTTCATTTTTGCATTTCTACCAGCAAATTTTGACTTTTAAATCTTACTGAGAAAAATGCGTTTCACAAGATTTATAAATTATATTTAAGTGAACTCCTTGTTTTATTGCTTGTTAAAAATGAGGCTGAACATAATCATAGGCGGAAAGGCAGGGCAGGGCCCGAATGTTCTTGCAAACATTCTTGGAGATATGATTGTAAAGAATGGGCACTATGTTTTCTCGTCAAGAGACTATGGCTCTATTATAAGAGGGGGGCATAATTTCAATGCCCTGACAGTGCTGGACGAGCCGGTTCACAGCAATGACAGCAAGATAGACATTCTTGTTGCCCTGGATGACAAGACAGAAGAGATTCATAAAAACAGCCTCAATAAAAATGCTGTAATCCTGAAAGGCAGTGACAGGAATATGTATTATGCCGGCAGGTTGGTGAAACTGCTTGGCATGGATTTTAAGTTCCTGGAGGATGAGCTGAAAAAACTGAGAAATTTTGATGAAAACCTGAAAGACGCTAAAAAGGGCTATTCTGATGAAAAGCAAAACAAGATAAAGCTTCATAACAAAAAGGGCAGCAATTCCTTTGCTACAGGAACTCAGGGCGTTGCAGAAGGCGCGCTCAAGTCTGGCTTGGACGTTTATTATGCATACCCTATGACACCCGCTACCCCTCTTATGTTTGAGCTTGCGCCAAAACAGCTTGAAAATAATATTATGGTTCTAGAGCTGGAGAATGAGATTGCCGTCATAAAAGCAGCTATCGGAAGCGCAATTACAGGAGCAAAGTCCATGTGCGGAACATCTGGCGGCGGCTTTGATTTAATGGCAGAGGCGCTGAGCGAGGCAGGAATAATTGAATCGCCCCTTGTCATCTATCTGGCGCAGCGCCCAGGCCCCTCAACAGGAGTTCCAACATACACAGGGCAGGGTGATTTGAATGCTGCAAGGCATTCTGGGCACGGCGAGTTTCCAAGGCTTGTTGTTGCGCCGGGCGACCCTATTGAATCAGCAGAGCTAACCTCTCAGTGCTTTTATTTTTCTCAAAAATTCAAGATGCCCTGCATAATCATGACTGACAAGCATCTTGCAGAAAGCTTTTACACAACACAGGGAAAGCCAAAGCTGGCAAAGTCAGAAAAAACAACAATGCTGAAGAGATACAACAGCTATGAGCATGATGAAAAAGGAGAGGTGGTGGAAACCTCTGAGGATATAAAAAAGGCTGTTGAAAGAAGGCTTGAAAAAGCAGAAAAAATCATGGAAGAGGCAGAGAAATTTGAGATGTTCAAGATTCACGGCAAAAAGGACAGCAAAAATATTATTGTAAGCTGGGGAAGCACAAAAGGCGCAATTTTAGACGCAATAAAAGGCAGGGATGCAAAGTTCCTGCAGATTCTGTACATTGAGCCATTCTCAAAAAAGATAAAAGCAGAGCTGGAAAAGGCAGAAAATGTAATTGTTGTTGAGAACAATGCAACTGCCCCGCTTGCAAGCCTGATAAAAGACAAGACATGTGTTTTTGTTGAGGACAAAAATAAAATATTAAGGTACGACGGCAGGCCTTTCTTTCATGATGAGCTTAAAGAGGAGATTGAGAGGAGGATAGGATGAAAAATCAAAAGATTTATAAACTTCAAGATATTAATGATATTAACATGCTCCCCGGTGATCGGAATGGGTCGCCGGATGATTACTTTTATAGTTTTCTTGATGCACTTAGGGGAGAGATAGCAAAATGATAAAAACAGAAATAAGATACAGCTGGATTTATGATGTTTTCTTAAATAATCACGATTTTAATTTTTCTCTTAGGGAATATAAAGAACTGCAGAGAGAGTGCAAACCATTTGAAAAGTTATACAAAAAGAATATCAACCAAATAATCAGATTAATTGAGAAAGCAACAAAAAGAAAGAAATGGGCTTATAATTTTATTCCTGTTTATATTGTAAAAGTAAAGCCAAGAAATAACGATAAAAAGTGGAAAGCTTTTGCAGACCCTTTAACAATGAAATATTTTGAAAAAGAATCACCAGAAAGACTGCTTAAAAGATTAGTTCATGAATTAATTCATATGAATTTAGATAATGAAGAACAAATAAAAAGAGGAAGAAATAAAAATGAGGAGTTAGTTAAATCAATAACTGAAAATGTTTGGAGAAACTTGAATTTAAAATGACCCTACAAGACTTGTCAACAAAAAACCCCAATACATGGTGCCCTGGCTGTTTCAACTTTCAGATACTGGCAGCTGTGAAGAATGCAGTTGCAAAAGAGATTTCTGATGGCAAGCCGGGAAAAACCAAGGCTGATTTTGCAATTGTTACAGGGATTGGGTGCCATGCAAAGATGTTTGATTATGTGAATCTCAACGGAATAAACACGCTGCATGGAAGGGTTCTGCCAACATGCCTCGGCATGAAGGTGGGCAATCCAAACCTTAACATAATTGGCTTTTCAGGTGACGGGGATGCATATGCAGAGGGCATGGAACATCTTATTCATGCAGCAAGGTATAATTCTGACTTCAAGTATGTTGTTCATAACAATCAGGTTTTCGCATTAACAGTAGGCGAGCCAACACCGGTGACAGAAATCGGCTTTGCAGACAAGACAACACCCTTGGGGGTTAAGCTGCAACCAATGAACCCAATAAAACTAATGCTGGCAGCAGGAGCAGGCTTTGTTGCGCGTGTTTTCGCAGACATAAAGCAGATTGAATATGTCATGCAGGAAGCATTCAGGCACAAGGGCTTTGCCTTTATTGAGATTATACAGCCATGCATTATATTCCACCCAGATATTGGCTTCAAGGAGAAAACATACTCGCTGGAGCAGGCAGGGCATGACAAAACAGACATCAAGGCAGCAATGGAAAAAGCAGATGAGTTTGACTACAACACAGCAAAAAAGATTCCCTGCGGCATCTTCTACCAGAAAGAAAGAGCAGCCTTTGAGGATTTATGGCCTCAGCTTCAGCAGCTGAAAAAGAAAGGCATTGGCTGGAAGGATGTGAAGAGGTAAAGAAAAATTAAAGCGCGAATTGTTTAGCCTCTCCGTATTAAATCAAAAGCTTTAAATACCATAAAATGGTATAATTATTAAATAATTATTATAAAAATACCATAAAATGGTAAATATTGATACCTTACTTAAGAAAGGAAGAATCAGCAGGATTGGCGAACTGGAAATTGAGAGATATGTTAATTTCTTTGAGAGTTCATACAAGGACAACTTAGAACACTGCAAATTCAATATTGAGAAATTTCCAAGATGGAGCATTATCTCTGGATATTATGCAATGCATGATTTAACAAAGCTTATCATAGCAAAAAAATTCGGGATAAAGGTTAATTTTAAGGTTCATCTTACAACTATCCAGCTATTAAGAGAGTTTTTAAAAAACAAAGAGTTAACCAAGCACCTAGAGAAAGCATATAAGGAATTTTTGAGCCTGGCTAATGACTTAGAAGAAGCCAAGAAGGAAAGAACAAGGGTGCAGTATTACACAGGAACCTCTTTTCTTTTGGAAGAATACAAAAAGAGAGCCAAAGAGTTCTATGAGAGTATTGTTATAGTCTACATAAATAAGATATTGTCTTTGCTGTAAAATGATAGAGCTATTTGACAAAAATGTTTTAAGGATTTTAACTGTTTTCTCTATTTCACCCGGCTCAAGATTAAACAGGAAAGTTCTAAAGGAAAAAACAATGTTGCCCAATATTGTATTGGACAAAACAATATCAAGATTGCTGAATTTTAAAATACTTGCAAGAGAAAAAAACCTGTTTGCCTTAAACTTCAGGAATGGTGAGGTTAAAAAAATAGTTGAGATTATTGCAGAAAATTACAGCAAATTAAAACAGCTTCCTCTAAAGGAATATTTTATAATTATTGATATTTGCGAAGAGCTGTCAAAGATTAAAGGCATGGAAGAGATATATTTATTTGGCAGTTATGCAAAATTAGTCTTCACAGAAAATTCAGACATAGACCTAGCAATTGTTTCAGATAGTGCAAATAAAAGAGATGCTGAAAGGGCAATTAAAAAGCTTGAAAAAAAATATAAAAAAGCAATTGAGGTGCATTATTTTTCAAAAAAATTTCACAGCAACAAAAAAGACCCTCTTGTTAAAGAAATCCTGCAACACGGGGTAAAGCTTATCTAATTTTGAGGTAGCTTCCTTCTGATTAAGACATAGAATGAATAATACGGAAATCTTTCTTCTAAATTTTGAGTCTTTTCTTTCCCGCCTAAAAGCAAATATCTCTTAGTTTCTGGTTCTTTGCTGTCTGAAAAATGTAAATTTGCTAGTTGCCTGTTGCTTTCCATATCCTCGATTATTCCTTGACTAGGAGCCCAAATAGCTGTTAGCATATTGCTTTTGCTTAGATGCTTGTAATAAATGTCTAGGTTTCCTTCATTTATCTTTAGTTCACCATGTTTCCTGCTAATCCAGATGTTTAATTCATTAGGGTCATTTGGAATTATTATCTTTTTGCCATTATAGCTTGGCCTTTCTATAAACTGCATAATCCCGCAGGCTATATTCTCATGCTCCCCCATTCTTCTTTTAATCTCACCATCACAGATGTCTTGTTCTTCTCCAGATGCCCTTCCAATAATTGTATCATTAACTAAAGGAATTCTGAGTGTGGGCTCATTGAAATTAAGACTGTCCCCTCTTGCAAAAAATGTACCAACATCTATATCATATTTTAAGGAAGTATACATGCAGAAATGTGAATTTTATGGTTATTTAAATTTTGTTGTTATCTTATTTCAGCATCCAAACCTCTAATCTCTCAAAGAACAAAGTCTGCGTTTCAAGCACCCTGCATTTTAGGTTTTGTTTTTCAATCTCTTTTTTAATCCTGCTTTTCGGAGTTAAGGAGCTAATTACAATCAGGATTTTTCCATTATCGCTCAAATAGCTTTTTGCCTGTCTTAAAAATCTTAGGATTGTTTCATCTCCAAGCCTGCCGCCTGTTGTGTCCTTCCCCTTATCATGCCCTGTTTTGTCTTCCGGCAGGTATGGTGGATTAAAAATAATCAAGTCAAATTTTTCTTTTCTTCTTTTCTTGCTTATATTTGAAAACAAGTCTGACAAGACAGCATTAAATCCTTTTTTCTTGGCGAGTTTTACTGCTTCTGTGTTTATGTCAACAGCGAAGATATTTTTCTTTTTTACCCCCGACTCAGAACATGCCTCTGCCTGAATTCCACTTCCTGTGCCCATATCAAGCGCTCTTGCAGCAGGATTTTCTATCAGAATGCCTTTTAATTGTTTTCTTGCATGCTTTGCAAGCAGGAATGAATCCTCTGCTGGCTCATATATTGGCATTTTTGTATATTACCCAAACATGCTGAAGAATTCCTCTCTGAGCTCTGTAAAGCCCGGCAGAACCAAAAAAAGCAAAAATCCGGCAAGCAATAAAAAGATTATTGCAAGCATCACAATAAGAGCCATTCTCTTTCCAGAGCCTTTTGGCCTTTCTTTCGCCAGAATTTGCTGCATCTGCATAGGCTGCTGCGCTGGCATTTGAGGCAATTGCTGCTGCTGTTGTGCCAATGTTGCTGCGGTTTTTAACTGGGGTGAAATTAATTCTGCTGGCGCCTGCACTGCTGATTTTGGTTGCACAGCAGGAATTGAGCTGCTTATCAAAGCTGCTGCCTCCTGAACCTCTTCTGCCTTATAGCCGGCATTTGTAAAGCTGCTTACAGCAACATCAATAGAATAGCCCCTTTCAACAGCATTTTTCAAGCCCGCGAGAATGTCCTGCCTAACCATTTTTATTGTTTGCCTGCATTTAATTTTCTACAGCTCAAGGCATTGCTTGTCCTGCATTATATGGCAGTTCTTTTCTAGCTTATACCCAAGCTCTGATGCCAGCTCTGCCATAGCGCTTAATTTCTGCAAGTCTCCATGAGCAGGAATTATATGCTCTGGCTGAATCATGTTTATAAAATCCCTCAAATCCTCTCTGGCAGCATGCCCGGAAACATGGACAGAGTCAAATATTCTTACGCCTTTCTGCTTTAATCTTTTTTCAACCTGCTGCCTGTTGTTTATGTTTATTGGCGTCGGTATAACCCTTGATGAAAACACAAGGTGGTCGTTCTTGCCCAATGAAAAAGGAAGCTCGTTCCGTGAAATCCTCTCAAGGACGCTTCCGGGCTCGCCCTGGTGCCCGGTGCACACTATTAAATATTTTTTGCGCGCCCTGTCTGCCTGCCTGAGGGCGCTATGCACCTGTTTCTTAAAGCTTGTAATCCTCACATCCTTCTCAAACGGGCACAAGCCAGCCCTGATTGCAGCTGAAGTGTACTTTGACAGGCTTCTGCCGACAAAAACAACCTCTCTGCCAAGCTGCTTACCAAAATCAACTATGCTTTTCAGCCTTGCAATATGCGACGAAAATGTTGTCACGACAATCGCAGAATTCTCATTATGCGTTGTCAGCAGCACATCTTCCAGCAAGCCGCGCGCAATCTTCTCGCTTGGCGTTTTTCTCTCATCATCAGCATAAAGCGAGTCCACAATCAGCGCCTTGACGCCCTCTTTCGCAATCCTCTTCAGCGCCTCATAGTTTGGCTTTTTGCCGACTATAGGGGTATTGTCAAACTTGAAGTCATTGGCATAAAGCACGACCCCCTCATTGGTATGCAACGCCATCATTGAAGTCTGTATAGTGGAGTGCGTTATGTTTATGAACTCTGCGCTGTACTCTTTCTTCCCCCTTACGGTGTAAGACGAATTTGGCTGAATGCTCCTGAAATCATTCTTTATTCTCGTGTCATTATCCCTGCACAATGTTTTTAATACCTCTGTTGTGAATGGCGTGCCGACAATGTCTGCATTGTACCTGTAAGCAATGTAAGGTGCAGCCCCAACATGGTCCAGATGTGCATGCCCTAAAAGTATTGCCCTGACTTTCTCCCTCAAATGCAGCCTGTCAAGAATAGTATCGTCAGGCAGCGCGCCTATTTTTCTTAGCTTGCTTTCATTATACAGATTCTCCCTTTCCTCAAGCTCAACTATCGGCGGCAGGTAAAGCCCCATGTCAAATATGATTACATCGTCGCCTGTATGGACAGCAACCATGTTCTTGCCGACTTCATTAAAGCCGCCAATTGTATATATCTTCATTTTAATATTTTAGTTTATATGAGCCCTCTTTTTGATTCATCCCAACATCAGCAATAAAATGCGGTTTAAATATCTTTGCAGGTCAAGAACAAATAATTTTTTAAACTTGGTTAGCAATGCCTTATACTAAAGGATGCAGATAATCTACCAAAAAGCGCCTTTAGTAGACTTCAAAAATGCTCTCGTGAAGGCATTTTTGACAGTGCTCAAGAACCAGACATTGGTGCAGGGTTCTTGACATAGGAAATGAAATAGAAATTGGTAGAAAATT
>Ga0209541_10015085_pt1 | contig 11593 bp, 7 predicted proteins | sample RifCSPlowO2_01_FD_184027 | JGI IMG/M metagenome (GOLD analysis project Ga0209541, IMG submission 184027) | Groundwater microbial communities from Rifle, Colorado - Rifle CSP2_plank lowO2_0.1 (SPAdes) (version 2) | ecosystem: Environmental > Aquatic > Deep subsurface > Groundwater | place: Rifle...
TTGGTATGCCCATTTTTCTTTTTGATACTGATAGTTCGAATCCTGGCAGGGGCTATGTACCATTTTGTTTCTTGTTCTAAAGTATGAAGACTAATCATTATCTTAGTTAATTACTAAGTAAGTAAGTTATTAAGAAACCTTTATATACTCTTTTTTATTTTATGAATTAGAAAAAGAGGAAAAGATGAAAAAAATTAAAATTTTTAGTATTTTAAAAATCTGAGGATTTATTAAAATGAAGAAATACCTGCTTCTAGTAGAAGATGAGAAAACCTAGGAGAAATTTAAAGAAGTGATAGATAAAGACATCAATACTGAAATTCTCGATTTAATTAAAGAAAAAATTAAAAAAGGGAAGAAAGATGATAAATAATCCTAAAATGATAAATAAAAGAGGGCAAGTGACAATTTTCATAATCTTAGCAATTGTAATTGTTGTCGGAGTAATATTATACTTTATTTTAAGAGGAAATTTGTTCCAGCCAAGTGTTCCAAAAGAATTAGAGCCAGTTTATAATTATTATTTAAGCTGTATTCAGGGAGAAACTGAAAATGCTATTTCTGTTTTAGGAAGCCAAGGAGGTTATATTGAAAATCCTGATTTTAGTGCCGGAAGCGAGTATATGCCTTTTTCTTCTGAATTAAGTTTCTTAGGAATAGGAGTGCCTTACTGGTATTATGTTTCTGGAAACGGAATTAAAAGAGAGCAAATTCCAAGCAAAGAAAAGATGCAAGAGCAATTAAATGATTATTTAAAAGAAAGATTAAATGAATGCGACTTTTCTCAGTTTGAAGAGCAGGGGATTCTTGTTGATTTTGGAAAAGCAGAGATTGAAAGTGTCATAAATGATAATTCTGTTTCTTTAGATGTAATACAGGATTTGAGTATAACAAATGGAGAAATTATTTGGAGTGGAAATTCTTATTCAGTTTCGGTGCAGTCAAGTTTAGGAAAATTTTACAATTTAGCTACAAAAGTTTATTCAAACAATAAAGAAAAAATGTTTTTGGAAAATTATGGAGTTGATATTTTAAGATTGTATGCTCCTGTTGACGGAAGCGAGATAGGGTGCAGCCCTAAAATATGGATGGTTGATAATGTTAGGAAGGATTTAATTGTTGCATTAGAGAATAACATCCCTGCGATTAAATTAAAAGGAGGGTACTACACAAATTCGGATAAATATTTTGTTCAAGATATTGGAGAAAATGTGGGTATTAATGTTAATTTTATGTATTCAAGAGAATGGCCGATGAAAATGGAAGTTTGGCCTTCTGAAGACGAAATATTAATAGCAGAGCCTGTTGGATTAAGTGAAGGGATTGGTATGCTTGGTTTCTGCTACACTCCTTATCATTTTGTTTATGATTTCGCTTTCCCAGTTATGATACAGTTATATTCTGGAAGCGAAATGTTCCAATTTCCAATAGTTGTTTCAATTGACAAAAATAATCCAAGAGAGGCTTTGGATGTTGAGGGATTGCCAGATGTTGTTCCTGAGTTGTGCGAGCACAAAAATACTAAGATAAATGTTTATACTTATAATACAGGTCTAGAGCCTGTTACTGCAAATATTAAATTTAAGTGCTTTGACACACAATGCAGTATTGGTGATACAAAATTAGAAGGAGAAGATGCAGTATTGTCTGCTGATTTCCCTCAATGCGCTAATGGATTTATAATTGCGAGCGCAGAAGGATATGAAACTAAGAAATATCAAATTTCAACTGTGCAAGAAGGAAGTGCAGATATTGTTTTAGATAAAAAATATAAATTGGAATTAGAAGTTAAAAAAGCAGGAGCAAGTTTAGGAAATGATTATTCTGTTGTTACATTTACTAAAGATAGTGAAGTGCAGACTGTTGCTTACCCTGAAATAAAAGAAATTGAATTAACAGAAGGACAATATGAAGTTAAAGCATATGTTTATTCTGATTCAACTATTAATTTGGAAGGGAGCACTACTGAAAAATGTGTTGATGTTCCTAAAATCGGTTTATTGGGTATGTTTGGAATGACAGAAGAGAAATGTTTCACAATAGAAATTCCAAGCCAGGTTGTAAGTTTTGCTGTTTCGGGCGGGGGCAAACAACAGTATTATGCTGCTGAATCTGAGTTAGAAAATTCAAAGAAGCTAATTATTGATGCTAATAGTTTTGGAGTTCCAACAAAAGTAGAAGATTTGCAAATTAATTATAATAATGCAGAAATAAATGGATTGGAGATTATATTTGAATAATCATGATAAACACCAAATTAGTAATATGCAAAATGAGTATAAGCAAGAGCAACAGAGCAAAAAGCTTATGTTGTTAATCAAAGCTTAAAATCGTTTTATAGATTAGTGATAAATAAAAATCAAAAAAATGGAAACAGAAAAAAATATAATGAAGAAGAATAAGAAAAGCAGAGAAAGTCAGCTCTGGTTTATCAGAATCATAAGTTTTTTTATGATTGGTTTAATGATTAATATGACTATTAGCAGTGTTTATGCTGCAGATTCTACAAGTTTTGGCGGAGCAATTCCAAGCAGTTTTACAGGAAACAATTACCAGGTTTATGGAGCATCTATAAATCCTCAGTTTAGCCAGCCAGAGTTTTATGGGGGATATGGAATTGATGTGAAAAATTATTGGAGTAATTTTGATAGGGAAGATTGCGAGGGAAGGCAGGATGTAATCTTAATGATTCCTCCAGGAGGGTGTTCTCCTGCTGTTGTAAGAAGCGATTTATTAGAAGAACAAAACGTCCCTGTTTTCTGCAAAGTTTCAAGTATCCAAATCAATCCTTTAATTGATATTACAAAAATAAGAAGTATTCATTTTAAAGGAGAGTATCCAGAAGGAGTTTCTGGATTAAGTTATTATCCTGCAAGAGCGGCTGTTAGAAGCACAGATAAATTAATTGGAAGCCCTGTTGTTGATAATGTTGGTTATTTAGTTGTTATTCTAAAGAAAACTCCTAATGAAAAAGATATGCCTGACTGGTTAGGAGGAAATGTTACTGCTGTTATTGATTATGACAGCGAGGGAGTTTTTGGAGTAGGAGAACATGATTTTTTCTTATCTGCATTAAACGAAGAAGATTGGCAAAATCAATATAAAAGTCATTCATTCTGGAAAGGAAAAGGATTTATAAGAGCAGAGTCAATTGATGCTGAAAATGCAAGGATTTCTATTTACAAAGATGCAACTCATTTAGAAGCAAGTGTTAATTTAAAAAAAGGAGAGACATCGAGAGATTTGTATTTAGATGGTTATTATTGTGCAGCTGGGATGAATATCAAATTAGAAGATATTAGTTATCCTGTTGATAAGGCCTTGTTAAGAGTTGATGATGAGGAGTTATGGGTAAGCAAGGGCGGGAAATTCTTAGATGGAAGATGCAGTGTTAGAAATATACAGATTGATGAAGTTGGTAGCGGAAAAGTAAGCATCAGCTGTCCTGGTTCCAGATTTGATTTATTATTCAATAAAGCTGTTGCCAGGTTTGAAGTAGAAAAAACAGTTGCTGGAAAAAATTCAGAAGATGATTATAAAATCGGAGAAAAAATAACAAGCAAAGATGGAAATGATGTTTATCTTGCTTATTCAGGAAAATATCCTAATGCAAAGAATAATTATAATGTTTTAGTTGCAGTTCCTTCAGGAAGCGAACAGTTTAAGGGGTTAGGAGCTTTTATTTATAACAAGCAGAAGTATTGGCAGAATGGGGGATTTAACAGATACAAATTAAAAAATATTTTAGGAGCTAGTGCTGGAGGAGCAATAGGCGCAGGAATATTTGCTGCTTCTGTTGTGCTCACAGGGGGAGCAACTCTTCTTGTTGGTGCTCTTATAGTAGTTGGGGGAGTTGCATTAGGTGCAGCAGGGGGCACAGTTAGTTCAACATATTTTAGTGATGAAGAGAGAGATTTTTATGTTTATTTAATAGACCAGATAGTAGACAAGTATCCTGAATTAAGTAGGGATAATTTCAGGATTCTTATTGGTGATGATGCTCCTTGGCCAGAATATGGCATAACATTGAAAAAACCTGTTTCTGGCGAAGAGGTTTTGAATGCAAATCCTGCTTTAAAAGAGTATTATGAAAAAGCAATTAAAGAGTATGATGACCTTTTTGAATTTTATCCTGGTGAGAAATTCATGAATGAACAGACATATGTTGAAGAAACTTATGCTGCGCAGGCATTGAGCAATGCTGCGGATTTGGCAGGCATGCTGGGATTAAAATCTGAACAGCAAGAGCATTTAGAAAAATTAATTGAAAAATATCCTGATTCAAAATTAGCCAGTGATGCAAAAAATAAACTAAAAGAGGTTTATGATGAAAGATTTACAAAAGATTCTCAGGCAGTTGTTTATGTTAATAATGAGCCTCATTTTATTTCTTTGATTAATGCTGAAGAACCTAGTTATCAGGATTTAGGAGCAGAACTTTTAATTGAGGATAAAAATGAGGCCAATTTTTTCAATATTACTAAAGATGAGCTTAGTGTAACAGATAACTCAAAACTTCCATTTAAAATAAAAGAAATTAAAGAAGATTCTGTTAATATTGAATATTATGATGATTTAAGTTTTGCTTCTGATGTTGTTAATTATGTTAGGGCGAATACTATTGGAAAAACTAAAACAATTGAATTAGGAAAGACAGAACAGATAACAAAAGATGTTACAATCAAGCTGGTTAAGGTTAATTTAAATAAAATTGCAAATGTCAAGATTATTCCGAAAGTTTTTGGAGCAAGAACAGAAAGCGATTTTAGCTTCAAGATTGGAATTGAGAAAAGAGGGATTAAGTTAAGCCCTGAAAAAACTCAGGAGATGATTGATAATTTAAACAAAACTATAAAGCAGTGGGAGGATATTAATAATAAATTAAGCAAAGTTGTAAAAGGATTAAAAGCTGCTTGTTTCGCAACTTCTGCGATGCTTACTATCAAGAATCTGTTCTCAGGCTGGAGCGGAGAATCAATGGCAAGAAACGCAGTTATGACTTCAAGAGGCGGGTGGAATGATAAATGTGAAGATGCAATTGCAAATAAAAAGGGAATTGCAGGAGAAGGCCCTTTCACAAGTGTTGAGACCTGCTTGTTAAAAATGGATGAAAAGGGATATATCAAGGCAGATATTGAAAAATACAAAACAGCTTTGGAAAACAAGAATAAGGAAATAGAAACTCTTCAAGAGCCATTAACCAAAAAAACAGACGAGCTTTTGGATTTTGAAGGACAGGTGGATTATGAGCAATTGAGAAAAAATTATTGCACTAGCACCTTTATTAATTTTTATAATACTCATAGAAACATGAAAATAAATTTAAGAGGGGAAGGAGAAAAAAGATTAGATGAGGTTATTTCTCCAGAGAGAGTAACTTCAGAGAATTGTGATGTTGATTTTGGTGTTATGAAGGACCTTACTACTTTTTCTGGATTAGGAAGCAAGGGCGATGAAACCTCTGTTTTGTATGATGTTACAAATAATAATCTTGGAGATAATTTGTTAAATACTTACCAAATGAATACGATTATCACAAATCAGGGAGTTCTGAAAAAAACATTTGGAGATATTTCTGTGTTTAGTGTTGATGAAAATGTTAAATATCAAGTTATGAGCGATGTCAGCAAAGTTGATACTAGTAAATATAGGTTTGGCTTAGATGTTAACAAAGTATTTGCAGATGTTGTTGGAACACAATCTGTATTAGTTGGGTTAGCTAATAAAAAAGGAGACAGATATGTTGCTAAACAAGTTTTAGATTCTTCTGGAAATGATATTACTGGTAAAGTTTATACAAATGCAACTACTGGTAAAGCAGTTACTTACGGAGAGTATTATTCATATTACAAGCATATAGATGAATTTACATTAGCAAATGCAGGCTTGTATAAAAATCCAATGAAAGGAGAGGTAAAAGTTAAGTATTATGAAACAGCTCCTTACAAAGGATTGCCCCAGCTAGTTCCATTTGACAGAGAAAATGGGTGGTATGCTACTTCAGATTATATCTTGTCAGGGTTTGGCAAGCCTTATGAACAAAGTGGAAGAGCTGTAAATTTCTGGATTTGCAATGTAGGAGAAAATGGAATAATTGAAGGAAAAAGCAGAGATGATTGCAGGTATTATAATTTAGGAAGCACTGCTGATTTGGACTTTCCAGGATTATCAAAAACAGAATCTTCTATTATAGTCAAAAAAGCAGAAACTGCAATCAGGCAAGCTTCTGAACAATATGGCAAAAGCAAAGTTGTTATTAATAATCAGGTCTTTGACACAGGAATTGCCCAAAATGGGGAAACAGGAAGATGCTCAGACTTCATGTCTCCAAAAGATTGCAATATAATGTTTAATGTCTGCGACCCTGTAATATGCCCTGAATCAAGATGTGATTTTGGCGGGAAATACAGAGTTGCTAATGTTATCCAATCTGGGATAATTGGAAGTTTGTTGTTATGTCTGCCAAATGCACAAGAAGGTATTGCAATTCCAATCTGCTTGTCAGGAGTTAATGCTGGAATTGAAGGATGGCTAAGCATATTAAAAACAACACAGGCTTGTTTAAAAGAAAACTTAGAAACTGGAAGAAATATTGGAATTTGTGATGAGATGAAATCTATTTATATGTGCGATTTCTTTTGGAGGCAGGCTGTTCCATTAATGGATGTTGGTATTCCAAAACTATTTGAAAGTTTAGCTGGTGGCGGGCAGGGAGCTAGAGGCGGAGGAGAGTATTTAACTGTTAATTCTGCTTGGGAAAATGCAAAGAATTCAATTGACTGGTTTAAGAATGAGTATGCTGTAAATGCAATGAAAGCATTTAATGCAAGATCAACTTCTGAAATAGGAGGAGAGGTTTGTAAATCTTTTGTTTCAGCAAGATATCCTTCAAATAAAGACTTTTTTGATAATTTAATTGAGCCAGATTCTCCTGTTCAGTATAGTGCCTGGTTTTCTGAAGATATTTTAACAGAAGCTACAATACCTTCCACATCTCATTATAAAGTCTATTATCATATTTATGCAGGAAAAGACATAGGCAGCCATTATGTTGTTTATTTGAAAAATCCTCCTGAATCAAGCTATGTTCACACAATGGGGACTTATGTTGTTGATAGGGGGTATATTGAAAGAGGAAAAGAGGTTGATCAAGCAAGAGACTTTACATCAATTAGCGGCTATACTCAGTTGTGTGTCAATATAAATGGACAAGAAGAGTGCGGATTTAAACAGGTTAGCACCTCTTGGGCTGTTGATGAAATTTCTAATAGATATGCAAATGAGCAAGCTAGTGCAACAGATATATCTACTAGCAAAGCCTGTGTAGCAGGAGAAACAAGTTTGTATAGTCTTGCTAATCCTAATTTACAAGCAGGTGCACAAGAAGCTATTAGTCCTGAATTATACAAAAGAGGAATAATAAGAGTTTGTTCTTCTGATAATCCTGGAAAACAAGTTCTTCCTTCTGGAGAATTAGATCCTACTAATTCAACTTTTGACAGGTGGAAAAAAGTTGGTTATTGTGATGACCAGTCAATTGGCTGCTGGTTAGACACAAATAGTGTGGAAGAGGTTTTAAGAGATGCTCCTGGCTTGCTAAATGAAACCTTAGACGAAGTTAATCTTAATTATTTAAGTCAAATTGATGTATTGACTGAAGCTCAGAGCAAGCAAATAATACAGAATGCAAAAAAGGTATATGCAAGAATAGGTTTATTAAAAGCAGAACAATTAACTAAATCTCCTATACAAACAAGTTTAGGAACTATTGAGGGAGATTTAGACACTTTGTCTGAAAAAGGATTTGTATCTGAAGGCAATAGTTATAAAGCACAAGGATTATTATGGAAAGGAAGAATTTATGGATTAATAGCCAAGAAAATTTATTATGAAACAGTTCTTGATAAAAAAGTTTATACTTCTATTAAAGAAGAGGAAGCTAAGAAAACTCAAGAACAAAAAACTGCTGAAGAAGTTGAAATGGAAGAAGTTGAAAAAGAGGTAACACAATGGAATCTTGATTCTGCTATTGAAGCATTAAAAACTAAAACAGGCAAGTATTCAGATAATAAAGAGTTTATAGATGAAATTTATCAACAGAATTTGCTTACTGATACTGAGTATAATGAGATAAGAGGTACTGGATTTGGTGGGTTTGGAATTAAAAATCTATTCACTTTAGAAAAAGACATGGCTTATGTAAAAACTATATTATTACAGAAGAAAGCTGCACAGGCAAGAAAATAAACTATTTTTAAAAATGCCAATACAAATTAATACAAAAGAAAATCTAAATGAAGAGGAAAAGGAAACTCTTGACAGACTGCTTAATGAGTATTATGAGAAAATAAAAAGAGAATTAAAAAAAGAAATTGTTGTTAATTTAAATCTGAAGATTTACGAAAAATGCAAAGATAATAAACGCGGGAAGAAAAAATACAGTCTAAATCTTAAAATTGTTAATTCGGTTGTTTTTAAGTCAGATTCTTATGATTATGATTTAGCCAAGGCAGTTCATAAGGCATTTAATAAAGTAATGAGCGAGATTGAGCACAGACTGCATGTCAGCAACCAGAATAAAAAACTATAAACTGCTTTTTGTAATTTGATAACCTTATCTATTAATAATAAATAAAACAAAGTTAAAGTAGGATTGAGAAGATTAAGATGTTTAAACAAAGCTTGATGATGATTGATTTATATTAAAATACTTTTGTAAGTTATAAATTAAGATAAGCTTTAAAGTAGAGATATTAGGTTAATAGAAAATTTTTATTTTAAATTATGTATATATTCTTTTAATTTGGGGTCAAAAGATGTTGTAAAATAACTTTGCAATTCATCTGGATTAACCCACTTTAATTCTTTTAAATCTCCTCCTGCTTTTTCACTTCCTCCCGTTAATTCACATAGATTATAGATCAAAAAGAAGTCGTTTCTTTCAGGAAAGATTCTTGAAAACACAGTCCCTAAATTTTCTACCTCTAATCCTGTTTCTTCTTTAACCTTTCTTTTTATTGTTTGTTCTTCTGTTTCTTCATGCCTCAATCTTCCTCCTGGGAAAACCCAGCTTAATTCTTCAACATAAGGATCATTTTCTCTTCTTCCTATCAATATTTTTCTTTTGTTGGGGTCAAAGATTATAGCCAATACTACTACTGTGAATTCTTTTTCTCCTAACTTTTTTTCCTTTATTTTCTTTTTCATTTTTACCAATACTTTGTCTCTATAACCCTCTTTAGAAAAACTATTACTCTTTCATAATGCGTTTTTTGTTAATAAAGTTTTCGGTTCTTTAAAAATGATAAATATGCGGAGAATAGGATTTGAACCTATGAAGGCACTAAGCCAACTGGTCCTAAGCCAGTTCCGTTTGACCACTCCGGCATCTCCGCATGATTTGGAGATGAATTTTTAGTATAAAAGATTAACTGTTTTTATTGATAATGTTTGATAACTTTTCTTATAAATTATTTATGCTCTTGGGCAATTGCTCATCAAGTTTTGGCTTCTCAATAGTATTTTAAATTAGTTTTTATAGATTATTGATTAAGGCAAAGTTTAGAATTAAGAAATAAAATTTTTATTCTTTATCTTTCTTGGCTTTTTCTAGCTTTGTTTCAGCTTCTTTAATCTTTAATTTTTCCTCGAGATTAAGCTTGTCTAATAGTTCTTTATATCTGTTTCTTATTGTAACCTCTGTAATTCCTGCAACATCTGCAACTTCTCTTTGGGTTTTCTTTTCATTATTTAACAAAGCAGCAACATACAATCCTGCTGCAGCAATTCCTGCAGGACCCCTTCCACTTGTTAGCTCGCTTCCTTCTGCTTTTCTTAATATTTTTAAAGCTTCATTTTGTGTTTTTGGAGAAAGTTTTAGGACAGATGCAAATCTATTTATATAATCTTTAGGGCTTGAAGGAGTAACCTTAATTCCGAGTTTTCTTATAATAAATCTATAGGTTCTTCCTATTTCTTTTCTTTCAACATCACTTGCTGCAGATATTTCATCTAATGTTCTTGGGATGTTATAACTTCTGCATGCAGCATAAATACACGCAGCAATTACAGATTCCATTGATCTTCCTCTTACTAGTCCTCTTTGAAGAACAAAATTGTAAATTCTTGATGCCTCATCTCTTACAACAGAAGGCAGATTAAGAAAACTTGCAACTCTTCTTAATTCGGCCATCGCTAATCTTAGATTTCTTTCAATAGAAGTTGAAACTCTTTCCTGCCATTTTTTTAATCTTAAGAATTTTCTTGTTGATCCACTATCTAATTTATAAATATCCGAAATCTCCCCAACATTTGTTGTTAATCCCTTATCAAACTTCTGTATGCTCATAGGAGCTCCTCCACGGCCTTTTTTTTCACCAGAGTCAAAACTACCCTGTAGTTCTTGAGAAGTATCTACCTGCTGTTCTTCAATAACAGTCCCGCAATCGTTACAGAAAACCTCTCCTCTTTGTTCATCCCAGGTTACATTAATACTCCCGCATTCAGGACATTTTTTAATATTTTCAGGCATAGTAATCTTTATAAATCTTGTCTGAAAAGGTTTATAAATCTTTCGGTGAGTTATAAAATTTATCGACGATAAAATAATTCAAATTTGTTTATTCTTTTAATAGAACTGCCTGAACACTTCCTTCTTGGCTTGGCCTATTGGTTATTCTAGCTTTTCCAAGCTCTGTTTCAATTATTGCAGATTTAACCAAGACATTTTGCCTTGCTAAGAACCTATCAGAAGGAGTTTCTAAAACATTTAGAATTTTGACCTTTTTTGCTTTTTTTGTTTCAGGATTAATCACATTTACTAAATTTGAGGAAAGCAGAATTGTTTTTCTATTTCCTCCAAGACCTCTTAATGTTTTCTTTTTTGTTTCTCTAAGTTTTACTTTTCTTTCTTCTACTCTTAAGGAAAATTTCTTTTTCTTTCTAAAAAAATGATACTTTCCTCCGGTGATTTTTCTTCCTAATTGCATAAAATTCTCTAATAAATTTTGTATTTAAATGTTTGTGTTTTAGATTTTTTAAGAATTAGCGAAATGTTTAAAAACCAATTAAGTTAATTCTTTTTATGGTTAATGGAATAGAGAGACCACTAGATGTGTTGAACAATGCCAAAGGTAAAGAGGTATTGGTTCAACTAAAAAATAACAGGCAGATGGTCGGCACTCTATTGGCATTTGACATACATATCAATGTTGTGTTAGATAATGCTAAAGAGATGTTAGACGATGAGACAAAGAGAAATGTAGGGTTGACTTTTTTAAGAGGAGACACTATAATTTTTATCTCGCCTGCTAGTGTTTCAAAGTAAAGAATTTGAGCGTTTGACCTATTTAGATTCGCAGGGTTGCGTGTTCTCAGAGGTTGGATATACTTAGAAGTATATCAAAATAAAATTTTTATTAATATAATTGCAACTATTAATTGTATTAATATTCCAAGGGACCAAGAAACATCTTTTTGTATCCTTGAATGAAAGAGCATGTATTTTTTGAAAAATTCATTATCCTTTAGTCTTGTTAAATATCCTATTTTTATTATATCAGGCAATAGTGAAATAAAGATCGCAACAAGCATC
>Ga0209541_10015088_pt1 | contig 11593 bp, 9 predicted proteins | sample RifCSPlowO2_01_FD_184027 | JGI IMG/M metagenome (GOLD analysis project Ga0209541, IMG submission 184027) | Groundwater microbial communities from Rifle, Colorado - Rifle CSP2_plank lowO2_0.1 (SPAdes) (version 2) | ecosystem: Environmental > Aquatic > Deep subsurface > Groundwater | place: Rifle...
CATCTCCTCCTACCCCGGCACTCGTATTGATCTCTAATGCATTGGCCGTTGCACCTGATGCGAGCGTAATCTTCTGACCTACCGTTGCGGTAGAACCGAGTCCCAGATGCAGAAGAGCAGTAGGAGCGGTGGTGCCAATGCCGAGCCGGTTATTACTTGCATCCCAGTAGAACTGCTGATCGTCATAGGTGAGGGTACTCGCATCACTCCAGTAGGCAATGTAGTTGGTCGCGCCGGTACCGCTGACACTACCGCCGCCGCCGGCAGTTAAATCCACAAAGGCTCCATTCGCATAGACATAGAGATTGTCATCGTCGCTATCATAATATACTGTTCCTTCAGTAGTGCTCGACGAAGAAGTTATCGGAGTAATATACAATTCTCCTCCTCCTATACGTGCATCACCGGTGATATCCAGTTGAACTGCCGGTGCCGTTGTCCCGATACCGAGGTTGCCCCCTGCTTTAACGACCAGGATATCTCCTCCTACCCCGGCACTCGTATTGACCTCTAATGCATTTGCCGTTGCTCCGGAGGCGAGGATGATCTTCTGTCCGATGGTTGCAGTAGAACCGATGGCGAGGTGGAGGAGTGCGGTCGGTAGCGTCGTCCCAATACCGATGTTGGTAGAGGATTGATAGATTTCAGAATTCGCTAGTGTGTCGGTGTCGGTCCAGATTGAGAGGTAGTTTGCCGTTCCCGAACCGTCGATGGTTCCGCTTCCGCTTCCTACTGCAGTCCAGCTGGAACCGTCGTATACAAGCATTTGATTCCCGCTGCTGTCCCATGCTACATAGCCCTCGCCGCTTGAAGGGGAAGTCGGTGCAGCCGAAGCCGCCTGAGGTAATAGCAAGCCTTGGGCAGCAGAATCATCATGCGTGATATCAGACAGATCCAAAAACGCGCCATCAGCTAAAACTATCCCGCTTCCCCCTGCAGGAAAATTTATTGTCGATACGATGTCCAAAGTGGACTGCAGGTCGACTTTTACTTTATCATCTGCGCTCCGTGAAATCGTGATATCAGATCCGGAAACAAAATCAAGAACATCACCGCTCTCGATTGAATCTTTTTCAGACCCATCGACGGCAAATTTCCAGGGGGAATATTCGCTTCCCGTACCGGTGACGGTGACTTCTTTACCCGAGACAGCCAAGGATATTTTGCTGCCGGCTTTCAGGCTCAAAGTATCGGTATTACTGGTGGCGCTAATAGTTGATCCGCCAACAGCAACATTGCCGAATATATTCTGCGAAGATCCCGGGTCAATGTTGGTAATCGTCGGCCGCTGGCCTTCACTGATTGCTATGCCCTCACCCGCAATGACTTCGTAGATGACATTTGAAGCGGTTAGCCTTCCGGTGGCCAGATCGGCATCGGCGCCTTTGGTATTAATGCCGCCGAGCGCTTCAAGCAAGCTGTTCATACGCACATCAGTATTAATGGTAAGAAGACTCGTGCCTGTCCGCTCGGCCAAAATATCTCCGGAGCCCATAAAATCAAGAGGCTGTTTATTATTATATGAATCTTCAACGCGCGCGACTTTTTTGCCGGGGAATCTAAGAGGCTGGTTAAAAACTTCCGAGGCAACGACGCTCACTACGGCTGCTGAAAAGAGGAACGCCGCAAACCCGATGAGTAGTTGTTTTATTATTATATGAAATTTATTAAATAATACTGGAGATAAAGAAACCAAAGGTGAGGCTGATGGTCGTTCTCCACCAGACGCAGATTCGAGCACCGCATTGTTAGCGGCTAATGATCGAAATAAATTTGAAGAGCCCGAGTTATCAATCCATTCGGTGAATCGTTTTAGGGTCGCAAAATACCGACGCTGCGTGGATAGGGGAGACTCTTGTTTTTCGAGGTATTTTTTATACCTGCTGAAGATTTCTTTTTCATCGTGTAAGGATTTTTTGGTAAAACTTTTCCCGGTATTCGACTCAAAGAATCCCACGAAAACCGTTAGGTCGCGGATATAGTTACGGATAGTATTTTTACTTAATCCTTGATCCCGTAAGTACGGGATAAACTCGTTAATCAGGCGTTGCATGGGCAGATGAAAATGTGATAATAGTTTTCTGTATCAAGCTATTATGATATAGAAATACAGCGTTAAATAACTATGACATAGCTTTGTGAGGCTTGTCAAGAGGGTAAATAGCTTTAGATCTGGTGAATATGATATAGAAAAGTTATCCTATGACATATTCAGAAAAGTTACTGATTATCATCCACCGGAGACAAAGAAGAAGATTCGACCTAAACAAAGAAGAATTAATGACGGCTAAATAATTTCGTAATTCGGGTTAATTACTAAAGTTTGCTTCATGCCAAGGAATATACCTATCTGGAATAAAAAAAGATATAACATGAGCCTACTCTAGAGCCTCGCGGGAGAGTTGATCAATAGTACTAGTCTTTTTTACCTCACTTTTACCAGTGAGTGTGTAGATGGAGACATAATTATCATGCGTGTAGATAACACACGTAGGAAAGTTAAAAATCTCTTTATGCATCACGGTACGCACGATCAAGGGCTTATTTTCCACAATAGTGAGAAAATTAGCATGTTGAGGAAGTATGTCGAACGGGCCGCTGGAATTTTCAGAAGATACCGATTGCGCGGCTCCTTCCCAAATGGTTTCATCAGGATTGTTTATGCTGACTGTGAGGCTGGTATTCATGAGAATCCGATTTCGTTAAGCGTACTGATATACAAGAGTTTTTGCGTATCTACCACGTCGACTTTCCCGTACATAATAGCTTTAACGTCAGCCACTGTCTGTGTGCGCGGTATATAGACACCTTTTCTTCCTGTTTGGGCTTCTGTACTGAAAAAAGGCTGTGTCATGTAGTATGTGAGTTTTTTCCCTCGTTGGTAGGTTAGCTGCTCTTTTGCTGAAAGCTCTTCTTCTCCGACAATGGACACTATACGAGACAGATGTTCATGCTCAACGAGCAGTTCCTGCGCCGCTGTTACCGCTTCATAGTGTTCATCGCCGATAACCTCACGGTTGATCAATTCAGATGTTGATCGTAGCGGATCAAGGGCAGGGTAAATGCCCCGGGAAGCAATATCGCGGGACAAGACGACTACAGAGTCCAAATGGCTCATTATTGTCGTAATGCCCGGATCGGTCAAATCGTCGGCAGGAACAAAAATATTTTGCACAGACGTAATGGAGGCACTATCAGTATTGACTAGCCGGTTTTCAAACTCGGCGACCTCTGACTCAAGTGTTGCCTGATAGCCTAATTCAGAAGGAGTAATTTCAAGCACTGAAGAGAGTTCACTCCCTGCCTGGACAAAGCGAAAAACATTGTCGATGAAGACGAGCACATCTTTTTTTTCTTCATCACGGAAATATTCCGCTATCGTGGCTGCGCTCCAGGCTGTACGGAATCGAACCGCGGCGTTTTCATCTATCTGGCCGAGCACAAGAACGCTTCTATCGAGCTTTTTAGATGATCGTAGATATTCCCAAAGCTCATGGCCTTCCCGTATACGTTCGCCTATACCGGCAAATACCGAAATAGACTCACGGCTCGTTGTCACATTACGGATCAATTCACTTAAGAGTACTGTTTTACCGACCCCTGCTCCTCCGATAAATCCGGATTTTCCTCCTTTGACAAAGGGAGTAAAGAAGTCAACGATCTTGATGCCGGTTTCGATCATATCCCCGGTCGTTCGTATAGTGGTGTAGGGAGGGGCTGATCGATAAATTGACAGGCGCGGTTGATCCATGAGCCCTTCGCCATCATCTTGAGGTTCACCAAAAATATTCACTACCCGTCCAAGAATACCAGAACCGACAGGAATCGTAATCGGGGATCCTGTGCTGATAAGCTGCATCCCCCGATTGAGGAGTTTGGTACTCGTCATAGACAAGCATCGATAGGTTCGGTAATTGAGATAGGCATATACCTCGAGTTTAATATCATCCTTTCCGGTTCCGGTAAGGATTTCATGCAAAGCAGGCAACTGATCCCTGGTGCTCGTAACGGTGACCAGTTGGCCATTTACCGAGGTGATAGTACCGATTATTTCTACCATAGTTCGTTATTATGAAAGATTGAACATGCTGTATTAGTAAATTCTTCCTCTTTTTAAGCGTGATACGGTTTCAATGATACTACGATTTACCGATGCTTTGTAAGCGCGGTGAAGATCTGCTTGCGTGAGTCGCAATATACGTCCGGCCTGTTTTTCGGCAGTATCGGTTACTACCAGTCGCCGTGACATTCGGGCAAGTTCCGTCTCTACCGTGATGCGGTCAAAGAGTATTGTCCGGATTTGTTGGTCAAAGAATGCAATAATTTGTAAAAGCTCCGGTTCAAAGATCATACGCAGTTCTTTTTTTTCCAGGGCAACCGGTTCGGGAGCATAAGCAATATCAATCCGGGTAACGTGCTGCGTGAGCATGTTGATGAACTGCGGGTAATAGACAAAGACCCGATCGTAGGATTTTATTTTTTCCAAAAGACCGGAACGTTCTGCGTGCGAAGGAGAGTCTTCCTTAAAAATGATGAATTCATACGAATTATTCCCGTATTTTAGGGTAATAAGTTCTTTTCCGGTAAGACCGATAACGATTCCGTCCTCCCGGGACTTGTTTACCTGGTCTAGAAACGCATCCATCACATCCCGGTTAATTGTCCCGTAAAAGCGGCGGTTGGAGGTGAGTGCTATATGAACAGTGCGGGGATGCAATATCGTTGGTTTGATTTTACCTTTCTTACGGGCTTTCTGATAGATAGCAGATATCTTTATCGAGTGATAAAGTTGGGTCATTTGTTCAAAAAATTCTATATTTCTCTCAAATCGCGACTTCAGCCTGTTGATTCGGTAGGCCGCAATGTCCGAGAACACGTTGGCGATGCTTTTGAGGGTTTTGATTTCCTCGATGTTTTGCTTTACTGATTCAAATGACGACATAGGGATACGGGAAAAGTTAAGCACTCTTACAGCCTCATTTTTAATTGTTACAAGCTTTGATAATTATCTGAAGCGTTGCATCTTCATCCAGTTCAGCGGTGAATGTATCCAGTTCAACGGTTGGTATTTTTTTGCCCAGCTGAATAAACCGCTGTTCCTGGCTGAAAAGTTTTAGAAGCGCGGCCCGATTTTTCCGTATAAAAGTAACATCCTTCCCAAGGAAAAACCGGGTAAACAGCAAAGATAAGTACATTATTTGTACCGGCTGGTCGATGAACTCATGTTGTTTCTGGTTCAGTAGTTCGATGAGGAGCTTGCCCTTTTCTAAAGCACTCGAGTTGATTGGACTTCCGAAGCGGGAATATTCCACCATTTCTGCATATTCAGCCAGCAACATGCGCAGACGTTCGGATAAATCTTGAATAAGTTTTGACTGGGTCTGTTTGCCGACGCGGGTGACCGACCGCTCAAAATGAACTGCCGGAAAATGACCGGCCAGGCGCAGCGATGCAGTAAAAAGGATATGGCCGTCAGTCGATGCCATGATATTTGTCGGAATCAGGCCGGTAAAATTTTCAATGTTCGTTTCGATCGTCGGAAGGAGCGTGATCGATACAGGTTTTGAATGAGACGGAACGGAAAAATATCCCGCCCGTTCGGTCAGACGTGCTTGCTGGAAAAAAATATCTCCGGGATAGGAATCTCTCCCCGGGAGCCGTTCAGAGAGCAGGCTCATCTCCCGAAGGTATTTCGCGTGTTTGTCCATGTCATCGAGTATGACGAGTACATCTTTTCCCTGATCACGGAATTGCTCCGCAAGAGAAAGAGCGATGGAAGGGGCTATGGCGATTATGGGCGCAGGCTCGTAGGAAAGCGCCGCAAGAATAATCGTATGATCCATGCCCTTCAGATCTATAAGCATGTTATGAAAGTGTTTAATTTCTACCTCGGACTTGCCGATGGCGGTATAAATGCAGACCGGTGCAGGCTTCTTATATTTCTGATTCAAAATAATATCAGCTAAAAATATTGCCTTGCCACTTCGTGGTTCTCCGAGAATCAGCTCCCGCTGACCGCACCCGATAGGTAACATGCTGTCGATCATGGTAAAACCCGTAATGAACTGTGCATTAATACGGACCCGTTTACTTACTCCCCAAGCAGGGGTATCGAGTTGGATGAGTTTTTTTGGTCCTTTTAACGGGCCCAGTCCATCGATCGGCTCACCCAGCGGGTTCAGCACTCTGCCGAGCAGCCGGTCGGCAGCCACCATAGAGAAGCCTTGCTGTTGCAAATAAAACATAGTACCCGGTTGGGGAATATGGGATGAAAGAAGAAACGCTTCGACGTGATCTTCGCCCAGACTGGTAATTAAGGCTATCTCTTCATGTTCACCGAGCGCGATATCATTTATGCGGGCTGAAGGCAAACCGTCGATGTAAAGAAGAAAATTCCGGCTGCGTTTGACATAACCGACTTCCACCGATTTATTTTGGGAGTTTCCCGAGGGATTATATACCATGGTTGATTAGGTTGCCGATTGGTTTGAATTGCCCGCTTGAAGCGAATCAAAAATATTCAGAAGGATCGATGGTTTACGCCGGATGTAGCGACGAAGGGTATATTCGATCTGTTTACCTTTCCAAATGATCCGGCAGCCGCCGATCGTAGAAGGATCGAGGCGAATTCCAATAACAGCTCTCTCATCAACATGCGTGCGAATCCATTTGCCGATCCGTGCAAGGTGATCCCTCGTGAGCAGAACAGGCGTTTCGAGATTTATGACGGGTAGTTCAAGCACGGCCTGCTGAAGCTTTTTTATAATGACCATGCTGGTGGCTTTATCGAAAAGACCGGCTTGATGCCGGGCGAGCATAGAGATAACTTTCTGATCTCCTGACGGAATACCTGTGTTTTGAGTAAATCCTATAAGCGCTTCATTTACATTAGACGATACCGTAAGCTGATCAGGTTGTTGGTGAAAGATAAAATAATCTGCGAAACGCCTTAATAAATCGACACCGCTTAAAGCTTGGCCTCGGGTAAAACGATCAGCCAGCAAAACAGGTATGATTTCATTGACAGTTCCGGTAAGGCGGTCTGAAGCGGAAATACTCATTGGTTTTTATACCACTCTGCTTTTAAAATCCGAATTATATGCCTTCGTAGCTTTTAGTTTCGAGTAAGATATACGTTGTTTTAACAAGTTATCTCGATTTTTATAAGCTCCGTTAGGTATACCATGATTATTCTGAAATTAAAAGCGAAGGGGTATAGATGGCTCTTTCTCATTGAAAAAACCATCAGCGCGGGCATTTTCCAGAGCTTGCTCGACGAATTCAGCATGATCATCGAGGGACAATTTCTTACCGAGGACTTCTTCCGTGACTTTTGAGACCAGCTCGAGAAGCTGTTCATTGACCACCGCGATACGTCCGTTTCGATAGGTGAGGATGAGCTCCTCGGTTTTCTTGAGTTCTTCATCGACTGTTCTGCTCACGCGTTGTTTTTGACTGTCGAGAAAGTCACTAAGCGAAGTCTCAACGGAAGAGGCGGTATGGTGAAATGTCTCATCGAGTACGGTCCGGTTCGCTTCAATCTGCTTGCGTATTTCGGCTTCCATCGCGGCCAGAAAGTGTTTATATTCCTGCTGTAACTGTTCGGTCGATTTGATAAATTCGCCCGTCGCATAGGATAGTAAATTTGCCAAGTCCCTCTGGTATCGTTTCTCAATTTGCGAGGTATTCGCTTTTCCCTCCACCACGCGCTTTATCCCCGTGAGCTCCGCGTCGACGAGCATTTGGTGAGCCTGTCGCATGGCTCCGTGGATAATATTAAATGACCGTCGGCGCGTGTGATCAAGCAGCGCGTCAAGCTTTCGATTGCGGACCGTTTCAATGCGGTCGGCTAAAAGACTCATAAAAGCAGCAGCGCCGAGGCTTAAGGTTAAGACGATGAAGACGATGATGGTAACAGTTACGAGAGACATAGAAAGGATTGCATTATGAGTTGGTATATTTAATACCGTATAATGGCGAGGCTTAATATGATACCTCCGAGACTGACCAGCGCAAAGAGCACAACATTAATCACAATCATAGCCTGAATCTGGGATTTTGCCAAGGGGTTTCTTCCGATCGCTTCGATACCGCGTGTTATGCTTCTGCCGAATGTCACAAAACAAATAATTAAAGTCACCAGCGTAATGATAGCTGCAATAATGAACCTGAAAAGTTTTTCAGATCGTTCAGGCGTTTCAACATTGCGCAGCAGCAGAAAGCCTATCTGATCAATCATGTTTGAAAAATAGCCTGCAGGTTGGACACGCCCGGGTCCGATCGCGAGACGCACTGCTATAGTGCCTTGCCTGATTTCACGCTCTTCGAATGTCATCTGCCCCCCATCGTTTTCGCCAAATGGTGTTAGTGCGTAACCCACTATCCACCCGCCGTCGCTGCTGACTTTCTGTCCTTTTCCGGGAATTGAGGATGAAGTGATTCGATCGCCGACTACTATCGGACCGCCGAGCGTGGTAACATTCACACGGGCTTCTCCGGCAATCGCTATAGGCGTCTCTTCGCCTGCAGGGGAATAGACGATCGTGATATCAGGAGAATAAACCCCGTATATGCTTTCATCGGCATGTATTGTTGAACGGATAAGTTCGCCATTCTGATTTTGTGCTATGATATCTCCCGGCACGATTTCCGAATCGGAAAATGCTAAGGCAAGGCCAAAATTAAACCCCGATTGAATACTCGTTTGAGCATGTATCAGGTTAAACCTGCCAAATAACAAACCGAATAAACCAACGAGGGAAATGATCCATGCCAACCTGCGCAACATACGTGCATCAGTATAGCATTATTATTAATAATCCCGCTGATCTGTATGAAAAGTTGCGTTACTGAAGATCTACTGACCTTCAGGAGAAGCAGAAGAAGTTGCGCTATCGCTTGAAACAGAACCGAATATGATTGATTGAGGACTAGCAATCAAGTTTCCCTCGAGAACCAAGTTACCGTATATATGCACATTCCCATCGCTATCAACCGTAAATTTAGGTTCTGCAGGCTGTCCGCTCGCCAGTTCTAAGAGGCGTATTCTCGCGTCATCATTTTTTGTCTGCGCGTAAAGGAGGGTTCCGGATTCCATTTCATTTGCTGCAAAATAAAAAGCTGATTCAAACGGAAGACTAGGCTCTTTACCCCCGAAAAGGAATTGAATAGTGCCCTCATCTGACTGTAAGGTTATATTGCCTGTGTTGTTTACGTCAAGTGCTATGTCAGGAGCAGCAATGGTTAATATCCCATTGTGGCCGATAATACGAGGATATGCGGCAGTAAGATTGAGATTCCCTCTCTCATCGAGTATAGGAATGGTTAAAAGGTCCGCAGATGTAGAAGCTATAGCACTGTTGATAGAGTTAATACCGGCGGGTAGTTGATCACCTGGCAATGAAAGGTTTAATTTGCCAATTTTAGAAACACGAAACATATAGACTGCAGGAATAGAAAATAGTATAAAAATAACAATAAAGCCTATAACTCCAATCACCAGGTTAGGAGCCCACTTTCGTGACCTATTAACCATTTTTGCATACTGATCTTGTTTGATGTTGTTGAAATCTTGCAATGGATTCGTACTCAAATACCCTTTTAGTAAGCAAAACCTGGTGAAGAGTCGAAGGGTTGATAGCTGTCGGTTAATTGAGGCTGAAGGAAACTTTTCGCCCTTCATGTATTGCATATACCGGTCTATAGCATCAGAAGTAACATACTGCATTTCAAAAGATAGTCCCTGGCTTTGCAGCGTGAAAGAGATCCAAGATAGGAACTTTCGTATATCAACGAGGTAGTTACTTATGCTAATGCGGGAATATTTGCTCTGCTCAAGGAAGTTTTTGAATTCGGGTTCAATATTATACGCAATATACGTTTTATACATATTTTCAGGCTAGCAAATATAACAACTAAAGTCAATAGCAGAATAAGCTTATTAAAGTCAATATTATCCTATTTCAATCTTTGTTAATTGCCATTGGAATAGAAGCTCATATGTTTTCACACATACTTTGATATATATAAATAATTAACGTATATGCCTTTGCGTTAAATAAATAATTCCCGAATGTGCTATAAATGCTGTGAAATAGGCTAGTATTTCTTTTACACTTTTTTGCGTTCCTGGGTCTTTCGTTCTTTAGTTTTTTTTCGTTATATAATCCTTGTGCCTGTATTTACTCTTAGACTTATTTCACGATACTAATATTTAAATATTTCCTTTATTTAGCAATTTGATCTTTAGGATTCCTGAGGTTTCTCACGAATTGCTTTTTGCCAGTTTTGATATTATTAGATACATTAAGACGCTTATTACTATTATTTAATGTAGTTAAGTATATATATATTATTTTGTTTTAATTAATTATTAATTTACTGTTACTAAATATATGCTCTCTTTTTTCCTAGACTATATAGTGTATTAATTTTACTGATTTATTCTATGAGAGATACTATGATATGCTATAGTAAACCCAAAACGAAATGAATAAACTATAGGCTTGGTTTGTGGTAAGCTGATTCTATGGAACGCATAGAACTGGCAGCTGATGAACTTGAGATACTCATTCAGCATTACCGGAAACCATTACACGAGGAAACACGTCTCAGATCACATGCGGTCATCCTGATCCATAAGCGGTATAACGTAAGCGAGGTAGCTGATATTTTAATGAAAAGCGAAGAAACGATTGACCGGTGGATCAGGACATTTCAGAAGGAACGGATATCATCAGTGTTTCCTAAATATCTTGCTAACGAGCATGCGGCAAAACTGACACGAACTCAAAAGAAAGAACTCGCAACAGTATTATTACAATCGCCGTCTGATTACGGTATACCGAAAGAGTTTTGGGACGTATCAAGCCTGAAAACATACATAAAAGCAGAGTTTGGTACAGAGTATGAATCAGACGAATCCTATCGACTCATATTCAAACTGCATAACTATTCATTTCATCTGCCCGGCACATTTGATAGAAAACGGGATGAGAACAAGATTGCAAAGCGAATGGCGGAAATCAAACAGGAAATAGAGCCGTACAGGAAAGATGATACCTGGTTGGTATTTACCGCAGACGAGTGCCGTATCGTATGGGAAACAATCATCCGGAGACTGTGGCTGCCGAAAGGAAAGAAAAGCATTATCAAAGTAGAGAGCAAGCGAAGAGCACAATCATTTCTCGGACTGCTCGACCTGAAGACCAGAAAGGAATTGTTGTATCGGTTGGCATGGCAGCGGCAGGATGAAATTATTCCGGTTCTTGAATCACTGGTACGCCGATATCCCGACAAGCAAATCTGTATCATCTGGGACAACGCGCGCTTCCATAAGGGCAAGAAGATACGGGAGAAACTGAAAACAACATTGCGGCCAATCCATCTCATCAATCTGCCGGCATACGCTCCTGATCATAACCCACAGGAACATGTCTGGAAATACGGAAAAGACAAACTGGCTAACCATCAACGGGAGTCTTTGGAGGAAACAGTTGAAGCGTTTGAGTCAATTATTATGAGTCGCAATTACCCCTATCGGTTTAGTTGATTTGTTTTGGGGTTACTATATTTTATTTTTGATATCTGCTAT